>Ga0335073_10001765_pt1 | contig 29190 bp, 29 predicted proteins | sample Lox_Sample_22_FD_207093 | JGI IMG/M metagenome (GOLD analysis project Ga0335073, IMG submission 207093) | Soil microbial communities from Loxahatchee National Wildlife Refuge, Florida, United States - Lox_Sample_2.2 | ecosystem: Environmental > Terrestrial > Soil > Wetlands | place: USA... | reverse complement strand
GGGGGTCTCGGAAGAATATCAAACGAAAGCACTTACAACGCTTCTTGAAGAAACTCGACCCTTTGGACTACTGAAAATAAAGGACTTACGAGAACGCGAGAGGACTTACAATCAGCATGTTCAGTCTGAAGGACAAAGTAGCATTGCTCACCGGCGCCTCCCAGGGCATCGGCCGCGAAACCGCGCTCGCGTTCGCCGAAGCTGGCGCGAAAGTCGCAGCCTGCGCGCGTAACGAAGAAAAGCTCGCCGCGCTCGTCAGCGAAATTGTGAACGCCGGCGGCGAAGCCGTTGCTGTCAAGATGGACGTGGCCGACGCCGAACAAATCAAAGCGGGCTTCGGGCAAGTGCTCGAAAAATTTGGCCGGCTCGATATTTTGGTGAACAACGCCGCCATCACACGAGACGGGCTTGCGGTGCGCATGAAGCAGGACGATTGGGACGCCGTCATCCGCACCAATCTTACCGGCGCGCATCTCTGCATTCAGCAAGCGCTCAGCACCATGATGCGCGCGCGCGCCGGACGCATCATCAACATCTCCAGCGTCGTCGCGGAAATGGGCAACGCCGGCCAATCCAACTACGTTGCCGCGAAAGGCGGACTCGTCGGCCTCACCAAAGCGATCGCCATCGAAATCGCTTCCCGCGGCGTCACCGTCAACGCCGTCGCTCCCGGCTTCATCGCCACGCCGATGACCGACGTGCTGCCCGAAAAAGTAAAAGAGGATTTGAAAGCGCGGATCCCGCTGGGCCGCATGGGCTCCGCGCGCGACGTAGCCGCCGCCATCGTTTTTCTAGCCAGCGACGAAGCCGCCTACATCACCGGCCACGTCCTCGACGTCAACGGCGGCCTGTATCTGGCGTAACGGTAGGGAAAGATGTCCAACCTGACAAAAGCCGAGAGGTCAAGTTTCTTTGCTCGACTGCCTCAGGCGGTTGTGCCCGATGCCCATGCTCTCGCTGCGCCTGAACCGCCTTCGCTTCTTTTCGTTTTGGCGTGCGGCATCGTTCGACTGGCGCTGGATAGATTTGGCAAAATGGGTGCCGATTTTAATTCGCCGGGCGAGGCTGAGCCTTCAGAAGAAGCGAAAGGGCTCGCGTCTTTCGAGTCGATATTGTTCACCGTGCAATGTACTGAACGATTTGGGTTCTTAGAGGAAACTGTCTACAAGCGCGATGCCTTCATGGATGACCTAACCTTTGCCGTGCATGCTATTCTCCGGGAAATCGCGGCCTCGGACTTAGAGCAACGACGATTTTTCTTGTTCTTTATTGACGAGTACAACGCGAGGGGAGACGAATCCAGTCGATGCAAGTGGGAATCGGCTGACGAAGAATCGCGCTGGAATACATTCCCCTACGAATATGGGAAACGACTCATGAATATTCTTTGGCAGAGAATCGATCCATACAGACTGGCGGGTCTTGTGGCCATGGAGCTTGACAGTGTTGCAGGGCTGGTACCTTTGGCGAAAGCAGTGATCGAGAAATACGAGCCTGGGAGCGGAACATATCCGCTAAAGTTGACCTAGGGGGACAGGGTCAATAGAATGGGTCGGTTGCCTGATAGAGCGAATTGAGGCAGTAGGCGGCGTCTTGGGCCGGATGGATTTTGTGTACATGCGACAGCACGAGCGATAGCACATCGCGGAGGATAGAGAATGGCCAGCGTGGAAGAACGCGTCAAGCAGATCATCGTCGAGCAGCTCGGCGTGGACGAAGCGGAAGTCACCCCTACAGCGTCGTTCGTGGACGATCTGGGCGCGGATTCGCTCGACCAGGTGGAATTGGTGATGGCGTTTGAAGAAGCTTTCGGCATCGAAGTGCCGGACGAGGACGCCGAAAAGATGACGACCGTGAAGGACGCCATCGAATATATCGACAAGCACGCCAAAGGTAAGTAAGCCACGAAATTTTCAGCACAACAGGGAGACAGGAAGCTGTGACGCGCCGGGTAGTGGTGACGGGTGTTGGTCTGGTCTGCGCGCTGGGTATCGGCACGGAGGAAAGCTGGAAAAACCTCGTGGCCGGCCAGAGCGGCATCGGCCCGATTACACAATTCGATACGAAGGATTTCGACTGCAAAATTGCTGGCGAAATCAAAAACTTCGATCCCTTCCAGTGGATTGAGAAAAAAGAACTGAAAAAAATGGGCCGGTTCATCCAGGTCGCGCTCGCCGGCGCGGACTTTGCGGTGAAGTCCGCCAACTGGAAGCCGGAAGATTCGGATCTGAATGAAGTCGGCGTGTACGTTTCCTCGGGCATCGGCGGATTCGACATCATCGAACGCGAACACTGGAAACTGGTGCAAGGCGGTCCGGGAAAAATTTCGCCGTTCTTTATTCCCTCCGCCATTGTGAATCTGGCGTCGGGCCACATCTCGATTCGTTACGGCGCGAAGGGACCCAACTCCGCGACGGCTACGGCGTGTTCGGCTTCGGCGCATGCGATTGGCGATTCCTTCAAAATTATTGAACGCGGCGCCGCGGACATGATGATTTGCGGCGGCACCGAAGCCACGATCACGCCGATGGGCATCGGCGGGTTTGCGTCGATGCGCGCGCTGTCCACGCGCAATGATGATCCGTGTCACGCGAGCCGGCCGTTTGACGCGGGCCGCGATGGATTTGTGGTCGGCGAAGGCGCCGGCATTTTGATTCTGGAGTCGCTCGAGCACGCGCAGAAGCGCGGCGCGCGCATTTTGGCAGAAATTGTCGGCTACGGCATGTCCGGTGACGCGTTTCATATCACGCAGCCGGCGGAAAACGGCGATGGCGCCTATCGGGTGATGAAGGCGGCGCTGAAAGACGCGAAGCTCAACCCGATTGATATCGATTACGTGAATGCGCACGGCACGTCCACGCCGCTGGGCGATGTAATTGAAACGCGCGCGCTGAAAAGGGTGTTTGGCGAGTATGCGCAGAAAGTGCCGGTGAGCTCAACAAAATCCATGACCGGGCATCTTCTCGGCGGCGCAGGTGGGCTGGAAGCCGGAATCAGCGTTCTGGCGCTGCGCGATCAAATCTTGCCGCCAACGATCAACTTGGAAGTGCCCGACCCGGAATGCGATTTGGATTATGTGCCGAATGTCGCGCGCAAAGCGGACGTGGAGTACGCGCTTTCGAATTCGTTTGGCTTTGGCGGAACCAACGCGGCGTTGATTTTCCGGCGCTGGAGCGGGAATTAGGCTTTCTCCGGTGTGCGGGTGGTCACAGCTGTCCGCTCTCGCCTGCGCAACAATGGGTGGCGTAAATCGGTGGCTGCTGGTCCTCGCAGGCTGAACTCCGGGCTCTGCAAGAAACTCTGAGCACGACAAGAGCAAGGAAAAATCCGTGAACATCATCGTCTGCATCAAGCAAGTGCCCGCGAAGGATGCGCCGCTGGCGATTTCCGGAAGCTGGATCAAGGAAGCGGATATTGGTTTCGAGATGAACGAGCCGGACAGTTACGCGCTGGAAGAAGCGCTGAGGCTCAAAGAGAAGCACGGCGGGGAAGTGATTGCGCTTTCGATGGGGCCGGAGCGTGTGAAGCAAACCATCAAAGAAGCGTTGGCGAAAGGCGCGGACCGCGGCATTCACATTGCGGACGACAATTTCGCGCAGCTTGATCCGCTCGGTTCGGCAAAGTCGCTGGCTGCGGCTATTGCCAAAGAGAAAGCCGATCTGGTGTTGACCGGCTTGCAGAGCGACGATCACGGTTTTGGGCAAACCGGAGTTCTGCTGGCGGCGCTGCTGGATCGTCCACATGCGACGATCATCATGGCCATCGAGGTGGATGGCGCGAAGATGAAGTTGAAAAGGGAATTAGAAGCGGGCTGGTTCCAGCATATCGAATGCCCGCTGCCGGCGGTGCTTTCCATTCAATCGGGCATCAACAAAGTGCGCTATGCCACGCTGAAAGGCATCATGGCCGCGAAGAAGAAAGAGATTGCCACGATTTCGCGTGAATCGCTCGGAGTGACGCACGAGGCTACCCAGAAGATTGAGAAGATCTACGTTCCGACGAAGACGAAGAAAACGGAATTTCTGACCGGCACACCGAAAGAGGCAGCGGCCAAACTGGTGGAAAAACTCAAGTTTGAAGCACGGGTGCTCTAGCCATGAAAATTCTCGTCGTTACCGAACTGCGGCAGGGCAAGTGGAACGGCACCAGCTTCGAAACGCTGGTGGCCGCGCAACAAATCGCGAAAGGAACGTCGAGCACCGTTTCGGCGGTGGTGATTGGAAAGGGTGTTGGTGCATTTGCTGATGAGCTGGCCGGCAAGAATGTCGCCGAAGTGTTGCTGGTCGAGCACGATTTGCTGGAGGCGTACACGCCCGATGGATTTTGCGTTGCGCTGAAACAGGTGATCGAATCGGCCAAGCCGGATTTGGTTTTGTTTCCGCACACGTACCAGGTGCGCGATTTTGCGCCGAAACTCGCGGCGACGCTCGGCAAAGGAATGATTGGCGACTGCATCGGCTACCGCAACGAAGGCGGCAAGCTGGTGTTTGTGCGGCAGATGTTCCAGGGCAAGACGGCGGCGGACGTGACGTTTGTCGGCGCAGGGCCGTGGTTTGCTTCGTTTCAGTCCGGTGCGTTTCGCGCGGACCTGCTGGAAGCCAATGCCGGCGGCAAAGCGCCCGTGAACAAAGCTGCGGTTACGCTTGATGCGGCGCAAATTCGCACCAAGCCACTCGATCTGTTCAAAGAGGCGAAATCGGCAGTGGACCTGACGCAAGCTCCGCTGATCGTAGCGATTGGCCGCGGTATCAAAGCGCCGGAAAACATTCCGCAAGCGGAAGCGGTGGCGAAAGCGATGGGCGCGGAGATTGCAGCCTCACGTCCGATTTGCGATGAAGGCTGGCTCCCGATGGAGCGCCAGATCGGCAGTTCGGGCCAGACCGTTGCGCCGAAACTGTATTTGGCACTGGGCATCAGCGGCGCAATTCAGCATGTCGTGGGGATGAAAGGCGCGCGTACCATCGTGGCCATCAACAAAGACCAGAACGCGCCCATCTTCGAAATCGCCGACTACGGCGTCGTCGGCGACATCTTCGAAATCATGCCCGCTCTTACCGAAGCCTTAGAAAAAGCCAAGGCTTCCTAGGGAGGGCCCGACTTTAGTCGGGCCGCTCAGGACGGACTGGCGAGTGCGCTTTAGCGCCTGAGGTTACCGTGTCGAAACCGCCGCGGGATCGCGCTCTCTCAACGACGAGCACTTACTTCGTCACCACTGGCTCGTGGCAAGGAACGCCATTTTTTCAATCGGAACGAGTTGCCGGACTGCTCTTGACCACCCTTTTCGGTTATCGCGATGCCTCGAAGTTTGAATTGCATGAGTTCGTGGTAATGCCGAATCACCTGCACCTCCTCTTGTCTCCGGGAGATGAGCTGACATTGGAGAGAGCGATGCAGTTGATTAAGGGTGGCTTCTCGCATCGCGTGGGAAAAGATCTGGGGTCGCGGCGCGAGATTTGGCAAAGAGCGTATGTTGACCATCGGATTCGAGATGCTGCCGATTACGCACAGCATCGGGCGTATATTCATCAGAATCCTGTTAGGGCCCATTTGGCCAGTGCTGCCTCGGAATATCCGTACTCGTCGGCTCATGCGGGATTTCAGTTAGACGCAGCACCTCAGTGGCTAAAGCCACTCGCGCCATAACACCTAACGGCACGACTGAAGTCGTGCCCTCCCAACTCGTAAGTGACGATTCAAGCTTTTCGTCTTGAGATACGTCGTGAAGCGCGGAGGCTCTGAACCTTAATGGAATGGACTGTTCTGGTAAAATTGCAGGACTTATGACTATTGAACGGGAACAACTGGAAGCGGATGTGTTGATTGTGGGGGCGGGGCCGGCGGGGTTGGCTTGTGCTTTGCATTTGGCGAATTTGATCAAGAAGCACAACGCGGCGGGTGGAAAGCCGGAGTTGTCCGCGGAAAATGTTTATGTGCTGGAGAAAGGGCGCGAGATCGGCGCGCATCAGCTTTCTGGCGCGATCATGAATCCGAAGGCGCTGGCAGAGTTAGTGCCGGGTTTCGAAAAGAGCGCCCCGCTGGATACGCCGGTAACGGACTCAGCTGCGCTGGTGTTCACGCAAGGTTCTTCGTTTCGGATGCCGGTCACGCCGCCGCCGTTTCAGAACAAAGGAAACTATGTTGTTTCGTTGAGCCGGGTTGTGAAGTGGCTCGGTGGGCTGGTAGAAGCGTCAGGCGTGAACGTGTTTAAAGAATTTGGCGGGGCGGAATTAATTTTCGAGCGCGACGGCGTCGGCGGCGTTATCACCGAGGATAAAGGCCTCGACAAAAACGGGAAGCCGAAAGCGAACTTCACGCCGGGGTACGAGTTGCGCGCCAAAGTGACGGTGCTGGCGGAAGGGCCGCGGGGCTCGCTGACCAAGAAATTGGTTGCAGCGAAAAGACTGGAGAACATCAACCCGCAGACGTACGGCATTGGCATCAAGGAACTTTGGGATGTGCAGCCAGGAAAGATTCAGCCCGGCTATGTGGCGCACACGCTGGGCTGGCCGGTGCCCACCGATATGTACGGCGGCGGGTGGATTTACGGGCTTTCGAATAACCGCGTTTCGATCGGGACGGTCATTGCGCTGGAATACGCGAATCCGCAGTTCGATCCGCACGCCGCGTTTCAGACGTGGAAGACGCATCCGTTCCTTCGAAACATTCTGGAAGGCGGAAAGTTGGTACGCTACGGCGCGAAGTCGGTTCCGTATGGCGGCTGGTACGCTACGCCGCGCAATTATGTGGATGGCGGGTTAATCATCGGCGATTCCGGCGGGCTGGTGGATTCGCAGCGACTCAAGGGCATTCACATGGCGATGAAGAGCGGAATGCTGGCCGCGGAAACGATTTTCGAAGCGCTGAAAGTTGGGGACACTTCGGCGAAAACGCTGAGCGCGTTTCCGGAGAAGATCGAGCAGAGTTACATCAAGAAAGAACTCTGGCGAGTGCGGAATTTTCACCAGGCATTCCATCATGGCTTGTATCGGGGTTTTTTGCTGGCGGGGTTTCAGGAAATTTCCGGCGGTCGCGGATTGACCGACCCGATGCGTTCCACGCCCGGATATCAGGCGTACCACAAAATCAATGGGCGGCCGGCGCCGGAGCGGTTTAAAGGCGATGGCAAGCTGACGTTCGATCGTTTGACGGACGTGTATCACTCGGGAACGCGGCATGAAGAAGATCAGCCGTGCCATTTGCATGTGTTGGATACGAATATCTGTTCGACGAAATGCGTCGTCGAGTATGGCAATCCTTGCCAGTATTTTTGTCCTGCGGCGGTATATGAAATGGCGCAGGAAAAAGAAGGCGTAAAGCTGAAAATTAATTTTGCAAACTGCGTGCATTGCAAGACGTGTGATATCGCGGATCCTTATCAGATCATTGATTGGGTCGTCCCGGAGGGCGGCGGCGGCCCGAATTACGAGGGGATGTAGGGCAGGACGTGGCGCGTCGTCGTTTTGGGAAACAGCGCGCTGCCAAACAGTTAGGAGCTATGGCTCCACAAGCTGTGGAAAAAAGAGTGCACGCGTTCGCTGAAGGAAGGTTGCGGGGCCGGTGGTTTCTTCGCGGGAGGATTGGCCGGCGTAACCGGAGCCGAGCGCGCCGCCGAATCCGCATTGACCGGGGGTTTTTCCGGTTCGCCTTCGACGCGTCCCTGAAAAATTAATGTGGGACGAACGCGCACGCGGCGCACGATCATCATGATGCGCGGATCAGGCTCGACCTGGACTTTCTTGCTGGCATCGTAGACCAGCGGCGGCATATCCACGTGATAGATGCGGTCGTCTTGCGGAGCAGGAGTCTCGTCGCTTGCGGCAGGCGCTTCCTTCGAAGACGGGCTCAGAACCTGGGCAGCGTCGTCTGCGGGCAGAGTGGCGTTGCTCGCGGAAGAGGAACTAGCGGGTGCCGGCGACGGCGAGGGTGCGGTTTTGGCGATCTGCAATTCGCACTGGCAATGGCCTTCACCATTACGCAGAGTTTGCAGCTGACCGTTCGTAAGCAAAACGTCGCCGCCCTGCGGAATCATCAGGCTCTCATCGCCGAACTGCTGCTGGATGTGCAGCGCGCCCCGATAGGTGCGAATGCACATTACTGCGGGCGATTCGAAGCCGACGAGTAGGTCGCGGGGCGCATCGCCGACGGCCACGGTGTTGCCCTGAATCTGCGGAGTGAAGATGGCGACCGCCGGTTCCCGATCCACGCGGACATGGATGACGCCGCTGTCGAGGGCGATGGTAAGCGTACCTCCGGATTTGAGCAGCGAGAGATGCGCGGGACCGCAAATGGAGATTTGGCCACCTTCGGCGAGACTGATTTTGGCTTGCCCACTCTTGACGCGCACATCGCTGCCGCTGCGCAGGACGGTTTTGATTTGCCCGGCGACGGACTCGACGGTCAGTGGGCCGTTGATGGCGATGTTTTCGCCGTCAATCACGCCGACGTGATCGTCGGCCGGCTGATCGGACGCGGCCCCCGCCAGGATTACGGCCGCTGCGAAAAGGAGCGCCCAGAGGCCCGCGAAGAGCGGCGCTCGCCGTAAGCGGCGATGCCGCTGGTCCGTAGTGTGATGCAGCTTCAATGGCTATCCATCCGTGGCCGGGAAGGTCTCGCTATACTATACGTCACGCGGTGACGCGATTCTTTCTAGAGGTTGACGCGACGCAAGCATGAATGCTCCCGACACAACCGAGCCCGTCTCGCCGAGGACGGCACAGGAGTCTGCGCCATCGGAGCGCTCCGCCGGGGAGGGAATGAGCGCGCATTACGACACGCGGCTGCCGGAGTTGCCGTGGTCACGCCGGGTGCAGATTCCGATCATTGCGGCGGCGGTCTACAGTGTGATTCGGATTTTGGGCCCCACGTTGCGTTACGAAGTTTTGGGTTGGCAGCACGCGGAGAAGGTGCACGCTTCAGGGAAGCGGTGCATCTGGGCGTTCTGGCATCGCGTCATTATTCCGATTGTGTGGTGGCATAGGAACAAGGGCGTGGTGGTGATGAACACGACGGCGTTTGACGGGCAGTGGACGCGCAAGGTGATCGAGTGGCTCGGGTTTGGAACGGCGCAAGGGAGTTCGTCGCGTGGCGGGCTGCGCGGATTGGCGGTGATGGCGCGACGGTTGGAAGAGGGCGTGGATTGCGCGTTTACGATTGATGGGCCGCGCGGGCCGCGGTATGTGGCGAAGCCGGGGCCGGTGATGCTGGCGCGCAAGACCGGGTGTCCCGTGTTGGTGTTTCATATTGGCGTGAGCCGGGGAAAAACTTTTGAGAGAACGTGGGACCATTTTTTGCTGCCGGCGCCATTTGCACGCGCGGTGATTTTGTTTGCGGCGCCGATTTATGTCGCGGCGGACGCGAATGCAGAGCAGTTGGAGACGAAGCACGCGGAGATGCAGCGGGAGTTGGAAAGGGTGCGGGATATTGCGGAGGGGTGGTTTGCATTGAGCGAAGAGCAGAGAGAAAAATATCGCGCGGAGTTTTCGGCGGGCAGCTAGATCGTGTTGGGTGAACCCCAAAGCTTTTGCGAAGTCGCGTTCCGCTTTGTCGGTGCGGCTTAGACGAGCCGGGCAAAGAGCACAGGCAGGAGTGCCTGTGCTACTAGCGACCGGAGCGTTCGCCGAGTTTAACGGGGATGTCGAGTTTTTTGCCGCCGCGATAAACGGTGACGCTGACAGTGTCGCCGGGGCGTTTGCGATTTAAAACGACGTTCATATCGAGCTGATTGGCAATTTTTTGGCCGTCGATCGCGACGATCACATCGCCGCCGATGATGATGCGGCGCATGCCGGCCATGGCTTCGCGATCGCCGCCGCGCAGGCCTGCGGCCGCCGCTGGTCCGCCGCGTGTGACTTCTTCGATCATCAAGCCTTCCTGGACGGGCAAATCAAGCGCTTCGGCGAGGCCGCCGCCCACTTCGAGCGTGCGCGTGCCGAAGAAAGCCTGACGGACGCGGCCTTCGGTCATGAGATCGTGCGCGATGCGTTTTGCGGTGTTGATGGGAATGGCGAAGCCGATGCCGGCGGTGGTGCCGCTGGGCGTATAAATGGCGGAGTTGATGCCGATGACTTCGCCGTGGGAATCGATGAGCGGACCGCCGGAGTTGCCGCGATTGATGGCGGCGTCAGTTTGGATGGCTTCGTCAATGTAAGTGGTTTGGCTGGTCTGCACGGTGCGCCCAAGCGCGCTGACCACGCCGGTAGTCAGGGTGCTCTGAAAACCGAAAGGATTACCGATGGCGAGGACTTTTTGGCCGACTTGCAGTTTCGAAGAATCGCCCAGTGCGAGCGCTACCAACGGTTTGCCCTTCGGTTCGATCTTTACGAGAGCAACGTCGTTGCGCTGATCGGCGCCGACAAACTTTGCCGGATAGCGACTTTGGTCTCCGAGAACCACTTCGATGGATTGGGCTTCCTGCACGACGTGGAAGTTGGTGAGGATGTAGCCGCGCGGATCAATGACGAAGCCGGAGCCGGCGCCTTCCACTGGAACGGGGTCCATGAAGAAATCGTATTCGGTAGCTTTGGTGAGGATATTGGCGACGGCGGAAGAGGCTTCGCGATAGACGCGAACGTTGATGGACTCTTCATCGGTGAGGCCGGAATCGCGGTTTTCGCGCACTGGCTCGCGATAGCTGCTGGGGGTGGCCGGCGTGGCCTTGGCGGGCAACGCTTCAACTTTTTTGGGGCCACGCTCGCCCCAGCGGGCTCCAGCCCAATAGGCTCCGGAGATCAAGACCACGGCGACAATCGCCAATCTCACCACGTTTGCCGCTTTACCCGTGCTCATATTCAGTGTTCTCCACTCGACGCGCGACTCGCTGGGGCTTGTGCTCAGCGTCGCAGCACCGCAAAGGGTCTTCGCGGCGTTTCAGAACCGGCGACAACGAATGCCGCCGCGGCCCGCATCAAGCCACGGCTACTGCAATTGTTTCACTTTCTTAGACGCAGCACCCGCAAATCCTTGTCCTGGCTATTTTATTCCGGGCCAGCCGTCTTGCGAAGCTTTGCGGCTAACTTTTCAACCTGGGCCTGGGTCTCCGCGAGGGTGCCCGAACAGTCGATCTTTTCCGTCGCGTAGGTGAGTTTCTGCGCGACGGACATTTGCGAGGTGATTCGTTTGCGGGCTTCGTTTTCGTTCAAGCCGCGGGCGCGAAGGCGCTCGAGTTGCTGATCGGGGGCACACCACGCGACTAGTAAGCCGCTGAGATGCTTCTGGTAGCCGGCTTCGACGAGGAGAGCGGCTTCGACAAAGGCGGCGTCGCGCACGCCGTCGCGTTCGAACTGAGCGAACCTCTGAGCGATCTCGGTTTCCACACGCGGGTGGAGAATCGCGTTGAGCTGCGCCAGTTTAGCCGGATCGGCAAATACGACCGCACCGAGCTTGGCCCGATCAATGTTGCCGGTTGCACCGAGAATACCGGTGCCGAAGACAGTAACGATCTCGTTGAACGCGGGCTGGCCGGGCTCCATAAGTTGATGGCTGAGGGTGTCCGCGTCGATCACCTGAAATCCAAGATCACGCAGCATGCGGGCTACCACACTCTTACCACTGGCGATGCCCCCGGTGATGCCGAGCCGCAACATGCAGCAGCGTCAGCGCGAGCTCAAACCAGCGCCACCGCTGGAGCCGGAAGCAGAGATGGTTCGCGGAATGGTTCTGGCGCGGCGCATGCGGGCGGCTTTCACCGTGTTGCTCATGAGCATAGTGATGGTCATCGGTCCAACGCCGCCGGGGACCGGTGTGATAGCGCCGGCGAACTGCGCCGCGTCGGGATGCACATCGCCCACCAGCGCATGGCCCTTGGCACGGAATTTTTCCAGGCGCGCCGGCAAGTTTCGGAAGAGCCGCTCCGCTTCAGTGGCGTCGGTTACGCGATTGGTGCCCACATCAATCACGGCGGCTCCGGGCTTGATCCAGTCGGCCTGCACGAAACCGGCTTTGCCCATGGCGGCGACGACGATGTCTGCGCGGCGCACGACTTCAGGCAAATCTTGGGTTTTGGAGTGACAGATGGTGACGGTGGCGTTGGCGTGCATCAGCAGGAGGGCCATCGGTTTGCCGACGATATCACTGCGGCCCAGGACGACGGCGTTAGCGCCTTCGAGAGTGATATTGTTGCGACGCAGAATCTCCATGCAGCCGGCGGGAGTACAGGCGACCAAGCCGGGCCTACCGCTGACGAGGCGGCCCAGGTTCACCGGATGAAAGCCGTCCACGTCTTTTGCGGGATCGACGGCTTCGAGCACGCGCTTCGTATCCACCTGCGGCGGCAAAGGCAGTTGCACGAGGATACCGTCCGTGTCGTTGTCGCGATTTAGGTCTTCGACTACGGCCAGAAGGCCCATCGTGCTCACCGTGGCGTCCGGCGTGATCAACCCGCTGGCCATGCCCAACTGCTCGCACGCCGCGATTTTGCTTTTCACGTAGAGTTGCGAAGCGGGATTCTCGCCGACCAGAACAGCGGCCAGCCCCGGACGAATCCCTGCCGACGAAAGGATCGCCACCTCGTCCTTTAGTTCAGCGAGCATCTCATCGCGAATTTTCGCGCCGTCCAGAATCCGTGCCGTCATTCAGGATTGCCTTTCCTTCGAAAGAGGAAAACTGCATAAGCAGCCGAGCGGCGCCGGCAAGAGCTACGACGCCAACCAGCCACGATGACCGTCTCGCGTGTCCCTATCGTTTGCCCATGACCGCCATGATCAGCCGATCCACGATGCTTCTCGGGGTTTCGACGGTTCGCCCGGCCGGTAAACGAGCGCACAATTCTTCGGCCAAGCCGACCAGATAACAAATTGTCGCCCAGTTCGGCGGCGCTGGCAATCGCGCTTCGATATAAAAACCAAAAGGATCGCGCCAGGCGAGGAGGGTGTGTAACGCAACGACGTCTGCGGGCCAGGAAACGATGCGCTCGGCGAGACGTGCGTCTATTAGGGGCTGCCAGCTCACACCGAACGTGGAAAGTTGATAAGCCTTGTCGAAGGATGCGTAACCGGTTGCGGTATCCCGCCCGTCGCGGAGCAAGCGTATCGCGCCTGCCGCCAGCCCGCTGAATGCCGCCACTCTGGCTTGCATCTCAGGTGAAACGCCGCGTACCTTGACCCCGGAATCACGAGAAGTGGTGCGCGGTACGATGAGTACGTCAGGCTCGCCAGCCAACTCTGGAAAGCGTATGGACAGTGTGGCGTCCCAACCAGGATCGTAGCCGCGAGCCGCGCCCGACTTGATCACCATGCGCAAACTGGTCCGGCTGCGCGCGTCCATGCGAAAGGCCACGGGGTTGCCGGTCCAGTGCCGCATTTTAAAATTCCAGCCGCGAGCCCGGGCGTTATCGCGGATTTCGTGCACGGTGGCGCGCCGTTTACGGGTTACGAGCAGGTATAGACAGACCGGCAGCCCGACCGTTAAAGCAGCGATCAGAAGGAGTACAACGAGAGGCTGCAGGTTATGCATGGTTAAGGCGACGAACTGTCTCCAGAATAAGGGTGCCTCGGCGTAGCTCGCTTTCAGAGGCTTCGGCGATTTCCGGAACCTCGTCCTATAATCTCTCTCATGGCGAGCATCCCTGCAGCGGCCCCGCACCTGCGCATCCATTCCATCAACATCTACGTTCGTGACCAGGAGCGCAGTTTGGGTTTTTACCTCGATAAACTGGGTTTCCGTCTCGCCTACGACGCCAAGCTGCAATCGGGGGAGCGCCTCGTTGCCGTCGCGCCTCCCGATGGCTTAGCCGTGCTTTCGCTCATCACTCCGAAGTCCGACTCGCAGGAATACAAACTCATCGGCCGGTCCTCGCGGGTCATTTTGATCACTGACGACGTTCTCGCGAAATTTCAGGAGTGGTCCAAGCGGGGCGTACGGTTTCAGCACATGCCTCGGCTTCGCCGCATCAAATACGATTCGCAAACGCAATTTCTCCGGTCCGCCAACCCGGAGCACCTGCTGGGGGAGGAGGAAACCATCTGGGGCGGCGTATCGACGCGCTTTCGCGACCCCGATGGAAACACCTTTGCGCTGGTCAGCTTTGACGAAGTCACGCACGGCCTGGAAGCGCAGCGCCGCGCGGCCATCGCCAAGGAAGAAGCGGAGCGCCGGGCAGCGCAGGAACTGGAAATTGCGAAAGATGTGCAGGCGCGGCTCTTTCCGCAGATCAGCCCCGCGATGGCAGCGCTCGACTATTGCGGTGCGTGCTATCCCGCGCGGGCGGTGGGCGGCGATTACTACGACTTTATTGATTTTGGACAAGAGCGGCTCGGTTTGGTGATCGGGGACATTTCGGGCAAGGGCATTGCCGCGGCCCTGCTGATGGCCAATTTGCAAGCGAACTTGCGCAGCCAGTGCGCTATTTCGCTGGATCAGCCGACGCAACTGCTGCAGGGCGTCAACAAACTGTTTTCCCAGAACACTCCCGACGGCGCGTTTGCAACGTTGTTCTTTGGAGATTATCACGCGGCAAGCGGGCGGCTGCGTTATGCGAATTGCGGACATTTGCCGGCGCTGGTGTTCCGCTCGAACGGGACAACCGAGCGCCTCGCAGCCACCTGCACGATTCTCGGCGCGTTCAAGAAATGGGAATGCGAAGTTGGCGAAACAACAGTTTGTCCCGGCGACTTGTTGGCGCTCTACACCGATGGGATCACCGAGGCTTTCGATGAGCGTGGTGACGAATTCGGAGAAGACCGGCTGACCAACCTGTTGCTAAGGCACCGCGCACTTCCGGCAAAAGCGATTTTGGCCTCGGTCGTGGAAGAAGTACGCCGCTTTTCGCAAGCTCGCGAACAACATGACGACATCACTTTGATCATTGCGAAGGCCAATGCGCCCTGAGCGTGTTGCGAGCTGACTTGTTAGCCATGGAGATCCGAATCCGAAATGCGGTCCGCGAGGATGTGCCGGCGCTGCAAGCGCTGATTGCGGCTTCGGTGCGCGCACTGCAGGCGAAGGATTATTCGCAGGCTCAGATGGAGGGCGCCCTGGAGAGCGTTTTCGGGGTCGATAGCCAACTCGTTGCCGACGGAACCTACTTCGTGGCGGAGGGCCAGGACGGCTCTCGCGGGTGGCAGATGGCGGGATGCGGTGGGTGGAGCAAACGCAAAACGTTGTACGGAGGAGATGCGTGGACGCAGCGCGAGGATTCTTTGCTTGATCCGCGCAAGGACGCGGCAAAGATCCGCGCCTTTTTTGTGCATCCGGACTGGGCCCGGCAAGGCGTAGGGACAAGAATTCTGGAGACGTGTGAAGAAGCCGCGCAGCAGGCCGGCTTCACGCGCTTTGAGATGGGCGCGACGTTGACCGGCGCAAAACTGTTTGGGGCACGCGGATACCGAGCCATCGAGCAGATCGAAGTGCCACTCAGGAATGGGGCGAAATTGCCCGTCGTCCGGATGGAAAAGCGCGCCTCAGGAGCGCTGTAGCTTCAGCAATCGTTGCGTCATCATCAACCGGAGCTGCTCAAGCGGCGGGCGGTAGAAAACGAATAGTGGAACCCCGAAAACGCGCTGAAGAAAGTGACCGCATACACGAGAACGCGAATCACCGTGTCCAGGTGCAGAGCGGGGTAGGCCGCGGCGAGCACTACTGCAAAAACCAAAATAATCTGAAACATGGTGGTCAGCTTCCCGAAGATGCTGGGAGGAAAACGCCGGTAGCCCGAGGCTAGAATAATCACCACCGCCACGATCAGGATGAGAATATCCCGGCTGAAAACGATGATGGTCAGCCACCAGGCGATCAGCTTTTTGAAAGCCAAGATGATGAAGGAGGACGAGAGGAGCAGTTTGTCGGCGATAGGGTCGAGATAGGCTCCCAGCGACGACTTCTGATTCAGACTGCGCGCCAGCAATCCATCGATACCGTCCGAAAGACCAGCGATCACGAGCACCAGCAGCGCCCAGTTGTATTTTTCGTAGGAAATCAAAATCAGAAATATGGGCAAGAACCCCAGGCGCAGCAAGGTAATTTGATTGGGTACCGTCCAGATGCGGGCTTTGATTGCCATTAGGAATTATAAACTACGACACTCCGTTTTCCGCCAAGTATACCGTCCTGATTGGATAGGGCCAACGCCGCCGCTGCTGAGGGCTAGGCGAATTGCGCCAGATAGTCAGCTAGCGTGCGGCCCACTTTGCGCGCAAAGAGCTCGTTCATCGAAGGAATCGAGCCGGTGGGCTCATCGAGAGAAATACGTTCCACGCGGTTCATGGGGAAGAAAATCGTGGGCAAGCCGATGCGCTCGCCGTCCGGCTCGTTGACCTGGCGGATAAAATGGTCAAAGGAATTGAGATCGATGCCGCGCAAGGTTATGCCAGAGGGGTTGATGTCCAGAAGCTCGCCCCACACTTTTTCCTTGGGCGAATGCAAGCTGACCACAACGATGGAATGGGGGTCCATAACGCTTCGCATCCTTTTTGAGAACGACGGTTCTATCTTAGCGTGTTCAAAGTACAGGCGGGCGAGCAAGGATGGTGGTGATGTCCGCAAGAGAAACAGCGGCATCGCTGGGGTTGGCTAGGGAAGCGGATCGCGATAATGCAGGATCATCAAGACGAAGCTTCCCAGGATCGTGAGCAGGGCCAGCCCTCCGAGCAATGCGGAATTGCGCCTCTCGCTCGGGCTTATGGGTTGGTGGTCCGCGAAAATCTTTCCGAGCAGGAATCCGGCCACGAGCCCGCCGCCGTGCGCCCAGTTGTCGATCGCTATTCCCGGGAGAAAGCCCAAGACAAAAAGCAGGACTACGGAACTGATGAGCCGGGAACGCAGGTCCCGCATAGAAGCACCGCCACGCTTATTCGTGACTGCCAACATGGCGCCCACCAGGCCCAGAATGGCGCCGCTGGCTCCCAGAGAGAGATGCCCGGTGAACGCGCTGGCCAGAAAACCAAACGCACCGGTCACGGTGTAAAGAAACAGGTAGCGGCCCGAGCCGTACAATTCCTCGATGGCTGGGCCGAGCTGCATCAGCGCCATCATATTGAAGCCGATGTGAATCAAGCCGCCATGAAGAAACATCGCCGTGACCAGGCGCCACCATTCACCGTTCACCAGCAGCAGCTGCATGGGCACACTCATGCCCAAGCGATATTGCGGCGCTCCGCCGAGGCCCCAGAGTATGGCCGTGATGCCGCTTTCGCCTCCGGCGGCGGTCACCGCCATGAAGCTGACGCCTAGCATCAGGACATTGGCAACCAGGAAAATCGTAGTAACTGGGGCCGGATTGTCACCGAAGACGCCGGCGAATTTCTTGCTCAGCGCCGCCGTCGAAAAGCGCAGATTTGTTCCGCACTGGTAGCACTTGGTGGTATTGATGCCGGCGAGGGCCCCGCACGCGGGGCAGATCTGCGGCCGGGGCTGGCTTTGGCTGCCTGCGCCGCTGCCGCCAAAGAGCCCGCGAAGGCTGCTTTTCCAACGCTCAATACGCCGCTGCCACTCCCAGGAAAGGGGCAATTCTCCTCCTTGCGACTCGGGCAATGCGTTCTATAATACAGAAATAAGCGATGTTACTGGGGCCGGCAGGTACCGTACACGCCCAGAATTTACAGGAAAGGCGAGCGCGACGATGAGCAACTTTGAAGATTTCGGCCGCCGCATTGACGAAGGGGTTTCCCGCCTCAAACGCATCAACAATTTCGAGACGTTTGGCCGCCACGTCGATGAAGAGTTGAAACGGGTCAAGGATTTCGTGAAGGAAGATGTCACTCCGGAAACCGAAAAGCGCACCGCACAGTTTCTCCGGGAAGTCTCCGAGAAACTGAACGAAGCCGCGCAATGGGTGGAATCGCGGACAGGTTCCCGTGGTGACCGGAACTCCAGCAGCAGTTCCTGACCCGGACCAGCCGTGACCATAGCGCTGGCCGCACGATGTCCAGTTCGTCCGCTCCTTCTGCTCCTTCCAGCTTGGGTGTTCTTATTGGGCGGCTGTGGTTCTCGCCATGTGGCCGCCAACCCGCCGCCGAATCCGCCGCCTGTTGAGGCCACGCCAGCCGAGAGCACAGCGGGGCGTCCGGTCGAGCCACACCCCGGCGCCACGTCATCATCCGCTGCGAATCCGAAGCACAGCAAAACGCCGGCGACGCCGGCTCCCGAAGGCTATGTTGAGGAGGGCAATGCCTCCTGGTACGGCGTGCCGTTTCATGGCCGCCGCGCTTCGAACGGCGAAATCTACGATATGAACAAGCTCACCGCTGCGCATCGTACGTTGCCGTTCGATACGCTGGTCCGAGTCACCAATCTGAACAACGGCAAATCCACCACGGTGCGCATCACGGACCGCGGGCCCTTCGTAGAAAACCGCATTATCGATTTGTCCCTGGCGGCCGCGCGGGAGATTGAGTCGGTTGGACCAGGCGTTGTGCCCGTGCGCGTCGAAGTGATCACGCCGGGCGTGGATGTGACTGGAGGTTTTTTTACCGTACAGGTCGGGGCGTTTCGCGATCGAGCCAACGCGCAACGGCTTCGCGACCGCCTGACCGCCTCGTATTCGCCCATTTTCATTCAGCAGTATGATTTGCCGGACGGCTTGTACTACCGCGTGCGCGTTGGAAAAGTGGCCGGCGAAGATGCGGCGCGGCAGTTCGCTGACCAGCTTCGCCAGCGGGAAGGATTCACGCCGTTTGTGATGCGGCTGGATGAGAACGCTGGCGCGGGAGGCTCGCAATGAGTGCGGATTGCTTGTTCTGCAAGATTGGCGCGAAGAAAATTCCGTCGAAAATCGTGTACGAGGACACCGACATTTTCGCGTTCGAAGACATTAGTCCGCAGGCCCCGACGCACGTTTTGCTGTGCCCCAAAAAACATTTCGCGTCGCTGGATGACGCCGCGGAAGAAGACGGCGCCGTGATTGGCAAATTGCATTTGATCGCGGCGAAAATCGCCAAAGAACGGAATCTGCAGGCCGGCTATCGTACTGTCTTCAACAATGGAGCAGGCGCGGGACAATCCGTTTTCCATTTGCACTTGCATCTGCTCGGGGGCCGGCAGTTCCGTTGGCCGCCGGGGTAGACTCGCTTTTTCGCCCCCCTTGCCGGATAACGTAAAGCCTGGGCCCGCCGTCTAACGGCGCAAAAGCAGGCGGGTTGCCGCCAAGCCAAGGAGATACCATGCAGAGCTTCCTCCAGGACCTTCGGTATTCCCTCCGCGTCATCGCCAAGAATCCCAGCTTCATCGCCGTGGCGGTCATCGCGCTGGCCTTAGGGATTGGCGCGAACACGGCAATCTTTTCCGTCGTCAATGCGGTGCTTTTCCGCGCGCTGCCTTACCGTGACGCCAGCCGCCTGGTTTGGGTTTCCAACTACGTGCCTGAGCAACGCCAGAACCTTGTTTTCGCCGACGAATACGCGGGCTGGCGCAATCAGAATCACGTATTTGACGGTATTGCCGCGTATTCCGCCGCCGCGGAGTACAGCTTGACAGGTACGGGCACGCCGCAACGCCTGCGCGGCGGGCGCGTCACGGCGAGTTTTCTGGACGTGCTCGGCGTCACTCCGCAACTGGGCCGCAACTTTCTCCCGGAAGAAGATCGTCCCGCGGGGCGGAATGCAGCTCTGCTCAGCGATGCGCTGTGGCGCTCCACTTTTGGCGCCGATCCCGGAATTGTCGGAAAAGTTGTCGCTCTCGACGATACGCCCTATACGATCGTCGGAGTTCTGCCACGCGACTTCGAATTCCTCGATAACAATCCTGCCGACATTCTGGTTCCGTTTCAACTCGCCGACAGCAGCATTCAAGCCTCCGGTGGGCAAATCCGCATCATGATTCAGCCGATGAGTGTGCTTGGCCGCCTGAAACCCGGCCAAAGGCTGGAAACGGCAATTACCGAGCTCGACGCCATCAACAAGCGCGTCCTCGCTAACCTGCCGGGCCGGCTTCGCGGCCTCGGCGAAGCGCAGGCCCAGGCATTTTTTCTTCACGATCATGAAGTCGGCAACGTCAAGCCGGCTCTGCTGATTCTGCTCGGGGCGGTGGGTTTTGTGCTGATCATCGCCTGCGCCAACGTCGCCAACCTCCAGTTAGCTCGCGCGGCTGGCCGCGAGAAAGAGATCGCCATTCGTGGTGCCCTCGGTGCCGGACGCTGGCGTCTCGCGCGCCTGTTGCTCACCGAGAGTTCGGCAGTCGCCTTGGCTGGCGGCATCGCCGGCCTGCTGCTCGCCGCTTGGGTCATCCAGCTCATTCATCGTTTCGCTCCCGCGAACGTTCCCCACCTGCTCGCTGCGCGACTTAACTTCACTGTGCTGCTCTTCACCCTCGCGCTGTCGTTACTTACGGGAATTCTCTTCGGCTTGGCTCCGGTTCTTTCGGCTTTTCGCGTCACCCTGGACAACACCATGAAACAGGCTGGCGGACAAACGGGCACCGGCGCGGGCGCCCGGCGCGCTCAGCGCGTCCTGATGGTCGCCGAAATCGCGCTATCGATCGTCCTGTTCATTGGCGCGGGCCTGCTGGTCAAGAGCTTTCGCAATCTCACCGCGGTGCAGACCGGCTTCGACGGCAACGGGGTGCTGACGGCTCAGCTCGCTCTGCCTCTCGATCAATATCAAGAGCTCGACCGCCAGCGCACGTTCTTTCACGATCTGGTCGAGCACCTGCAAGCCTTGCCCGGCGTAACCGCAGCAGGCGCCACTTCCGCTATGCCCTTGCGCGGCAACCCGATGATTTCCAGCATTCACATCGAAGGGCAGCCGGAAGGGGAAATGGACTTTACCAAAGTGCCTGTGGCGCACATGAACTCGGTCACGCCGGGATATTTTTCCGCTTTGCGGGTTCCCTTGATTGAAGGGCGGCTGCTCGACCAACGCGACGGCGTGGACGCGCCGAATACTGTGGTCGTCAACCAAGCTTTCGTCCGGCGATTCTTCGCGAACGAAGACCCCATCGGCAAGCGCTTCGAGGCGGGCTTGGGGCCGCGTGCACATGGAGGCAGTGGACCGCAAACCTGGACTATCGTCGGTGTCGTCGGCGACATGAAGCAGAAAGGCCTGGCTAGTGAGACTGAACCCGAAGCCGTCGCCTCCGCGTTGCAGTGGCCGCGCTTTCAAATGGCGCTCGTTCTGCGTACTTCGCTCGACCCGCTGAGTCTGGTTTCTGCCGTGCGCGCGCAAGTCAAGGAACTCGACAAGAATCTGCCGCTCTACGGAGTGCAGACGATGGACGAAGTGTTGGCCAAAGAAGTGGCCACGCAGCGCTTCAATGCCGGCGCTCTGGTGGGTTTCGCGGCGTTGGCAGTTTTGCTGGCTGCGGTGGGTATCTACGGCGTTATGGCTTACGCCGTCGGCCAACGCACGCGCGAAATTGGTGTGCGTATGGCGCTGGGCGCCGAGCGCGGCCGTGTGCTGCGCATGGTTCTCAACGAAGGCCTTCGGCTGGCCCTGTTAGGCGTGGTGCTAGGTGTTATCGCCGCCTTTGCTCTTACGCGCCTGATGACCAGCCTCCTCTTCGGCGTGAAAGCGTCCGACCCGGCGACGTTCGTCGTGGTCACGCTCGCGCTGGTCGCTGTAGCGCTCGCTGCTTGCTGGATTCCCGCGCGCCGCGCCACTCGCGTGGACCCAGTCGTGGCACTCCGCTACGAATAAGCCGCGACGAGGATTTCTCGGAGCGATGAGCGGCATTTTGCACGAATCAGGACGGCGAAGCCAAGCTCTTGGATTTGTAGAGGCGCAGCCTTGTTCTGAGTATCTGCGAAGCGATGCTGCACCCCGGCTGGGTAACGTGAGCAACAAGAAGAGTTGCGAGACGCTACTCGTAGCGCAGCGCCACAATCGGATCCACGCGCATGGCGCGCCGCGCCGGAAGGCAGCAGGCTAGCACCGCCACCAGCAGGATCAGCACCGTCGCCCCGAGGAATGTAGCGGGGTCGGTCGGCTTCACTCCATAGAGCTGACTGGCTACCAGCCGCGTCAATCCAAACGAAGCTGCCGCACCGATCGCAACGCCAACGGCGACCGGCAGCAGTCCCTGTCCGATCACCATGCGCAGCACGTCCCGCGGCGATGCGCCCAGGGCCATGCGAATGCCGATCTCCTGGATGCGGCGCGCCACCGAATACGAAATCACGCCGTACACACCGACCAGCGCCAACGCAAAACCAATTCCGGCGAAGACGGTGAGCAAAACGCTACGCAGGCGTTCGTCGCCGAGCGAATCGGAAATGTTGCGAGTCATGGTCATCAAATGAGTGATGGGCTGATCGGGATAACCGGCCCAGATCCGCCGCGAAATCGTGTTGGCCAAGGCGTCGGGATCGGTCTTGGTGCGAACCAGCAGGTGGATGCTGCCCGGCGTTCCCTGGAGCAACGAAAGAAAGTACGTCGGCGAGGGGTTTTCGCGGAGGCTCACTTCGCGGGCGTCCGCAACGACGCCGATCACTTCGCTCCAGGTGGGTTTGCCTTTGTCGTCCTGGGAGGCACTCAGCCGCTTGCCGAGTACATCGAGCGTGCCCCAGTATTCGCGAGCCATGGCGGCGTTGACGATGACCTTCGAGCTGGTATCGCGGTTGTCGCTCCCGGCAAATTCGCGGCCCCGCAGCAGCGCGATGCCCAGAACGTGGAAGTACTCGGGGTAGACGTAACGCGCATTCGCGTTGCGGGCTTCGTTTGAGGAAGTGGGAATAGCGCCGTCGACGATCAGACCGCCCTGCTGCATCATCATGCTGTTCAATACGCCGTGATCGGAGGTGGTCACTTCCGCGACTCCCGGAACAGCCCGCACTCTTTCGACCAGATCACGGACGCGGCCGGCTTCCTTTTGGACGAAGTCTTTGCCACGCTCCGCGGAAGAAGTCTGCGGTTCGGGCAGGTCGAAGGAGAGCAGATGGTCGGTGCGGAAGCCGGGATTCTGGTGCAGCAGGCGCGATAGGGTCAGCGTCATGAGCACGGAACCGACCACGAGGATAAAAGCGAGCGCCACTTCGAGCGTCACCAGTGCGTTGCCCAGGCGCGATTGACGCCCTGAACGCGCCGCTCCCCAGTTCGTGCCGGTGCCCTCTTTCAAGGCTTCGTTGGGATCCATGCGCGATGCGCGTCGGGCGGGAACGATGCCGAATAAAACACCGGCGACAAGTGAGGTGAGCACGGAGAACCACAAGAGCGTGGAGTCCACCGAGATTTCGTTGAGCCGCGGCGTATCCGCGGGAGCGATGGCGCGAAAAACTTCTACCCCTTCGGCGGCCAGCACCACTCCGAGCGCTCCGCCGAGGAGCGCCAGCATACAGCTCTCGACCAAGCCCTGACGAAGCAGCCGTCCACGCGATGCGCCGAGCGCCGCCCGCAGAGCCATTTCGCGCTGGCGTCCGGAGCCTCGCGCGAGCAGCAAGCTCGCGAGATTGGCGCACGCGATCAATAAGACGAACGTCGCGGCCGCCAGCAGCATGAGGAAAACGTCGCGGGAGTCAGCAACGCTGCTGGCGAGCAGCGGCTGCGCGGAAAACCGGTACGCGCCAACCTCGGGATGGTCTTTCATAAATTGTTGCGCGATGGAAGCGAGCTGCGCGTCGAGCTTTTGCTGCGTTTCGCCGGAACGGAGCTTGCCAAAGGTCTGCAGCATGAAGAATTTCGCGTTTTGCTGGTCGGCGGCGGACGGCGACAGAGGGAGCCATGCCTGTTCCGAATCGGGAAACGAGAAGTTTGGCGGGGCGACACCGATCACGGTGAAGGACTGGTTATCGAGAACCAGCGTTTTGCCGAGTACACTAGGACTGGCGCCGAAACGGGTACGCCACAGAGAGTCGCTGATCACCGCGACAAAATTTTGCCCGGCTTTGGCGTCATCGGGCCTCAGTAGCCTGCCGAGTTGCGGCGGGGTGCCCAGTTCTGCAAAGAAGCCGTCCGTGACGGACGCCACCGAGAGCACGGTTGGCTCGCCGCTGCCCGTCAGGGCTTTGTCGCTCGCCGCATACGCAGCGGTTTGCTCCAGCGCCGACGCCTGCCCGCGAATCTGGTCCAGGTTGAGCCAGGAGAGGCCGAGAGAAAACCTCGGGAACATCGCGGTGTGCACGGAGATGTCCACGATGCGCGAGGAATCTTTGTACGGCAGCGGGCGCAGGATCACCGCATTCACGATGCTGAAGATGGCCGTGTTCGCGCCGATGCCCAGCGCCAGCGTCACCGCGGCGGCCAACGTAAAGCCGGGATTCTTGCGTAGAATACGCACGCCGTAACGAATGTCCTGCAGCAACGTTTCGACAAAACTGGCCCGCCGCGCTTCGCGAGACCGTTCTTTTACGGCCTCCACAGCGCCAAAGCTCAGGTTGGCCCGCCGCCGCGCTTCTTCCGGCGCCATGCCCGAGGCTACGTAGTCGGCAACCTGTTTTTCCAGATGAAAGCGCAGTTCGGCGTCGAGTTGCCTCTCGGACTCTTGCTTTTGAAAGAAGCGGCCCAGCCAGTGCATGCGCGCTCTCCTATTCGGCAGTTCGCAAAATCAAACCAACAGCTTCCTGCAACTGCTCCCAGTAGGCCAGTTCGGTTTCCAGTTGCTTGCGGCCCTTGCGCGTCAGCGTATAGAACTTGGCTTCGCGCCCGGTCTCCGATTCGCGCCAGTCCGCCCGCAGCCAGCGCCGGTCTTCCAGGCGGTGCAGCGCGGGATAGAGCGAGCCTTGTTGGACCTGGAAGAACTCCTTTGAAATCTGCTGGATGCGCTGGGAGATGGCGTAGCCGTGAATCGGCCCCAGCGCCACCACTTTCAGGATCAGCATGTCCAGCGTGCCTTTGAGGAACTCGTTTCTATCTTCGCTCATCACCATACCTAGAAGATCGATTGCTGATGCCTAGAACCTCTACCGCTGTTACCTAGAAGTTCTGACTATTCTGACTATAGGGACGCCGCGGGCGGGAATTTGTTTCCGCCATTTGCAGCCTGGCGAGGTACGGGAGCTGTATCCGGCAATTTTGTCGGACCGCGTTGACGCCTCCTCGCGCGCGGCGTACCATGCGCCGCAGTTCGTCAGCAGAACGGAGCACGCATGAAAAAAGGACCGACGCGGCGTGAGTTTCTGGGCTCGATGGTCGGCTTTGCGTTGCTACCCTTGGAGCGGGAAAAGCCGGAGCTGATTCTGCACAACGGGAACATCTGGACAGTGAACGCCGCAGCCCCGCGCGCCCAGGCGATCGCTATCGCACGTGGCCGGTTCCTGGCCGTAGGCAGCGACAGCGAAGTGCTGAATCTCGCCGGCGCTGGCGTCAAAAAAATCGACCTTGGCGGCAGGACCGTTCTGCCTGGTTTCATTGACGCGCACTCCCACCCCTCTGACGCCGGACGCATGCATCTGAAAATGGTGGATTGCGACCTGCGTTCGATTTCCGCGATACAGGCGGCTTTGCGTGAGCGCGCCGCGAAAACGCCTGCGGGTGAGTGGGTGCTCGGCTTCAAGTACGACGACACCAAGACGGAAGACGGCCGGCCCTTGACGATTGCTGATCTCGACGCGGCTGTGCCGGACCATCCCGTGCACATCCAACATCGCGGCGGGCACACCGCTTATTGCAATTCGCTGGGTTTTCGTAAAGCCGGAATCGACGATAAGACTCCCAATCCAGCGGGCGGCCAGATCAGCCACGACCCGCTGACTGGCAAGCTGAGTGGCCGCGTGGCGGAGAGCGCCAACGATTTCTTCGACAAAATCATCCCCCTGAATTTCACGCGCGACGATTGCCGCGAAGGCGTGAAGCTCATTTCCAAAATGCTGGCCAAAACAGGCATAACCTCGGCCACCGAGGCGCAGGGCACGCCAGAAGATTTGCGCGCCTATCAGGACGCGCACGAAGCCGGAGAGCTGCTGTATCGCGCCTACTGTTTCATCAACTACCACTTCCTCGAGGCGATGAGCGCAGCTGGTGTGCGCACCGGCCTGGGCGATGAGTGGGTACGGGTCGGCGCGATCAAGATGGTTTGCGACGGCTCCATCTCTGAGCGCACGGCGCGGCTCTCCGTTCCCTATGAAGGCCGGCCCAATGATTACGGCATCCTGGTCATGACCGAAGACGAGCTGTACGCGGTTGGCCGCAAGGCGCATCTCGCGGGCTGGCAGATTGGCACGCACTCGAACGGCGACGTCGCCATCGATACGACGCTACGCGTCTACGAAAGATTGCAGCGCGAAACGCCGCGCCACGATCCACGTTTCCGGCTGGAGCATTGCACCGTCGTGAATGATGACTTGGTCCGTCGCATCAAGGCGCTGGGCGCAATCCCCACGCCGTTTTCCACTTACGTGTACTACCACGGCGAAAAAATGAAGTACTACGGTCAGGAACGGCTCAACCACATGTTTGCCTTGCGGAGTTTTATTGATGCGGGCATCCGGCCCACGCAAGCGTCGGACTATCCGCCCGGACCCTTCGAGCCGATGATGGCGCTGCAATCCGAAGTGACTCGCACGGACATGAAAGGCAACGTGTGGGGACCGAAGCAGAAAATCACACTGGAAGAAGCCATTCGTGTCGGCACCCTGCATGGCGCCTACGCATCGTACGAGGAAAACTTGAAAGGGTCGATCGAGGCAGGCAAGCTTGCTGACCTCGTCGTTTTGGGCCGCGACCCGTTCAAAGAGGACCCGTCGACCATCGTCAGTATACCGATCGAGCGGACCCTGCTCGGGGGCACTTGGTCGTTCGGAGCTTAACCGTCAGGTTAAATAAGCTTTGCAAGTCTGCAAAGCGCATTCCCGTAAGCTCGGCCCCACGTGAGGTTAATCCCTTTAGATGCAACACTTACAGGGTGCCTCGTAAGTGTTTGCTGATAAAAGACTTACAGGAATGCTAAGTCGTTTAGATGCAACACTTAGAAAAACAGGGGGGGGTGAAAGTACATTTGCCCTCCGCCAGCCATCCGCTCGCGGGGGCAGCCAGCGAGACATTGGAGTTGGCGGATCAGGCGATTTCGGCGATGAGTTCAATTTCGACGCAGGATCCGAGCGGGATTTGGGCGATGCCGAAGGCGCTGCGGGCGTGCGGCCCGCGTTCGCCGAAGACCTGGACGAGCAGTTCGGAAGCGCCGTTGGCGACGAGATGCTGTTCCGTGAATTGTGGCGTGCTGTTGACGAGAACGAGCAGCTTGACGATCCGCATAATTTTATTGAGATCGCCGGTGGCGGCGTGGAGCGTGGCCAACAATTCGATCGCAATCCCGCGGGCAGCTTCCTGGCCTTGCGCAGTATGCAGGTCGGCGCCGAGCTTGCCGACCCAAGGTTTGCCATCCTTGCGCGCAATGTGGCCGGAGACGAACAAGAGATTTCCAGCACGCACGTAGGGAACAAATGCTGCCGCGGGCGGAGTGACTTGCGGCAAAGTGATCTTCAGCGCTCGGAGTTTTTCATAGACGGACATACGATTTCCTCAGTTGGATTTTGCAGCCGTGGTCACTGGCGAGGGACCGGAAGTACGCAGCGCTGCACCGCTGTTGTTCGCGGAACCGCTCTCGAAATTGACGGCTGAAGTGTTGCCTCCACAAATGAGCACGCCGACGCGCTCACCGGGTGCCGGGACGTAGCGGCGGGAGAGCAGCGCGGCAAAAGCAGCGGCGCCGCCAGGTTCCGCAACCAATCGCAAGCTGGACCAGAACGTGCGCTGGGCGTCGCGAATCGCGTCCTCCGTGACGAGAACGCTCTGAATGTATTTTTGTGCAATCGGAAACATCAGTTCGCCAACGCGCTTGGGAGCGAGCGAATCCGCAGCGATACCTCCTGCAGGACTATCCACAGGACGGCCAGCCTGCAATGCGAGATGCAGCGTCGGTGCGGCTTCGGGTTCGACGCCGATAATCTTGATGCGTCCGGCATACCAAGCGGCAACTCCGCCAATGAGACCACCGCCACCAACGGCGACAAGCAAAGAATCGAGATTCGGAGATTGCTGCTCGAATTCGAGGCCGACGGAACCTTGACCCAGCAAAGTTTCAGGCTGGTCGTAAGCGTGAACGGGCATAGCGCCCGATTCGGCTTGCCAGGCCTCACTGGCGGAGAGGGAATCGGCGTAGCGCTCGCCAGTAACAACGAGCTGGGCGCCGTAGCTGCGGATGCGTTCGATTTTTTCCGCCGAAGCTACCGTGGGAACAAAGATCTTTGCGGGGATGCCCAGCTTCATGGCGGCGTAAGCAACAGCTGCACCATGGTTGCCGCCGGAAGCGGCAACGACGCCGGCGGCTGGCACGTTGCGGAGCAGCAGATTGGCAAACGCGCCGCGCGCTTTGAACGAGCCGGAATGTTGCAGCAGCTCCAGCTTGAAGAAGATCGGGAACGGAGGAAGGGCGAATTCCGTGCCGGATGATTCCAGCACGGGCGTGCGGCGGACGTGCGGGCGAATGCGTTCTTCGGTTTCCGCGATGCGCGGCTGACTGATGGTTATTTCTGGTGCGGGAGCCATTGTGTGTGCTATCATACTTAGGGAGTTGGCTAATTGTCTATATGAATCTGGAAGCCGCACTGCATGCCCTGGCCAATGAGAAGCGCTTGAGGTTGCTGGAATGGCTGAAAGAGCCGCGTACGCACTTCCCGCCACAGGTATACGGCGACCTGGTACGCGACGGCGTATGCGGGGTGTTTATTGCCCGGAAGCTGCAGGTAAGCCAGCCAACCGCCAGCGAGCACCTGAAAATCCTGCAACAAGCCGGTCTGGTCCTCGCCAAACGCATCAAACAGTGGACGTTCTACAAACGAAACGAAGCTCAGATCGAAAAAATAAAGCGACTTATTTCGACCGCTATCTAGCTAATCAAAACATCCGAAAAAAGCTCCACATAACGCCAATCCTCGGCATGCGCAACACTCGACCACGGCCAAGCGCGCTTACTCAACGCGAATCCGACGGTGCTCTAGGACGCTCGGCCCACTACCCTGGACGGCTGTCGCGAGCGCCGTTTGACTCTTCTTCCCCAACATGGTACATAGGTATAGATGTAAGAACAGAGAAATAAGGAATGTATGTTACAAACTATGGTTCGCATCAAGGTTGCAGATGAGGTCTGGATTGCCGCTGCTCTCCTTCACAGAGAACATCCAAAAACAGACGACTTTGCCATCGACGAAATCGTGGAACGGGCCAAGAGCGAAGCTCTGCATGTGCCGCTCCGACCTGGGGTTTACGTCCATGTCGTTCAGCATTGCGTTGCGAACCGCGCCCCAAATCCGGGTCGCTACCGGATGCTATATGAAACAGCGGAAGGGAGGAGGCGGCTCTATCGGGAAGGCGATCCGTATCACCCCGGAAGAGAAGA
>Ga0335073_10001764_pt1 | contig 29191 bp, 26 predicted proteins | sample Lox_Sample_22_FD_207093 | JGI IMG/M metagenome (GOLD analysis project Ga0335073, IMG submission 207093) | Soil microbial communities from Loxahatchee National Wildlife Refuge, Florida, United States - Lox_Sample_2.2 | ecosystem: Environmental > Terrestrial > Soil > Wetlands | place: USA... | reverse complement strand
GACCAGCACGAAGCCCGCCCAGGAGCCCTCCCGCGACACGCGCTGGAGAAGCGCGCGGCGCCGCCAGACGAGATACGCGCTGAGAGGCGGAATCAGGAAGCCGTGACTGTATTCCTCCCGGTGCCAGTTGGCATAGAGGTAGTCGAGTGTCCTGTGGAACAGGATGGTCACCACCACGGCGGCGAGCGCCGCCACGGCGAGCAGCGGCCAGCGCTCCCACGCGACGCGCGCGGCCTGGGGCCAGCGTTCAACCGACAGCGTATTGCTAGACATCCGTCAGACTCGTTGCCGGAACCGGTCCAGCAACCGCCGCGGGGATGGCGATCGCAAGCGGCGCCGATGCAGTCCCGCCATCATCATCGTCGTCGCGAGCGGCCGTAGCTGCGAGCGTCGGAAGGCGGGCGAACACCTGCCGCAGCACTTTCTCGCGCTCCCAGTTCTGGAGCGCGTAGGCACGGCCCGTTGCACCGAGCTGAAGGCGCAAGTCGTCGTCTGCCAACAGCCGTCTCACGGCACTCGCGATGGCGCGGACATCACCGGGGCTCACCACGATGCCGCCAATTGCAGCGCAGCGTGCAACGTCCGATTCGCGGCGCGCCGTGGCGACGACCGGGTGGCCGCTCGCCATGATCGCAGTGAGCTTCGACGGCAAGACGAGATCCTCGGCGGCCTTGCGCTGCGGCAGCAGGTGAACGTCAGCGAGATTCAGGAGCTCATTCAGCCTGGATAGTGGCTGCAGTGGAATCAGCCGCACGTTCGCCAAGACCGCTGCGGCGCGGGCTATCCGCGAGCGCGCGGCTCCGTCTCCGCAGAGCAGGAAAAGGACATTGGGGTCCTCGCGGAACAAGCGGGCCACATCGAGGATGATCTCGAGTCCCTGCTTCTCGCCCATGTTCCCCGCATAGAGAACCACATGGGTACCCGGATCGATTCCAAGCTCAGCCCGCAGCGCAATCGGCGCCTCGATTGGCCGGATGCTGCCGGTATCCACCCAGTTCGGGAACGATACGATGCGGTCCTCCCGGACCCCCTTGGCGCGGAGCTTCGAGCGCATCGATTCCGAGATGGTCGACACCTGATCGAAACCGCGCATCAGCCAGCGCTCGATCGCCAGGATCGCGCGTCCCAGGCGTGGCGCGCGCAGCAAGCCGAGATCGAATGCCGCGTCGATCTCGAAATCCTGGACATGCAACCACGAGCGCGCGCCGCAGAGAGCCGCGGCCAGACGGACCGTCGGAGCCGCGCCGAGTGGCGGCTCGACGACGAAGATCAGGTGCGGCCGCCAGACCAGTGCCTGCCAGAGAACCACCGGGAGGCTGGAAAGGGCGAAGGAGAGCAGATGCAGGATCCGTGTGAGCCCGCACGGACAGCGCGGCACCCAGATCGGACACCGATAGACGTGAGCGCCTGCGACATTCTCCCTGCGATAGCGGGCACCGGAGTAGCCGGGCTTCACGGACCAATAGGGGTAATAGGGAGGAGCGGTCACCACACGAACCGAGATGCCGTGCGACGTCAACCATTCCGTCATGTCGCCGACGTATTTTCCTATTCCCGTCTGCTCCGGTGCGAAATTGAGCGCGACGACGAGCAGCCGTTTGGTATCGTTTCCCACGAGCTACTCCTCCCGTTCTCGTTCACATCGATCGTCGTGCAAGGGGAAGCATCGTAGGAGGGTTTTATGTCAGAAGCTTGTCACCTCCAAGGCGGTCGATGACGATCCGCTATCTACATGTCATACGATCGATCGATCCGCGGTCGGGCGGACCTCGGGAGGCGGTCAAGCAGCTCACGGCGGTGGCATCGAAGCTCCACCAGCACGTGGAAATCGTGGTGACCGAGTACCCCGATCCTTCCTGGATTGGGGAGTACGCCTGCCCGGTGCATTGTCTCGGGCCGTCCTACCTCAAATACGGCTACGCCCCGGAGCTCTTCAGGTGGCTCAGGAACAATGCGTCCCGCTTCAACGCTGTCGTCGTCAATGGCATCTGGCAGCACCATAGCCTCTGCACGCGGCGCGCGCTGCGCGGCTCAGGGGTGCCGTACTACGTGTTTACCCATGGCATGCTCGATCCGTGGTTCAAGCGTCAATATCCATTCAAGCACTTGAAAAAGCTGCTGTATTGGCCTTGGGGGGAATATCGCGTGCTGCGCGACGCGCGCGCGGTGCTGTTCACGTCGGAAGAAGAGCGGCGTCTCGCGCGCGAGAGCTTCTCTCTCTATCGCGCGAATGAGTGGGTAGTCAATTATGGCGTTCCCGAGCCTGCGGGCGATCCCGTGCTCCAGCGCGAATTATTCCTGCGCCAGTTTCCGCGCCTGCGCGGGAAGCGCTTCCTACTTTTCCTCGGCCGTATCCATCCCAAGAAGGGCTGCGACCTCCTCATCGAGGCACTCGCGGCTGTTCGCCGCCTCGATCCGGCCCTGCAGCTCGTGATCGCAGGGCCCGACCAGGCCGGGCTCCAGCGCGGACTGACCCGCCTTGCCGAGCGCCTCGGAGTAGCCGGCGCCATCACCTGGACGGGTATGATCCGCGACGACACCAAGATCGGCGCGTTGCGGGCTGCAGAGGCGTTCGTCCTCCCCTCGCACCAGGAGAACTTCGGCATAGCGGTCGCCGAATCGCTCGCCTGTGGCACGCCCGTCCTCATCTCGAACAAGGTGAATATTTGGCGCGAAGTCGTCGAGGACGGGGCCGGCCTCGCTGCGGATGACACCCTCTCGGGCACGATCGAGATGCTGCAGACTTGGGCCGGACTCGGCCCGGAAGAGCGCCATCACATGGCCCTCAAGGCGTTCGACTCTTTCGCCACGCGGTTCAATGTCGAGGCGGCCGCCGAGAGCCTGCTCGATGCGCTCGAGCACCACGCCGAGCCGCGGCGCCGGGCGCCGCCGCGACGGACGTCGGTCGCGTAGGACATCGCAGTTCACGGAATCGCCATCAATACGCCCTATGGTGAATGACTCCCTTGGACCATACGACCCTGGTGGGCGGTAGCTGCGGGTTGCGCGATACCGATGAAGCAACTCTCTCCCCGACGAGATTGGCCCCCTTCTTGGCGGACCTCCTTCGATTACGATCAACTTGAGCTCTATGGCAAGCGTGCGCACCTCGGTTACACGTATGCGTATGCCAACCGGCGCGACCGGACGCTCCAGCTCCTGAAATCTGCCGGTCTGCCGGCGGGTGCCACCGTTCTCGACGTCGCGGCCGCACAGGGAAACTTCTCGCTTCTGTTGGCCGAGATGGGTTTCGATGTGACCTGGAATGACCTGCGCGAGGAGCTCGCGGATTACGTCAGGTTGAAGCACGAAGCCGGCCGCGTGAGCTTCGTTCCGGGCAACATCTTCGAGCTCAGCTTTCCGCAACGCTTTGATGCCATTCTCGCGACGGAAGTCATCGAGCACGTGGCGCACCCGGATGACTTCTTGCGGAGGTTGCGCGAACTCGCACGGCCCGACGGATGCATCATCGTCACGACGCCTAACGGAAGGTACTTCCGGAACACGCTTCCGCCGTTCTCGCAGATCACCGATCCTGCGGCCCTCGAAGCGATTCAGTTCCGGCCCGACGCGGACGGCCACCTCTTTCTGCTGCGGGCGGAGGAGCTCCAAGACCTCGCTGCGAAGGCGGGCCTGCAAGTTGAGAAACTTCTCCTTTTCACGAACTCTCTCACCATCGGCCACGTGAAGCTCGAGCCGATGCTCCGAGTTTTGCCACGGCGTCTCGTGGAGACGCTGGAAAGGGCGTCGAGCGCGCTCCCTACAGCGCTGTCGCACCGTCTGCTCGTGCACCTGGGCGCACGGTTGCGTCCGCTCTGAGAGCTCGGTGGGCTGCGGGCGTGTACGGCCGCATCACGAAACCGCCATACTCGTGTCCTACATTGTGACGTCCGCATAACAATCCGGCGCCCGGTTGATGGACGTCCTAGCCAAGCACCCATTCCTGGTTGCGCAGACCACCCTGCGCAATCGCGCCGGACGCGCGCTCTGGGGGATCGTGTGTGCGCTTCTCTTCCGTCCGACTCCACGTCCGCTGCATGCGTGGCGCAGCTCCGTGCTCCGCTGTTTCGGAGCGCAGCTCGGCCCGCACTGCCACATCTATCCGAAAAGCCGCATCTGGGCGCCGTGGAACCTGCGCTGCGACGAGGGTGCCGCAATCGGCGACGACGCGGTGATCTACAACGCGGCGGAAGTCCATCTCGGGCCCTACGCGATCGTGTCCCAGCAGGCGTACGTCTGCACGGCGTCGCACGACTTCGACGATCCTGCATTTCCCATGACGACCGCGCGAATCTCCTTGGGTCGATTCGCGTGGGTCTGCGCGCGCGCGTGCGTGCTACCCGGCGTCACGCTGCATGAGGGCGCCGTGCTAGGTCTCGGTGCCGTTGCAAGCAAGGACCTCGAAGCGTGGAAGGTGTACGCGGGCAATCCCGCGCGAATCGTCGGGGCTCGGCAGCGCAACCGCGTCACCGCATAGGCGCTCTCCAATTGCTGCGCGGCGAGTCAACGAGGGCGCGGTCTTTGAGTCTCTCGGTAGGCCTTGCCCGCTCCCACGCCGTGCTACGGCGCATGCTTCCAGAGCCCTTCTTCGGCGGCCGGCGCGCAGCGGAGTGGTTCCGCTCCGGACTTTCCACCACTGCGGCGCAGATTCTCGTGCAGGGACTGGGATTTGCGGCCGGCATACTCGTCATTCGATTTCTGCCCCCGCGACAGTACGCGTTCTACACGATTGCCACGGCCGGCCTCGGCATGATGACGGTGCTCACCGACGGCGGCGTGAGCGGGAGCATGCTCGCGCTCGGGGGTGCGGTGTGGATGGATCGAGCCAAGCTCGGAAGAGTCATTGCCACGGGCCTCGCGCTTCGCGGGCGGTTTGCCGGCGCCGCACTATTCGTTGCCGTACCGTTGATAGGCTTCCTGGTCCATCGCCAGGGCGGCTCGTGGCTGGAATCGGCGGCGGTGCCCGCGTCCCTGGTACCGCTCTTCCTCGCGACGGTGTCCGGACAGCTTCTTGAGATCGTTCCTCGCTTGCATCAGGCGCTGCCTTCCGTGCAAGGCCTGCAAGTGCGCGCAAATGCCTCGCGGGCCGCCCTGCTCGTCCTATCGCTGACAGCGTTGCCTTACGCGTGGATCGCGCTCCTCGTTGCATCGGCTCCGCAGTGGTGGAGCAACCTGCGCCTGCGCAAGCTCGCCGATCGGTGGGCCGACTGGCGAGAGCCCGGTGAGCCTGAGATTCGCGCTCGTGTCAGAGCGCAATTGCGCCGCACCATGCCCGACGCATTCTATTACGCGTTCTCGGGCCAACTAGCGACCTGGCTCATTTCCTTCTTCGGACACGAGCAAGGCGTTGCCACCGTCGGCGCGCTCGGCCGGCTCGCGATGATACTCACCGTGTTCGGCACGGCGTTCAATGTCGTCGCGGTGCCGCGATTCGCGCGCGTTCCCTCGATCGAGCCGCGGCGAGTCCGGAGGCGCTACATCCAGGCCCAGCTCGCACTCGTTGCGGTGTGCACCGTAACCGTACTCGCGATCGCGGCATTCCCAGGTGCCGCGGTCGCACTCCTAGGCCATCACTACGCCGGGTCGCAACACGAAGCCGTGCTCATGAGCCTCTGCAGCGCCCTCGCGGTACTCGGCGCCGCAGCATTCCAGCTGGGAGCCGCGCGCGGCACGGTCGCGCCACCGGCAATCGCGATCCCGTGTATGGCCGTCGGTCAGCTGTTGGCGATCGCGCTGCTGCCGCTGCGCACCGTCTCCGGGGTTATCTGGATTGGCATCGTGAATGCCCTGATCCAGTGGACGCTCTACGTCGTCTATTTTCTCTACCGGCACCAACCCGCGGCCACCGGCGCTGACTGACCTTCTGCCGCCGGAGCCTGCCACCGCCTCCCGCGCGACCGCCACGATGCACGCAAGCTCGCCGCTGGGATGCGACCCAGCGCGTCATTCTACTGTCATGAGGCTAATGGACGATCGCGCTTATCCCTTGCCCGGCCCGGGTTCATACGCCGTTGCCCCCCATCTTCTCGATCATCGTTCCCTGCTATCGGCTGCGTGAACGTCGGTGGATCGTCGAGCAGTGCATCACGAGCATTGCTCATCAGACGTTCCGCGACTACGAACTCCTCTTGGTTGACGATGGAAGTTCCGATGGAACGCCAGAACTGCTCAGGCAGATGGTCGCCCGCGATCCCGTGCTATCCAGCCGCGGGCGCGTGCTCGCACTGCCGGAAAACGGCGGGGTATGTGCTGCGCGGAATGCCGGAATCGATGCTGCGCGCGGCGACTACGTTGCATTTCTCGACTGCGACGATATGTGGCAACGGCAGTACTTGGCGTGCATCCACGGCGCTGCGGTCTGCCATCCCAGTACGGAGGTGTTCCTCGCCAGGACGGACTTCATGCGAACGCTGGGCGGCGAGCTCCGCGTCCGCAGTTCAGGGCCTCTCGGCCATCTGAACGCACTGACGGATACCGGCTTCAAAGCCTGGCACTTCTTGCACAGCTTTCCCGTTGCCATGGGCAGCGCCGTGGTCGTCGCACGCAGGTTGTACCTCGAGCATCCCGAGCTCAAGTTCGACATGGCCCTCAGCCGCACTACGGCGGAGGATGTACTGTTCGGCATGCTGCTCCTCGCGACCGGAATTCGGCCCTGGTACGTCGACGAACCTTTGTGCGTTCATCGACGCATACTGGAGACGGTGTCTCGCGGACAGGCCGCCTTCTTCTGGATCGATGAGCGCGAGGTCAACGACTACATTTCCCTCAGGGCGGCAGACGCCATCGAGCGCGAGATAATCGCGCAGCAGCCCGAGCTTCAACCCCAACTGCGAGCCGTCCGTGAGCGGCTCAACTTGGCTTTCGACCTCAAGCGCGAATACAGGAGCGCGAGCCACTGGTTTGGACTCCGCACCTGTCTGCGCAGTCCCCGCGGATTCAAGACGCTGGTCCGACTGCACGGTACTGCACTTCTCATCGGAGGGCCTTTCGAATTCATTCTACGGCAGTATTTCCTCCGGTCTGGCGGCGACGACGCCGATGCGCGAGCGCGGGTGAGGTCGCTGCTGAAGACTCTTCAGGCGACTCAGGCGCATGACACGACCGCGACCGCAGCACGATCCGCGTCCGGTGTCAATCCCGAGCGAGTCGGCCTGCAGAGCGCGCACGAGCAGACGCGATGACGGAAGCGGTTGAGCCGCGCGGCGGAGCGAGTCTTTGCGGCCGCGAAGCCTTACCAGCGTGGGGCGATGACCATTCGTGCTCTTCGTACGAGGAATGCGCTTGAGCCCGTGTCATCGCCGCGATTTTCTGCGACTTGCCGGCTTGTCGGCTGGCTCTGCTCTCGTTGCCGCCTGTGGCGGAACCAGCGCGAACTCCAATGGGCCCTCGGGGACGACAGCATCGAGTAGCGACAGCGCCGCGGCACCGCAGTCGAGCGCCTCGAGCTCGGCGAGTTCATCGAGCTCTTCCAGCTCGGCGAGCTCCTCGGCCGCTTCGAGCTCATCGTCAGCCGCCTCGACGTTGAGTGCGACGATGGCGCAGTTGCAGTCGTACCTTGCCGAGAACGCATCGCCAACTTTTGCGTTACCCCCCGCGACAGCCGCCGTTCCGAGTATTTCCTGGGTGGGCCTCCTGACCGAGGGCCAGACTGCCGGAACCACCTTGGGCAACGGCGTGATCCTTCCAGCGTCCAGTGCGATGCTCGGTGGCCCGGTCCGCAACGAGTACACGGCGTCGCTTCCGGGAAGCCCGACCGTCAACGGATACCCCTGTCTTGCCGTCAATCGACCTTATTCCTGCAAGGGGATTGCGCGAAGCACGACCTCCCCGACCATTCTGAGGCTCACGACCGACGCGCCGGTCGTGGAGGTCACGGGCGTCGCGGTAGAGGGGAGTCCTTTCGGCGCGATCCAGAGTCTCATCGTCGACGGTCAGCTGGTGCCATCCAAGGTTCTGTCCAGCTCCCGCGGCCTGGGCGGTGGCTGGGAGGCGGGCACTGTGGTGATCAATTTCGGGTCGGCCGCAATGCGTGACATCTGGCTGCAGACGGGGCTCAACGCCGCCTACGTCAAGATCGGTCCCGACGACACGGTCGTTGCGGTGGACGATCAGGCCGAGCCGCAGCTGACCGTAGTGGGTGACTCGTACCTGCAGGTTGAGTCGGCCAGCTACGGTGGCGGTGCCATCGCGCTCGAAATCGGGGCGCGTCTCGGGATCCGTAAGGTCGCCGTGGACTCCATCGGAGGCACGGGGTATTACAACTCGGGCGGCGATCTCGGCAATCTGAATGACCGGCTGCCGGGACACGCAGCCGACGGCTCAACCATCTACCTGATCATGGCTGGACTCAATGACTACGGCGATCTGACCGGCTCGCCGAGCGAGATCGTTTGGCCGTCGCGCTCCGTCTACGAGAGCGCCGTACTCGGATATATGCAGGGCCTGCGCGCTGCACAGCCAGAGTGCCTGATCGTAGTCACGGCGCCCTTCTGTCCGGTCCCCCCCATGTCCGACTCGACTTACGTCGCGAGTCCGGCGACGAACACGAGCGGGCTCGGGGATTTTCTCTACAAAGCACAGGTGCACAAGAACTCGATCCAGCAGATCGCAGGCCCCTGGGTGTACATCGATGTCCTCATGGGCACCGGTTGGCTCAACTCCTCGGGTGCCACCGGGGACGTGACGAATCTGCAGTGGTTCACGGGCGGCACTCCCGGCCCGGGCACCACCGCGACCTACAAGCCTGGCAACACGAACGGCGGCGGCGGCGGCGGATACGGCGGCATCGCAAGCATCCCCATCATTGATGGCGGACAGTACGCGCAGGCCCCGGATGTCGCGGCGAGCGGTGGCTCCGGCTCTGGACTGCTTCTCGCGTCTACGCTCAATTCGAGCGGGGCGCTCAGCGTCATCTATCCCTTCTCCGAGGGCAACGGCTACACGAGCGGTTCGGGCCTCCCGACGATTTCACTCGATCCAACCTATGCGATCCAGCCAGCGGTCCTCGGCAGCCCGACGATCATCATCGGGATCAACCCGAACGGCGAGTACCCACTACCCTCGTTTGCGCCGCCCGGTACCTCCGGAGAGCTGAACAACATCTATGTCATGCTGCGGACCGATCTGACGCATCCCTCGCCCGTCGGTGCTTCCTATCTGTCATCCCGGCTCGCGCAGAACATCTTCGAAGCCGTCATGGCGCTTTGAGCGCCCCGCGCGGGGCAGGGCGCGCAGAATGGCGAGCGTCGTGGCGGGAAATTTCAATAGCCCCAGACGACCAGGCGTCGAAGGCTTCCGATCCCGTTCACGTCCTTCCACATCCGCACATGGGGACTGCGCTGCCGATCCTGCCGGACGCAGAACGCATTGAACTCGATCATCTCCCGCCCACCGTACAGACCCATGGATGCGAGCCGTACGAGCCCGAAACCCGAGCTGCGGAGAAAATCGACGACCTCGCCCAGGCAGGGCTGCTGTCGGTAGACGGGCACCAGCACCACTTCGAGCTCGATACCGCGCACGTGATTCAGTAAGTCGCCGAATCCCCTCAGCACTCGGAGCTCGAATCCTTGGACGTCGATCTTGACGAAGTCGGGCGGAGCGAGCTTGACCGGCCAGACCTGGTCGAGCCGATGCAGCGTGATCGGCACCCGCCTGACGACCTCCCAGGGCTCGGCGCCGAATTGCTCGAGCACCGTCGTGTCGGGCTCCAGCAAGGAGGATCGACCCGGCTCGCGCGTGATCTTGAGTTCCGCTGACTCGCCATCCACGTCGCCGAGGGCAAACGGTATCACGGACGCGCCGGGATATTCGCGCTTCAGTCGATCGGCTTCATCGGGATCGGCCTCGACGAAGACCGGCCGAATGAGGCGCGCCGCGTGCACGAACTTCCAGCGCGCAGACAGACCCCCGCGTGCGCCGATGTCGAGATAGACGGGCGGCCTCGACGCGCGCCGCAGTTCGCGCGCTCGAGCTGCGGCGATCGCGCCGCCGACTGCTGCGGCCTTCCAGGCTCGTGAGATGATGTCCACGTCGTCGCTTCCCGAGACTCCGCGTCAGCGGAACATCGCCGCCCGTATTCAGCTCACACAACCCACGCCGGCTTGCACCGCCTGTCTGTCGTTCCGGCTCGCGCAGAACATCTTCGAGGCCGTCATGGCGCAGTGAACCCTCACAGTTGAAGCCGGTACGCCACGGTGAGAATGACGCCGGGCGCACCGGGTACGGAGCAAAGAGTGGTCCGCGCGTGCGTCCTCAGATTGAACGGAGGCGCCGTCAGCACGACGCCGGAGCCGTGCCGAACGCGTACACCCGGCCCTGTTGGCTTGTCCCGGTTGGGGTGGAACGACAGGGCCTCGGGCAAGTGCTCTGTGAGGATGAGCCAGCGGTACTTGTAGAGCTTCGGCACGATGAGTGCGATCTGCGCGTTGCCGAGGTGCTGCAGGACCTGACGCAAAATCGCCACTTCGCCGCCAGGGAGCTCGTCCGAGACCAGATCTACCGTACGGAAGTCGACACCGAGCGACCCGAACATCCGTTCGTTGCGCGCGACCAGGTCGGCCACCACGTCACAGGCCGTGTAAGAGTCGCAGTCTTCCCGTAGCTGCTTTCCAACATGGAAATCCCCGCACCCGAGATCGACCACATCCGGCTTGGTCGGAAATTCCCTAAGGAATTTCCGGACGGCGGCGACATAAGGACCGACCATCGCTTCATTGCGGCTGCCCTCCCCTGAGCAGTAGCCACGCTCGTCACGTCCGCCGCCCCACAACCGCTTGCTGTAGACATCCGTGAATACCTCGGACGGTGCCATCCGCGCGAATCGCGCATCGAGCCGCGCCGCGGCGTGACGCCGGTGAAGCTCGACCACGGCCCTTGGGACCAGCGGCTTTAGAACCTGCTTAAGCTTCATGGTTTCGGGCCCGGAATCCTCGGGCAAAAGTTCCGACCGGATTCTACCGTGTCGAATGTTACAGACAGATTCGCGCGCGACTCCGTGACCGGCTCGGCGACCTCGCGTTTGTGCTTCAGAACCACGTCAGCCGCCGCGCGCGCGTAGCGGTCCCACGTGAACTGCAGCGCGCGCTCACGGGCATTGGCACCCATTTGATCACGAAGTTGCCGGTCGCGGTACAGCTGTTCCAGCCGCGCCGCGATGGCCTCGGAGTCACGGATCGGAACGAAAAAACCGTCGATGCCATCGCGCACGACATCACCGGGGCCGTGCGTCGTCGTGATCACGGGTACCCCGCAAGCCATCGCCTCCAGGATGACGAGCGGCATCCCCTCGATCAGGCTCGGAAGCACGAAGACGTCGGCCTCATGGAAGAGCGCCGGAAGCTCGCTCTGCGGCAAATGGGGCGTGTGCCGGTATAGGGACGTGAATCGCCGGTAGACCTCGTGGCCGCGGAGATAGCTGCCGACGATGTGCAGCTCGCAGTCCGGGCGGCGGAACTGCTCGTATCCTTGCAGCAGATAGCTCATTCCCTTGCGTTGACCGATCTGGCCGACGAAGAGCACTCTGAACGTCCGATCATTTCGTGGCGTGCTGGGAGGAACGAAACGTGCCGTATCCACACCGTAAGGCACGATGGCGATTTTCTCGGCGTGGCAACCGATCGCGACGAACGAATCGCGCACGAATCCCGAACCCACGAGAATGCAGTCGGCGAGCGCGCACTCCACCTCGAGCCGTTCCAGATACTCGCTCGGCAGCCGGTTCGTGCGGGGAAGCGCTGCCGCGAACTCCGGCGCGAGTGCGGCCTCCTCCGCATACATTCTCGCCTGATACCGGTTGTGAGCGATTGGGTAGCTGAGCACGGTACGGCCCCCGCTGCGCTGCATCTCCTCGAACGCACAGCGACCCGTGCCATAGCTAGCGACCACGATATCTGCCGCCGTGGCCAGTCGGCCAGCCGCGCACGCAACCGCTCGCTCCGCCGCGAAGGTGAGCGATTCAGCAATCGATCGTCCGCGCGACTGCGGGAAGAGCGGCAAACGCCCGAACGCCGCCGCTAGAAAGTCCTGCGCGATCCCCGCCTCGATGACCTTGTGGAGCGGTAGTCCGCGAGGCGGAGATCGGCGCCCGAGCGTGCGCGCGTAGATTCGACCGACGCCCGGCACGCGCTCGATCGCCCGCTCCCACCGGCGCCCCTTGTTCGCGTACGGGCGCACATAGCGACGCAGGACACCTCGCCGCTCCAGCTCGACGCCGAGGCGATTGATTTCCGGTGCGCTCAGATTGGCGACGACGACGGATGGCAGAGGCCGATCAGGCATGAAGGGCTCGGCAGTCACTCACGGATCGATACGGTGCTCGAGGACTCTTATGCCATCGACACCCTCGAGGTGCCAGCGGTGCACACCGCCATGAACGCTCTCATCGTTGTGCCAAAGATAGTACTGACCATCAACCCGGACGAGTTGTGGGCTGAAAGCATTGCCTGCCTCGCCCGGTGCGGCGGAGACTCTGTTCCTGCTCGCGTAGACTGGCTCGCCGAACTGCCCGATGAACTGGCCATCATCGAGGAAATGCATCCACTGATCGGCCTCACCCCCGTTCCATCCTTCGCCATGATAGCCATAGATGATCTGCCGCCCGGCGGTCACGACCGTGTTACCCGGATACTGCACGCCACGATCGATGTCGAAGCTACCGTCCGGCGATACGATCTCGCCGGCCCGATTCACTGACCACTTGCGCGTGGGGCTCGCGCGCCAAAGCCAACGCTGCTCACCGGCGCGTACACCGCCCAGATGGAATCCGTTCGACGCGCCGGGATTGAAGAAGACGACGACGCCGGAACTCGTCTGCGGGAAGCGCGCCTCGTTCACCCCTCCGACCAGCGGCACGTCATGATAGTAAGGATCGGCCGGCAACACGTAGGCGACTCCCGCAAGCGGCGCGGGTGCCTCCCATCTGGGATTCGCGGACCCGTCGAATCCCGCCAAGCGGCGCACGTACACCTCGAACGTGCGGCCGCGCTGGACGAACGATCGAATCGATCCGTCCGGATAGAGCTGCTCACCGACCTCGAGATGTGTCCCGGTCGGGCGCAGGCCGCTCGAGCTCAGCTCGAGAACGTCGGCGATCTTGCCGCCTTCGCGTCCGAGTACGCCATACGTCCGGCCGTTGCGGAGCGTGACGACGGTGCGCAGTCCATCGAGGTACCAAAAATAATATTCGGGCAGCCCGGCCGCCCAGTTTCGCACCAGGCGCCACGACTTCCCCAGGGCTCGGGAATAATCGACGGAGAATTCAAGAAAGCGGTCGAATACACGTCTCGGATTGGCCGGATCGACGGCAGCATGATACGAGACTGGCATGTACATGATCTGATCGAGATATTTGCGCTCGGCCGAGAAATGCAGATCGCGCGCGTCACCCGGATCGCCCACCCAAAACGACCCGTCGCTCTGAAAGGCCACGTACGTCGGCCCGGCTGATAGGGAGAGCTTATCCTCCGTGACCTCCGGTCCACCCGACCGATACCCACCCTCGCGGCCAAAGATCCAGACTGGCCGTCCAAGTGCGCTGAATGCGCGCAGCTGCTCCGACCCGGCATCCGCGACGACCACCGTCCCGTCGACGGGCGAGACACCGAGCGCAACCGGGTCGTCGAGACCCGCAGTGACTCGCGCGTCGGTGACCCACTGCTCGCCGCGAGCGTGAAAATGCACGAGTGCCGCTCGACCGCCCGTTCTGCAAAGTGCCCACAGTGTGTCATCCGATGCAACGCCCAGGCTCGTCGGGCGCTCCGCGGCAATCCGACCGAGCAACTCTCCGGTGCGCTTGTCCAGCACCCGGATCTCGTTGCGGAGGGCGTGGGCGACGAAGAGATCCCTCCCCCGCCGTTGCACGGCCAATCCGCTCGGTGCGCTACGGAAGACGCCTCCGCTGTCGAGGTCATCGTCATCCAAATCGATCACGCTGTCCCAGCGATTTCCCCAATGCAGACCCGATGTGACACTGCGGCCGTGCGTGAAGCTGAACTCTGCGCCGTCGTTGACCCGTAGCGCGATCACGAACGTGGACGGATCCCGCATCGGCGATCCCTTGGGCGCCGCAAGGCCCACGTTAGCGAAATAGGCGAGCGTTCCGTCCGTCGCCGCGAAGCGAAACACCCGACGGTAATCATCGTGTGCGAGCGACGTGGGACGCTGCGGGTCCGACGTGTTGAAGCGGTGGATTGCATTCTGTTGTTCGTCATAGCCCACGACGTAAAAGGCGTCGCCCCGGGCATCGATCGCCATGTCGTTGATCGGCCCGAGGGCCCGATAAACGTGGGGGCCGGACATCTCCGCGGATGTGTTGGCGATCACCCCCTCCCAGATATAGCGAACGTTGCTCACCAGGAGCCGAGCGCTGTACTTCGATCCCGGCGCGACTCGAGCGCCGTTATCGTCCCGGCCGTCCCACGTCACGGTGACTGAGCCGACCAGGTGCTTCTCTCCGCTCCACAGGGTTCTCACCAATCGTCCGCCGCCGTCGAACACCGCGGCACTGGTAGTCGCCGCCTCCGGTAGCGTGAATGACGCCGTTCCGGCTACGGCGCTGAATGCCGCGAACCACGCCGCTCCCGCCACGACGACCCGTGCACGACTCATGGAAGCGTTTGCAGAAGATTCATGTCACGAACCCTTCGGTACGCGTGAAGTACTTCATCGTCGGATCGAGTTTCGCGACCGGCTTGGCCGGCACTCCCGCCAGGAGCTGGTGCGATCCTTCGTAGCGATCGTTCAGAAGCGCGTTCGCACCCACGACACAACAATCGGGCACGACCGTGCCGCCGAGGATCGTGCACGCCGTGCCGATGAACGCGTAGCAGCCGATGTTCACCGGCGCCGCATCCTGCCGGCACGCTCGCAGGTCGATGCTGTGGGTCAGTATCTGCGTGCGAAACCCGGCGAGGGTGGCGAACCGGCCGATGATCACCTGCTCGGTGCAATCGATGATGTGTCGGTGTGTGATGGCGGCGTGCTCACCGACGATGAGCTCAGGCTTGCGCCCCTCGAGATGGATGAAGTGCGGCGGCCGACGGAGCGGATAGGCACTTACCCAATTCAACCGCCCGATGCTCGCGCATTCTCCGAGCCGCAATAGCTCGAGCCCTTTGCAAACGGTCAGGTGGCCGATTTGCGCATTGCGCGCCATCATGAGCCGGCGAGGGAAAACCCACGCGAAACCGATGTAGCTCGAGCGGTCGAGCTCGTAGCCGTACAAGCGCTGAAGCAGCCAGCGCTTCACGGGCCACGGTGCGATGACGATACACAACCGAAAGAGCGCGCTCATGTGGCAGCGCCGACTTTGCGATACAGCGCGAGCAGCATTTCAATCATGGTGCTCTGGCTGTAGCGTCGGGAGTTTTGCTCTCCGGCGACAATGAGTGCGCGCCGCGCGGCCGGGTTTGTCGCCAGGCGCACGATCGCGCGTCCCTGCGCGATGTAATCGTCTGCTCCGCAGAGGATGGCGGCTCCGCCGGACACCTCCGCTAACGGGTCGCGGTCGCTGCAGATCACCGGACAGTCGCAGGCTTGAGCTTCGACGATCGGCCAGCCAAAACCCTCGAAGCGCGATGGAAAGAGCAGTGCTAGCGCGCATCGGTACAGGGCATCGAGAAGCTCATTGGACGGCTTGACGACATCGACGATACGGTGAGCGATTCCGAGTTCCCTCGCCAGGCCTCGCAGCTCGAGGTCGAGGGGCTGACCCGCAAACACGATTCTGCCATCCCAGCAATCCGCGACGCTCGCGACAGCCCTGACGGCAGCGACGCGATTCTTGCGGCGCAGGTTCGAGCCGACGTGCAGAACGTAGGCGCAATCTCCGCCAAGGCCCGGAATTTGGGACACGCGCCGCGACGCCGACTCGCGGTCGATGCTGCCGTAGGGATAATTCAACGCGTTCGGCGCAAGAACGATCTGACCCGCATAGCCGTTCAGCAGCCGTCGCGCGTCCTGCAGCGTGGCGGTCGAAACGCACGCGAGTGCGTGCGCCCGCCCCAGACCGCGCAGGATTTGCTTCTGCAGCTGACGCCCCACAGTGCTTGCCGGGCAATCCGTGTCGTCACCGAGGGCACCGCGGACGGCGAGGAGATCGTGACAGGTCACGACGTAAGGCACCGCCCCTCGAGTGGGCACATAGATCGAATTAGAATGGTCGCAGATGTGAACGACATCCACGCCGCGTGCGGCATGAGACAGCATCGGGGGGCTCATCAGGTACTTGTCCGCGTACCCGATCCACTTCCAAGCCCCCCGCGGCGGCCGACCTGCGATGTTGAGCATCTTGCGCGGAGCCGCGAAGGCCACTTCGTGACCCGCATGCAAGAGACCGCTCTGGAGGAGCTCAGCATAGCGCTGCATGCTTTCCTGGTCGTCAGGAGCATAGTTTCCGATGAGCAGAATCTTCACGTGTTCGAGCGCTCTTGGTTCGACTCTCGCAGCATCGGCGACGAATGTTTCTGTCCCAAGACAGGCGCGGATGTGCGCTTGACCCGCCGCCGCGTTGGCGGCAGTATTCTCGATTTCGTCACTCGCCATGCTCCAGATGCGCCTGTCAGCCTCCGCCGGGAGCGCTGCGGAAGGCCCCTCACCGGCCCGGGAAAAGGGGCGCAGACGGATCGTCGCGCTCGCGACCCTCTTCTATCTGCTGCTGATCTTCGAGGGTGCGCTGCGCAAGTGGGTGCTGCCCTCGCACGCTGACATCTTGTTTTTCGTGCGAGACCCCCTCGCCGTGGCGATCTACGCACTCGCCTTCAGGCACTCGTTCCTCCCGCTGCGCCAGCCGCTGCTCGTTGCAGGCATCGCATTTGCCACTGTGGGCCTGCTGCTGATCCTCGTTCAGTCGGCCGGCGTCGCGGGTACGATCGAGGACTGGCCCATCCTGGCGGCGTACGGTTGGCGCAACTATTTCCTCTACATTCCCCTGCCGTTCATTCTAGCGAGGACGCTCCAGCGCCCCGACATCGAGCGGCTGATCAAGCTCACCCTCGCTCTCACTGTGCCGGTCGCGATCCTGGTGTTCCTGCAGTTTCGTGCGGCGCCTTACGCACCCATCAACGTGGGATTCGCGTCCAGCGTGGCCGAGCAGTTTCGCGGCCTGACGGTCGACGCCGAGCACACCCGGCCGATGGGTCTCTTCACCTCCGACGTCGGGCAAACCGAGTTCACAGTCAGCAGCCTCGCCATGGTTCTCTCGCTCTGGATTCTGCCGGCTGCACGACGCTACGTCAGAACCTGGCAGCTCATCGTCGCCACCTGCGCCGTACTCACCTGCCTCGCGGTCGGGGAGAGTCGAGGTGCCATGGTGCACAGTGGCATCATCGTCCTTGCGGGGTTCGTGTCCGGCTTGGTCATCCGGCGCTCGGGTCTTTCTACGCGGGCGATCGTGCTGCCGGCCGTGTTGGCCGCGCTGGCGGTCGTGCTCTACCCGATCGTCTTCCCTCAAGGGTACAGCACATTTGTCGATCGCTGGAACCGTGCTGCGGTGGCGGAATCGGCGGTCATCAAGTACGGCATCTTTGGCCGAGCGCTGTATGGCTTCGTTGACTTCTTCAAATTGATGGGAACGACGCCGGTCCTGGGTTATGGACTCGGTTTGGCGGGCAATGCCAGTCTCACACTTGGCGTGACGATCCCCGGTTTCCACGGCTGGGCGGAGACGGATTGGGCCCGCCACATCGTCGACTTGGGCCCGATCGTGGGCGTCATGTTCATCCTCTACCGCATCGTTCTCGTCGCGTGGTTGGGTCGAGTGTGCCTGGCGGGCGCGCGCGCCGCGGCCGATCCTCTGCCCATCTTGTGGTTCGCGTTCGTGGGTGTCGAGCTGCTCTATGGGCAGCTCACCGGGCACGGGACGGTGAACGGGTACGGGTGGCTTTTCACCGGTCTCTGCCTGGCCGCGGCGACCGCCAACGAGCAAGCCGCTGCGGGACCGGCGTCGGCGGCGACCTCGCCCGTTCCGCCACTCTTTCCCAACCTGCTTCGATGATGGCCCACTTCCCACCGGCACGCTGGCGGCGACCGTGTTCAATCGATCAGCGCGCAAGCCCACGCTCGCGACTTCGGCCGCGCCTCTTTCGATCAAGGATGTCGTAGATCTGTAGGTACTCGCTCAGCGGACGCAAGTATCCGTTGAGAGACTGTTTGGCGCTGTTGGCGCGCTCACGATACTCCTCCTCGGCCATGCGTGCCGCACGTTCAAGGTTCGCTTGGAGCTCGAGCTCGTCCCCGGGCTCGCTCAGCAGCGCGCTGCTGCCGGCTGATTCGGGCAGGCCGCCGTCGCGGGTGACGATTGCCGGAACCGCGACATTCCGTGCCTCGATCGGCGTGAGGCCCATGTCTTCTCGCGTATTGGCCGGCGCCACGAGCCATCTGCAGCCCGCAATGATGCGGAACTTTTCCTCTTCCGGCACGTATCCCAGGCAGTGCACTCCCCTCACGACTCGCTCGCGCACATAGCTCTCGAGCCACGGTCTGAGCGGTCCGTCTCCGACGATATAGAGGGGCCAGAGGTCCTTGTCGACATGTGCCCGTTCATAGGCCGCGACCAGGTTCTCCAGTCCCTTGTTTGCGATCAATCGCGCCACGAAGCAAAATCCCCTGCGCAGCTCGAACGGCACGGTCGCAGTCGGAAGATGAGATACGGTGGGCATGCGCTCACTCCCGCGGAGTGCTCGCACCGGCTCCCAGGTGCTCCACACGAAGTTCGAGTTGTAAACTCGACGATCGGCGATTCGGCTGCATACGTACCAGAGTCGATTCCGCAACCCGGAACGACCTCGGAACCAGTTGTGGATCGTCAGAATGACCGGTCTTCCGAGCGCCTTGGCGGGCAGCACGATGTCGGGCGAGCAGTTGTTGGCGTGAACGACGTGGGCCCACCGCAGATTCGCGAGCAACTCGACGCTGGCGGATCGGACGAAATGATAGTCGAGCTGCAAGCGCTCGCAGCGCGTGCGCAGGGCCTCCGAGGCGGCCCTCCGGGCCACGAGCTTGAAGCAGACCCTGACCTCGTGGCGCGTGTTGCGTCCCAGCCAATCGGCGAGCGCCATCACGAAGGCCTCGATGCCCCCATGCACGCCGAAGGTCGGGGCGGCGAGCAATATTCTCATCTCGGGTTCGAGAATCGGCGCGATCGGGATGCTTGCTGAAGCTCGCGGATGCTCGGGCCTCAATAGTAGGCCGGTGTCGCTTGCCGAGCCCCGTTTAGGACCGTTCCGACGATCGGAAGATTGCGCAGCAACTCGATGGTCTTCACGACGTCCGCACGCTGTGTACGGCCTTCCCCGACCACGACCAACGCTGCCTGCACGTGGCGCGAGAACGCGAGTGCGTCGTCCGCCTGAAGCACTGGAGGCAGGTCGAACACGATCACCCTCTCCTTGTACCGCATGCGCATCTCGCGGATGCATTCCTGCGTCCGATTGCTCGCGAGGAGCTCCGAGGAGTCCTCGCAGCGCTCGCGCGCCGGCAAGACCACCAGGCGCTCATATCCCAACATCCGCAGCATGGCGTCCTTGATCGGCTGCCCGCGCCGCAGGCAATCCTCGATGCCGATGTCGCATTCGAGCCCGAGCTTGCGGTGAATGCTGGGCTTGCGCAGGTCGAGGTCCACCAGCAGCGCGGTCCTGTCGAGGTCTGCCGCGATAGAGATGGCGAGGTTGATCGCAGTGAGCGTCTTGCCGGTTCCCGCAGCGGCTCCCATGACCGCGAGCGAATTCGCACCGAGCTCGTCGAGCCGGCGGAGCACCTGGGTGCGCAGCATTTTGTACGGACCGCCGTGCGGGCCGCTCGCACCTGGCGGGAGAATTCGTTCGCGTTCCAGCGCCACGGGATCGATCGGAACGATTCGACTGAGCAGCGACAGCGTGTCCGTGCCTTCGAATGTGCCGTCGTTGCCCGTCCGGGCCACGCCTCGTGACAGTTCCCGCTTGAGTGCCGTGCGATCCATCGTCGAATGCGCTCGTTGGTCAGGTCTCGACGCCGAGCTGGCGCAGCGCGATCGCCCAGAGCACATCGAGCGGGCGATAGAGCAGATGCACCGCGAGCAACGCAAGGGCGAGGCTGCCTGCCGCTCCGGCCAAGGCGTACCGCCGACGGCGCCTCCTGTTGGCGTGATCGACGCTGGTCAGCATGAGCGGAATGGTCGCGAGCGGCGGCACTGTGAGAAGCTGCTGCAGGTCAAGGCGGCCACGCACGCTTCCATCGATGGACTCGAGCAGGGAGACCATGCCGAGCGCCATCCCGAAGGCGGCGAGGAAGCCAAAAGCAAGGATGAGCGGGCGATTCGGGCTTGCCGGCTCTTCCGGCACGAGAGGCGGCTCGATCAACGTGAATCGCTCGCCCTTGCGCTCGGTCTCGAGGTTGTCGGCAATGTCGGCCTCCATCAGCTTCCCGCGGATCTCCGCATACTGGCTCTGATCCGAGGAGAGATCACGGAGCATCTCCGAGTACGCGCGCTCGACGGCGGGCGTCAGTGCGAGACGCCGCTCGTAGTCGTCGTATCGAGCCTGCAGCGTCGCTTTCTTGTCCTCGAGAGCCTTCTTCTCGTTGGCGGCTGCCTCGCGCTGCGTCCGCAGCTGAACGTACGAGGGATTGTCCGCCTCGGCATCCGGGTCGAAGATCGAGGGATTCGGCACCGCGCGGGCGCTCGCTGCGGCGGCACTGCCCGCGACACCGCCGCCTCTGGCCGCAGCCGCACCGCTCACAGCGATCTTCTCGGCCGTCCGTACTTGCTGCTGTAGGGAGTCGACGAGCTTCTGCAGGCGAATCACGTCCGGATGATCGGGCGCGTATCGATGCTTCGCATCGTCGAGGCGCGTCTGTGCATCCTCGAGCTCCCGCCGATAGTCATTGACGAGGTTCCCGGGTTTCTCGCCGCGCACGCTTTTCTCGAGCGCGGCAATCTCCCGCTTCTCCCGCACTACGTCCGGGAAATCGGGGGCATAGAGCGCCGAATCGCGCGCGTACTGGCTGCGCAGCGACTTGAGGAGGTCCTCCGGGGACTGCACGCGCTGGCCGGTGGAATCGTAGACCTGTGCCGTTGGATTGATTTGTGCCAGCTGGGAATCGAGGAAGATCAACTGCTGCTCGTACGACTGAATCTGCGTATCTGTCTCCAGGATCTCGTTCTGGGTCTGGTTGAGGTCGGTGAGATTGAGCTGCGTGAGCTCGGGCAAATCGTTGGCGTTCTTACGCTTGAACGCGGCGATCTTTGCCTGCTGGGTGTCGATGTCGTGACTCAGCCGCACGCTTTCGCTTTGCAGGAAAGTCACCGCATCCTGCGCGGTCTTCTCCCTCGTCTCGATGTTCTGCTGCAGGTAGAGCGACACGAGCTCGTTTGCCACCTGGGCGGCGAGCTGCGGAGAGCGGTTGCTGTAGGTCAGGGAGAAAGCGATCGTTGCCTTCGTCGGCTGGCCATTGCGCGGATCGATCACATCCGCGCTGATCATCTCCAGACTCGTTGCCTTGCGCATCTTCGCGACGACTTCCTCGCGCGGTTCGCGCTTGCGAAGATCGGGATAGAGGTTATACCGCTCGATGATTCCCATCAGGTTCTCGGTCGTCATGACCCGCTGTGCAATCACCTGGACGCGCTGTGAGGCGTAGGTGGACACCGTCGAGCGGACGAGGTCCGCCGGCAGCTCCTGCTGCTCGATGAGGATCGTGCCCGTGGAGCTGTACGTCGGCGGCCAGAGGAAGGCCGTCGCGATGGTCCCCACGGTGACGGCGCCGAAGGTGATCAGCACCGCCAGCGCGTGGCGCCGGGCCGCGGCCCAGAACTGCGAGAGGTTGAATGATTGTTCTGCTGTCGCCACGAGGTGTTCCGGTGCCGCTGCGATTTCGTCACGCACGATCCGCAGCGCAGATCATTCTAATGGCCCGAGCCGCACCGGCTGCACGTGGACTCGTTCGCTGCCCGCGAATACCCAGCCTATGTGTTGAAGATGACATTTGTATGGCAGTCGCGCTCCGATCGGTTCGTGATTGAAATGACAATGACATTGCGGCTATTCTCGGCGCGCCGCGCGTCCCGCCCCGCTGATTCAGCGCCGATCTGCTCACCGCCGCACAACCGTCTCCTTAAGGACCATGCATGAACCCGAAGAATCGCGAATCGCCCATCCTCTGGCTCCTCGGCTGCGTACCCCTGGCATTGCTCCTAGCTCAGGTTGCGCGAGCCGACGCGAATCTGGTTATCGCGCAGGGCGGCTCCGTCGCGCTCAGTGCGGCGGACGTTCGAACGGCAGTCGCGGCGCTTCCCGAGAGCTCCCGCCGAGTGATCCACTCGAGTCTCCCGGCACTCGAACAGCTGCTGCGGTCGGAGATCGCGCAGCGGACGATTCTCTCGGACGTGCGTGCGGCCGGTTTCGATCACGACCCGAAAACGCTCGTGCAGCTACGCGAGTTGCAGCGCGATGCGCTCGTCCGGCTCTGGATCGCGAGCCAGGCGAACGTTCCCACCAGCTATCCGAGCGCGGCCGATGTGCAGGCCGCTTACGACGCCGCCCGAGCCGCCGCGCCCGCCGAGTATCACATCGCGCAGATCTTCATCCGTGCGCCGGACGGCGGCGATCCGGCGGCCCTGAATGCCGCGCTGCGCAAGGCAACGGACATCGCCTCGCGCGTCAACGCGGATGATTTCGCCGAGCTCGCCCGCGCGCAGTCGGAGGACAGCCAGAGCGCGCCGAACGGGGGCGACCTCGGCTTCATTCCCGGCGAGCGCATGGTTCCCGAGGTGTACAAGGTCGTGAGCTCGCTCGCGCCCGGGCAGGTGTCCGGCCCGGTGAAGACCTCGCAGGGCCTGCACTTCGTCAAGCTCATCGCGAAGCGCCCGATTGCTTTGCCGCCGCTTTCACAGGTGCGCGATCGAATCGCCGCGGACCTGCGCACACGGCGAACGCAGGAGCTAGAACGCGCTTATATCAATCGATTCACGGCAAAGCTCGGTATCTCGATCAACGAGATCGAGCTCGCGAAGCTTCAAGCGAGCCTCGACTGAATCTCGGATTCGCCGCCGCGATTACTCGAACGCCTGCGCCGCACGATATCCCTCGCGCAGCACGAGCCCATCGCGGCGGGCCAGGCTCAGATCCTCCGCCACCATCTCGCTCACCAAATCCTCGAAGCTCACGCGCGGCGACCACCCAAGCTCGCGGCGCGCCTTGGAGGCGTCGCCGAGCAGCGTTTCGACCTCGGCGGGACGAACATAGCGCGCATCGAGCCGAATCACCGTTCGGCCGGTCTTGCGGTCGACACCAGCCTCCTCGAGACCGTGGCCACGCCACTCGAGGCGCATGCCGAGGAACGCCGCGGCCTTCTCTGCGAATTCGCGCACTGAGTGCTGTACACCGCTCGCGATCACGTAGTCCTGCGGCTCGCTCTGCTGCAGCATGCGCCATTGCGCATCGACGTAGTCGCGAGCGTGTCCCCAGTCGCGCCGTGCATCGAGGTTGCCCAGATGCACGCAAGCCTGGAGGCCCTCGGCAACGCGCGCGAGACCGCGCGTGATCTTGCGGGATACGAACGTCTCGCCGCGGATTGGGGACTCATGATTGAAGAGGATGCCGTTGCAGGCGTAGAGCCCATAGGCCTCGCGGTAGCTGACCGTGATCCAGTACGCGTACACCTTCGCGACGGCGTACGGGGAGCGCGGATTGAAGCGCGTCGTCTCCGTCTGCGGCGTCTCGGTCACTTTGCCGAACATTTCCGAGGTCGAGGCCTGGTAGAACCGCGTGCGTTTCTCGAGACCCAGAATGCGGATTGCCTCCAGAATGCGTAGCGTCCCGAGCGCATCAGCGTTGGCCGTGTATTCGGGAGACTCGAAGGAGACCATCACGTGACTTTGCGCGGCTAGATTGTAGATCTCGTCCGGCTGCACCTGCTGGATGACCCGGATGAGATTGGTGGCGTCGGTGAGGTCACCGTAATGCAGCTTCAGCCTCACATTGGGGGTATGGGGGTCTTCGTAGAGGTGATCGATGCGATCGGTGTTAAGGAGCGAACTCCTACGCTTGAGGCCGTGAACTTCGTAGCCCTTGCCGAGCAACAGCTCTGCCAAGTAGGCACCGTCCTGTCCGGTGACGCCGGTGATCAGTGCTCTTTTCATTAATTCCCGCCCTTGCCTTCGATGCCCCGAACTACCCTAGCCAGTGCGTGCTACAGCTCCATTGCGGTTTCGTGGCGCAGCATGCCGCGCGCGGCGCTGCCACGGTGCCCGGTGACGAAGCCCCGGCTCGCCACGTCCACTCAGGACGACTCGCGCAACTGTTGCGCACGTGCCGTGCGCTCGAGAGCCCCTTGGTGCGCGAGGCAGAACCGGGCGAGCCGCTGGACCGCGATGCGGTACTCCTGATGGTGCCACGAGAACTCCATCCAGAACTCCCGCTGCGCGTACACGGTTGCCGCCTGGCGACTGGCGACGAAGAGCCGCAGCGCGGTGCTGCGGCGCGCCGCGAATTCCGTCACGCTCGCCTGCAGCGCAGTGAGCTGCGCGAGCGAGCGGCGGGAGAGGAGCTTCATGGGGCGCTCCGCGAGATCTTAGGGCACGCTGCTCCACAGCGTCTCGAGCTCCGCGGCCGCCCGATCGAGCTCTGCGATTACCTTGCAGTAGCTCTGCCACGCCTCGTGGAGCTCTCGCATCGCCGCCGGATCGGTGCGGTCGAGCCGCCGTCGCGCGACCTCGTGATCCGACTGGATCTGTCTGTGATGGCTCTCCAGACGGTCCAGGCGGTCCCAGAACCTCGGATCAAGCCACTCGGCTTGCTCCCGGTGCACGGCGCTCATGGAATCCCCCCGCGGGACGTCGTTATCGAGTGCGGGAACGTTAGCTCATCAGTGCTACAGATTGTTTGCAGCAACGTCGCGCGGCCGCGCCATTCGCACCGTACGATCGCGAGCCAGACTCAGTCGAACACCACGCGCGGAAGATACATCGAGACGACCCAGTTGGGGCGGTCGACGATCTCGCTGATGCGCAGGTCCCCGCAGACGCTTGCGAGCATGTAGGCGTCCTCGGCCGCGAGGCCATGCGTCTTACCGAGAAGCTCGATCATTCCTCGCACCGCATTCTTCGCGGCCTCCATCAGATCCGGCCCGATCCCGGTCGTCACCTCGTACCCTTTGGCATCGAGATGGCGGCTGACCGGCCGCGGACAGACAAAGCGCGGAAAGCGCAGGTTCTCACCCTTCACCAAATCAATCCTCGCCTGAACGCTCATCGGCGTCTCGATCGCCGTGCCGCACACCTCGCCGTCGCCCTGCGCGGCGTGCGGATCGCCGATGGAGTAGAGCGCCCCCTCCACCTCGATGGGCAGATAGAGCTCGACGCCCTCGCTGAGATCGCGAATATCCATATTACCGCCCGTGGCATACGGCGGAATCGTGCTGTGACTTCCCGGCGCCTTGGGTGCGACCCCCGTGGTGCCGCAGAACGGCTTCAAGGGCACCCGCGCGAATCGTCCAAAGGCCGCGGGGGTTGCGAAGGTGCGGTCGTACGACCAGATGTGCAGCGCAGGATTCGGAAAATCATCCGCGAGCAGTCCGAAGCCCGGGATGATGCCGGTCCAGGCCCACCCCGAGGGCTCGAACCCGAGCAGAGTCACTTTGAGCGTATCTCCGGCTTCCGCGCCCTCGACGTAGACGGGTCCGGCAACGGGATTGACGCGCGCGAAGTCGAGCCGGGTGAGTGACTCCACGGTCGACTGCGGTGTGATCTGCCCGCACATGGCATCGATGTCGCGGAACTCAACCGTGTCGCCGGGTGCGATCCGTATCGCGGGGGCGCGGCTCTTGTCCCAGCTCAAGTGCTGATCCGCGCGATGGATCGTGTGCGCGTTCGCGTGGCGGTGCGTTGCATCGTGCATGGGTGTCTCCGGTCAATTCGACGTGCCCGCACGCACGGCGACCGCGGCTCGATACGCGCGCGGGGTCATGCCGACCATCGATCTGAAGCGGCGGGTGAAGGCGCTCTGATCCGTGAAGCCGCAAGCGGCCCCGATGCTCGCGATGCTGTCCCGGCTCGCGAGCAGACGCATCGCCGCATCGACGCGGCGCTTGTTGAGCGCCTGGTGCGGAGTGAGCAGGAACACCCGGCGGAAATGGCGCTCGAGCTGCGCGACGGAAAGTCCCGCAAGATCGGCGAGCGTCTGCATGCGCACCGGGGCCGCGTAGTGCTGCTGCAGGTGCGTCCACGCCCGCCGCAGCCGGTCGTAGGTCGGATGGCGTCCCTCGGGGGCGCCGAGATCGCGGGAGATCCCGATCAGGCCACGGATCTGATTCTCGATGCGCACCGGGCGCTTGCAGGTGAGACACCAGCCGGGTTTGCGGTTCGGAAAGATGTGCACTTCGAGGTGATCCTCGATGAGCTCGCCCCCGAGCACGCGCCGGTCCTGCGCCGAGTAGTCCCCGCCGAGACCTTCGGGAAACACCTCGCTCGCGGTGCGGCCGATGAGATCACTGCGACGTTTGAGACCGAGGCGCGATACCAGCGTCAGGTTGGCGTGGGTGTAGCGGCCGCGCTCATCCTTGACAAAGAAGACCACGTCCGGAAGCGCATCGAAGAGAACCTCGAGCTCTCGGGCGGGAACCGCAATGAACGCTTCGGGCACGCCGGGTCACCTCGCAGGATGGGTCCATTGTGCCGTTTTCCGCACCGAACCGCGACCGGTCCACTCTAGCCACCGTACCGCCGACGGCGCGATGATGCTGCTCATGCAGTCGATCGAGGTGATCGATTCTCATACCGGCGGAGAGCCGACCCGCGTCGTGATAGAGGGCTTTCCCGATCTCGGCCGCGGTTCGCTCGCCGAGCGGCTCACCCACTTCCGCGCGCGCTTCGATGCGTGGCGGCGGGCGATCGTGTGCGAGCCGCGGGGCTCGGATGCACTCGTGGGCGCGGTCCTGGTGCCGCCGTCGAGCGCCGAGGCGGCGGCCGGCGTCGTCTTCTTTAACAACGTCGGCTATCTCGGCATGTGCGGCCACGGAAGCATCGGGGTCGTGCACACGCTGTCCTATCTCGGCCGGATGGCTCCCGGCCGGCACCGGCTCGATACGCCGGTCGGCCTCGTCGGGGTCGAGCTGCACGGGAATGGTGCCGTGTCGATCGAGAACGTCGAGAGCTATCGGTATGCGACCGGCGTGGAGCTCGCCGTGCCCGGTCGAGGATCGGTGCGCGGTGACGTCGCCTGGGGCGGCAACTGGTTCTTCATTACCGACGATTCTCCGATTCCGCTCGAGGCCGGCCGCCATCGCGAGCTCACGCGCTACGCCCAGGAGATTCGCGCGGCGCTCGTCGCACGGGGCTTGAGGGGTGCGGACGACGCTGAGATCGACCACATCGAGTTGAGCGGCCCGTCCCCGACCCCCGGGGTCCACGCGCGCAACTTCGTGCTGTGTCCCGGACTCGCCTATGACCGTTCGCCGTGCGGGACCGGAACGAGCGCGAAGGTGGCCTGCCTCGCCGCCGACGGGAAGCTTGCGCCCGGCGAGCCGTGGCGCCAGGAAGGCATCCTCGGCAGCCTCTTCGAGGTGCGCTACGCACCCGGCCCCCGCGGCGTGCTGCCGCGCATCACCGGCACGGCGCACGTGACGGCGCGCGGGCGCCTGCTGCTCGATGCGCAGGATCCGTTCTGCTGGGGCATCGGGCCGGTGTGAAGACGTTCGATCTGATCGTCGTCGGCGCGGGCATCGTCGGTGCGGCCTGCGCGGACGCGGCCGCCGCCGAGAAGCTGCGCATCGCGGTGGTCGAGGCGGATATCGTGGGCGGCGGAGCCACCGCAGCCGCGATGGGCCACCTGGTCGCACTCGATGACGACCCGGCAGAGCTCGCGCTCGCCCGGTACTCGCTCACGCTCTGGGAGGAGCTGCGCGAGCTCCCCGCGGCGCAGTTCGATCGCTGCGGCACGCTCTGGCTCGCGCGGAGCGACGAGGAATTCGCGGCCATCGAGGCGAAGATCGAGCGGCTGCGACGCGTGAGCATCGGCGCCGAAGCGATCGCGGGCTCGGAGCTCAATCGGCTGGAGCCGGCGCTCGCGCCGGGGCTGCGCGGCGGGCTCCTCGTGGCGAGCGACGCGGTCGTGTACGCGCCGAACGTCGCTCGCTTTCTCATCGAGCGCGCGCGCGGCCGCGGCGCGGAGATCCTCCTGCGCCGCCGAGCCGTGGCGCTCGACGACGACGGCGTGCTGCTCGAGGATCGCACGCACCTCGCCGGACCGGTCCTGCTCGCGACCGGCTGCGCGCTGCCGGACCTGCTCCCCATGCTGCCGCTGCGGCCGCGCAAGGGCCATCTGGTCATGACCGGCCGCTGCCCGGGCTTCATCAGACATCAGCTGCTCGAGCTCGGCTACACCGAGAGTGCGCGCGGTGCGGCCGCCTCGAGCGTCGCGTTCAACGTTCAGCCCCGGCGAACGGGTCAGATTCTCATCGGCTCCTCGCGCGAGTTCGGCAGCGTCGGGCGCGAGGTGTCGCTGCCCACCGTGCACCGGATGCTCGCGCGCGCGCTCGAGTATCTGCCGGGCCTGCGAACGCTCGAGGTGCTGCGCGCGTGGAGCGGATTGCGGCCGACGAGCCTCGATGGCAGACCCTACCTGGGCGCCGTGCCGGACCGGCGCCAAGTGTGGGTTGCGGCGGGCCACGAAGGATTGGGGATCACGACGGCGCTCGGCAGCGCCCGGGTCGTGGTCGATCTCCTCCTCGGTCGCGGGTGCGCGATCGATCCCGCGCCGTTTGCTCCTGCGAGGGCGCTCTCATGAGCGGCGTCGTGCGCGCCGAGATAGACGGTCGCGCGATCGAGGTACCCGCCGGCGCCAGCGTCGCGGCGGCAGTGGCCCGGGTCACGGCGGTCTTTCGCAGCTCCGTGAGCGGCACACCGCGTGGACCCTTGTGCGGCATGGGGGTTTGCTTCGAGTGCCGCGTGACGATCGACGGGGTGCCCGACCGCCGTGCCTGCATGGAGTTGGTGCGCGACGGCATGCGGGTGCGAACGCGTGGCTGAGCGCTATCAGACGATCGTCTGTGGAGCGGGACCCGCCGGGCTTGCGGCCGCGATCGCCGCGGCGGCGGCGGGAGCGCGCATCGCCCTCCTCGATGCCCAACCCCACGCCGGCGGTCAAATCTGGCGTCCGAGCGTGCGCTATCGTCTCCCGGCCCGCGCGCGCGGGATGCTCGCACGTGCGCTCAACAACGGGCG
>Ga0335073_10001763_pt1 | contig 29192 bp, 24 predicted proteins | sample Lox_Sample_22_FD_207093 | JGI IMG/M metagenome (GOLD analysis project Ga0335073, IMG submission 207093) | Soil microbial communities from Loxahatchee National Wildlife Refuge, Florida, United States - Lox_Sample_2.2 | ecosystem: Environmental > Terrestrial > Soil > Wetlands | place: USA... | reverse complement strand
GCTATGGTCCGGCCGGCCTGCGGCAGCGCCCGCCGGCAATCCCAGCGCGCATTGGGGCGTAGCCAAGTGGTAAGGCAGCGGATTTTGATTCCGCCATTCCCTGGTTCGAATCCAGGCGCCCCAGCCAGCCAGTACCGTCTCTGCGGTCCTTTTCCAGGCGGCGGGAAAACGTCCGACATGTCCGCCGCTTAGGCGAGTACTCACGGGTCTCTGTAGCCGGATAATCGAGCGCATACCCCGTCGCCAGGCGAGTTTGAGGGGCTGGTCTCTGCTTGCAAATTTTCAATATCCAAAACTTTTGCCGGAGACTCGGTTCGATCGCACTGAGACCGGTTCGACATTTCTGATTTCGGTTTGAATGTTGCGACAGCGCTGCCGAATGTCCGCTAGTGGTGGCAATGCGGCCGTGTTCGGCAGGGCCTTCATGTCGCCTTTTGACCACGAGCAGACCTCGGCACTCATCGCGAGTATAAAGGGCGGGAAGCCGCGCGTTGCGCGCTGACGCCATGGAGGCGGTGACCTGCGGGTGGCTGTCTTTCGTTGTCGTTATCAGTCTCGCTGCGCAATGGCTGACGGGGCGCACGGTGGATTGACTGTATGGGCTCACTGGCAATCGTCTGGTTCTTGATCAAGGAGGGCCGTGAGGCTTGGCAGGGTGAGTGCTGCTCCGACTGCGAATAGTCGCCGCAGCCTGGCTCAATTTCCGAAACGGGCACCGAATGCCGCCCCTCGGTCAACGGACCTGCCGCATCACACATTGTATTGTTCGACCTGCACTGTCAGGTGCGACAATGATCGGAACCGCCTCAGGAGTGATTGATAATAGTCAACCCCGCGTGGCCGCTGGGTGCTCACGGAGACAATGGCGCCGAGATGGCCTGGGCCGAGCCGCCACAAGTGCAGGTCGGTTAGTCTGTCGCCGTCGGTTTCAATCAGGGCCCGCATGCGTTCCGCCATGCCGCGATCGGGTGTCATGTCGAGCAAAATAGCGCCGGTGTCGCGAATGAGCGTATAGGCCCAGGCAGCGATAACGACGGCGCCGACTACACCCACAACGGGGTCCATCCAGCTCCAGCCGAGCAGGCGGCCGAGGAGAAGGCCAACAATCACAAGCACCGAGACCGCGGCATCCGCCAGAACGTGAACGACGGCAGCGCGCATGTTGTTGTCGCGATGCGCTGACCCGTGGGCGTACTCATGTTCGGCGAATTCGACAGTATGGATGTCCAGACCGCGACTGAGGGCGAACTGCACTTTGAAAGCGTGTGGCTCCGGGATGTCATCGATCGATTCCAGATAGCCGCCGCGAGCAACCATGGCGAAGTCCTGGCGCTTGCCGTCAGGGCGGATGGTCGCGATGGCGACCTCGTCTGCCAGGAGGTCCTTGCCCGCGCATGACAGCCGGAACCGGGGAGGCACGCCGTCCTCGAAGATTTCCAACGTCACAGGCCCGAGGCGGGTTTGGAGAAAGTGGGCCTCTTCATGTCCGTGTTCATGGCTGCCATGGTCGTGGGTATGACCATGGTGATGATGATCCCCTCCGCTCAGCAGAAGCACGCTCGCAACGTTGACGATCAGGCCGAGCACGGCGATCGGAATCGCCTGATCGAAGTCGATCGGGATCGGCCAGATGAACCGGGTGAATGCCTCGTAGGCGATCAGAAGCGCGATCATGGCCAGGATAATCGCACTGGAGAAACCGGCGAGATCGCCGAGCTTGCCGGTGCCGAATGAAAAGCGGGAGTCGTTGGCATGATGGCGGGCGTAGCTGTAAGCGAGCGCGGCAAGAAGAAGCGCGCTGGCATGGGTCGACATGTGCAGCCCGTCGGCGACCAAAGCGATCGAACCGAACAAGAGGCCGCCGACGATTTCCGCGACCATCATGAAGCTGCACAGCGCGATCACCATCCAGGTGCGGCGCTCGTTGCGGTCATGCCCTGCACCGAGGAAAACGTGCGTGTGGTTGCCCGAGGACAAGTCGGTCACGTGTGGTACGCCAGCATCCGAAGAAGGCTTCACTTCAGGTAGGCTTGCACGGCCTCGATCAGTTCGTCGGCGCCGCGCGAGCGTTCGGTGCCCTTGTCGGGGTCAACCACGTGAAGACGGATATGGTCCTCGATGACCTCGGTCATGAGGCTCGACATGGCGCCGCGCGCCGCGACGATCATATGCAGTACGACCGCGCAGCCTTGCTCCGCCTCCAGCGCGCGCTCTAGCGCCTCGACCTGGCCGCGGATGCGCCGAACCCGGTTCAAGAGCTTCATTTTTTCGCGCTTGGTGTGCGACACAGTTGACGTCCTTTCGTCTATGGGGTAGGGGGTATCCTATATGAGGTACCCGGTAGGGTATAGCTCAACGGGTCGAAAATGTCGATAACGGATCATCGGCATTTCGGCCGGACACAGAAAACAGATGGGTAGTAGCACCTTTGGTGACGATGTTCCCGGGCTGCCGGGCACGACGCCACCGCAACAACATGAAACCGATCGCGGCGCCGTCGCGCGCGAGGGAATTGTTGGCCGCGCCTAAGCGGTCATTGTTCGCTCGCTGACCGACCGCTACCCGCGGGACCGGAGGTGAGCGATGTTCGCTAAGCTCGCAACTTTGCGGAATTTTGACCGCACGCTTTCTCGGCGCACGGCCGCCGCCGGCAACAACAGCCGCCCGGCACTCCGGCTGGTCGCATCTTCGCAATATCCGCGCAAGCCACGCCTTGCCTGTCATTGGCGCCAAACGTCGGGCGGTGCGCTCGAATGCGTTTGGCATGCCGATGCGGCCGACACGCGACCGGCCGAAGAAGCGGACATAGGTCGCTTGTCTCAATCGCACTGGCGATTACTTGCCGCCTGATGGAGCCAAAATTGTGCGGCTGATGGCGCCGCGAAGCAGGAGCTTTGCCATGGATGAACAACCTAGATGTCCCGCTGCCGCGTCACAGCGCGCTGCAGCGGGAACCCCCACGGGGATCCGGAACCACATTAGGCCGGCTGCAGCTAATTCCTGCCGGGGCGTCGAGGGCACTTAGCCCTTTCGGCTCGCCCGGCGCCGGGCCGGCGCAGGAGGTGAGCCATGAAAGAGATTCGCAACTCAATCCAGCCAAAAGGCATCACGCGCCGCGATATTGGCGCACGCCGCGACGTAGCTATCTCGCTTCACGCTCGCAGCGTGACATTCAACAGTGCGGTCGGCATTCCCACCCGGCGACCTCAAATGCCGGAGGTCGGATCGCGGTCGATGCACGCCTACCTCGTGAGAGCAGGTCTGCTCTTGATCCGCATCACCATGCTCGCGGCGATAGGTGAGTGATGTCCGGATCAGGCAACGGATCGCGGCCGAGCACTGCGACATCGAGCATGGCCAGCGCGGCAGTGCTGGAGCAACTGCGCGTCGCGCTCGGCGAAGTGACCGCCAACAATCACCCGCGCACCTTCAAGCTTCTCAGATCGGGCCACCGCAAGATCGCGCGCAAGCTGATCGAGGAGGCTTGCGAGGTCACGGTCGAAGCGGTCAAACACGATAGCAATGGTGTCGTCCGCGAAAGCGCGGACCTGCTCTACCACCTCGTCGTGCTGTGGTTCAACGCCGGCATCGAACCGGGAGCGGTCTGGCAGGAAATGCAAAGGCGCGCCGATACATTGGGCATTGCCGAAAAGCTGCCCAAAAGCACCGACCTCAAGATTACCCGCACCGATATTCATCATTGAGCACTCGTACCATCGGGGATCGCGACATGTCCGAAAGCTGTGAAGTCACGACTAGTTTTGATGCCGCCGAACGGAGCGCGGTGCTCGACGAGGCCCATATCGGCGACATCAATGGCGCCTTCGGCACCATCCGTCGCGACGATCATGGCCCGCGGATCGGTTGGCGCGCGCGTTTGACGACACTGCTGGCGATTCTCGGTCCGGGGCTGATCGTGATGGTCGGCGACAACGACGCTGGTGCGTTCGGAACCTACACGCAGGCTGGCCAGGACTACGGCACCACGCTGCTGTGGACGCTCGTCCTGTTGATTCCGGTCCTTTATGTAAACCAAGAGATGGTGCTGCGCCTCGGTGCGGTGGCGCGCGTCGGCCATGCTCGTTTGATCCTGGAGCGCTTCGGAAAATTCTGGGGGGCGTTCAGCGTCATCGACCTGTTTCTGCTGAATGCGCTGACCATCGTGACCGAGTTCATCGGCATCAGCCTTGCACTTGATTATCTCGGTTTGCCTAAAAATCTGGGTGTGCTTGCTTCGGCGCTTCTGGTGATGATGGGCGTGAGCACGGGCAACTTCCGCCGCTTTGAGCGGTTCGCGATGTTTCTGGCCTTTGGCAGCCTCTTGCTCGTGCCCCTCATCATCCTGGTGCACCCGCCCGTCTCCCAACTGGTTCATGATCTCGTGGTCCCGCAATTGCCCAAGACGGGGCAGCTGAGCGACGTTATGTTGCTGATCATCGCGATCGTCGGTACGACGGTGGCGCCATGGCAGCTGTTCTTTCAGCAAAGCTATGTGGTGGATAAGCGCATTACCCCGCGCTTCATCAAATACGAGCGGCTTGATCTGTGGATCGGCATCGCCTTCGTCGTGGTCGGTGCTGTGGCCATGATGGGATTTTCGGCCGAGATTTTCACGGGGCATCCCGAGGCCGGGAATTTCACTGACGCCGGGGCCGTAGCGGTGGCGCTTGAAAAGTATGCAGGCCGGTTGCCAGCGATCCTGTTCGCGCTGGCGTTGATCGATGCCTGCATTATCGGTGCCGCGGCCGTGTCGCTTTCAACCGCTTATGCGCTTGGAGATGTCTTGTCGCTCCGTCACTCACTGCACCGCAAGCCTACTGAAGCGAAGACATTCTATGGCACGTATTTCGGATTGATCATGCTGGCAGCGGTCCTGGTCCTGACGCCAGGAACACCGCTTGGACTTTTGACCAATGCAGTGCAAACGCTCGCCGGCGTACTGCTGCCGAGCGCGACCGTGTTCCTGCTTTTGCTATGCAATGACAGGGCGGTGCTTGGTCCATGGGTCAACACACCGCTTCTCAACTTGTTCACCGGCGCGGTGATCGCGGCTCTCGTTATGTTGTCACTGATCCTAACCCTCTCCGTTCTTTTTCCAGGGCTTAGCGGACAAGTCATCACGATCATTCTAGTTGTGGGTAGTGCCATCGGGGTCGGTGCAATGCTGCTCCTCAAGTTCGTCGCGCCCACAAAAAGACAGAGGATCGCATCGCCGGATGCGCTGGATTTTGAGCGCAATAGCTGGCGCATGCCGCCGCTCGGCGAACTCCCGCCCGCGCAGCTGACGTTCCTTGAGCGTGGCTGGTTGATCGTCCTGCGCGCCTACCTTGTGGTCGCGGCCGGTCTGGTCCTGGTTCGTATCGTGATGCTCGCGACCGTGGGCGGGTGATGATGTCGGTTTCATCCGCTCCAATCATCGCTTGGCGCACCGAGCTCGAACGCGGATCACGATGGTTGCAGGGCATCGCGAGCACGGAGGCATTTCATCGAACTGTCACAATATGTTTCGCGCGCAACACAATTCGCGAATCAATTCAATTCCTGAGGACGAACACTGCGTAGGTGATCGGTGTGCTAATCACGTGCAGAAGGGGCACAGATGAGGAAGTTATTTTCTGCCGGCGTTTCGCTCTTGGCGCTCGTTGGCGCGCAACCGAGTCCGACGCGGGCGGCTGACATTCCACTGCCGACCAAGGCGCCACCGCTCTCTACGCCGTCTAGCTATGACTGGACCGGCCTCTATGTCGGCGGCCACGCGGGACATGCGTTTGGTTCGTCGGAGTGGACATCGACACAAGCTGGCATGCCGAGCGCGGGGGGCTCGTTCGATCTCACCAACGGCTACAATCCTTCGAGCGGAGCCGGCAGCTATTTCCTTGGCTTCCAAGCTGGCTATGACTACCTGACCGCTTCGCGCTGGCTATTCGGTGTTGAAGCTGACGTATCGTTTCCAAGCTTCGTCGGCGGCACGAACACCGTCGCGACGCTGCCGACCGGCACAGTCAGCGAGCTCGAACGCGTCGAGTTTTCCGGCAATGTGCTCGGCCGGGTCGGTTACGCCCCAAGCTTCGCCGCTGGGCACTGGCTGTTCTATGCCACTGGTGGACTAGCCTGGAGCTATGAGCAATTCACTCGCACCCAGCTTGCAGGCATGCCGGCCGGTGGGACCGCTGTTCCCCGCATGGTCGAGAACGCTTTTCTGGTGCCGCGTGTCGGTAGCGCGGTCGGAGCCGGCGTTGAAGTGGCGCTTGCCTCGCACTGGACCGCGCAGCTGCAATATCTGTTTACCGATTATGGCAGTACCAGCGTCACCTTTCCGGCGGGCGCGCAGCAGCTCGCCTCCGATCTCACGTTGCACCAAGTGCGGCTCGGATTGAATTATCGCTTCAACAGCGATACTTCGACTTCCGCAGATAAGGACGTGACGCCTCCGGCATTGCAGACCGAAAATTTCGCGGTCCATGCGCAAACCACCTATCTGCAGCAATATGATCCCACCTTTCGCTCGCCGTATCTGGGCACCAATAGCCTCATTCCGAACCAGGGGCGGGAGACCTGGGACGCGACCGCTTTTCTCGGCGTTCGGCTGTGGGATGGCGCTGAGTTCTGGGTTAATCCGGAGATCGACCAAGGCTTCGGTTTAAGCGGCACGCTCGGCGTGGCTGGTTTTCCGAGCGGCGAGGCTTACAAGGTCGGCCAGTCGGTGCCCTATGGCCGCATTCCGCGAGCCTTTATCCGTCAGACCATCGACCTCGGCGGCGATGAGCAGAAAGTTGATGCCGCCGCCAATCAGTTCAGCGGCTCGCAGACCGCCAACCGGCTTGTGCTTACGATCGGCAAATTCAGCGTCTCCGATGTTTTCGACACCAACAAATACGCCCACGATCCGCGCGGCGATTTCATGAACTGGACGATCGTCGACACTGGCACGTTCGATTATGCCGCCGATGCGTGGGGATTTACTTACGGCGCCGCCGCCGAATGGTATCAGGGCGACTGGACAGTGCGCGGCGGCGTATTCACTCTGTCAGTCGTTCCCAATAGCACCGATCTCGATACGACGTTTTCGCAATTTCAATCAATCGGCGAAATCGAGCGCCGCTATCAGCTTTTGGGGCAGCCGGGCAAAATCGCCGTGACCGGCTATCTCACACGTGGGCGCATGGGTAGTTTCGTCGACGCCATTGCCTTGGCCAATGCAACCGGCATGCCGGCGGACATCACAGCGGTCCGGCAATATCGTAGCCGCAGCGGCCTGAGCATGAATCTCGAGCAGCAGATCACGGAAACGATCGGTATTTTTGCGCGCGCGGGCTTCGCCAATGGCGATGTCGAGCCCTATGAATTCACCGACGTCGATCGCACTGCCGTGGCCGGCGTCTCAATCAACGGCAAGCAATGGGGCCGGCCGGACGATACATTCGGTTTCGCCGGCGTGATCAACGGCATTACAAGCGTCCACGAGCAGTTTCTCAATGCAGGAGGACTGGGCATCTTGGTCGGTGACGGCATGTTGCCGCATCCGGGGCCGGAAAAGATCATCGAGACCTACTATCAGCTGCCGGTCTCGGTCATGAAACTCACCATCGATTATCAGTTCATCGCTAATCCCGGATACAACAGCGATCGCGGTCCGGTCTCGGTCATCGGCGCGCGTCTGCATTCGCAATTTTGACGGTAGGTTGACCTTGACAAAACGGCCGCAAGAAATCGGTGGCGCGTGGCGCCAATTGCGCAAGGCCTCCTTCGCTGTAGAGCTGGCCGCACTTATTACCGCCGCGTTTATTGTTTCGCGGAGGATGCCGCAGATCGGGCACTTGGCCTTTGTCACCGCTGCCGTCATCAGCTTATTGCCTATCGCGAATCGCTGCATGGCAGCCGTGGATTCGGGCGTGCTCCTCAGCCTTGAAGCATTTATCACGCTGGCGGCAGTAGGAATGATTTCGATCGGAGCGCCTCAAGAAGCGGCTGTGTTGATTTTTCTCTTCGTGACTGCGGACTGGCTTACGGCATCGCCGGCTGGGAGTAGTTGGCCGACCTGAACGCGCGATAGGCCATCTCAGTCGCCGCTTTACTTCCGACAATGGCCCATCGAGGACATCGCGGTTGGACCTGAGAATGTCCGCTATTGGCAATAAAGCAGACCCGATCTACCCAGAGACTGGTTCGAATCCTGGTGACCCGGCACCCAGTTCGGCCGGGAGGTGCATGTGGCGTTTCTGTCACCTGGGGCGCGAAAAGTCTCTGGTCGCGGTTCGTTCGGATTTCGCACGAAATTCTGGCGACATTTCAAAGGCGGAATTCAGATTTGACATTTAGCAGTTCGAATCCAGCCGAGTCAGCCAGCCAGTCCGGTCTCTCCGAACAGTTTCCGTTTCTTAGAGAAACTCACGACATTTCTGGGCCTTAGCGAGCGGCCAACGCGTCTCCGGACCGGATCGCACGCCGTCTCAGCGCCGCAATTCGCGAATTTTAGCGGCGCGTCTCCGATCGCGATTTTTCAATATCCAATTTATTTGGAGGAGACCGGGTTCGAACGTGCAGAGACCGGTTCGTATGTGCGTGATCAGCCGCAAAGCAGACATTGAGATAGATAGCGCTGACGTCGGCTACGGCCGGCAGGTTGGCTTCTCTCAGCCTAGCGTCGGCTAATATGCTTTACTGAGGTGTCCTCATTTGCGCCGATGGCGATCAGCTTGCGGCGCAGCCAAACATGGCCGGGACTGTGATGAACGCGCCTATTCCACACCAGCCGAAACTCGGCGGTGGGCACCGAAAACGGCAGGCGTGTGCGCACCAGCGAGCCGCTTTCGGCGAATATATTGGCGGCGCCCCTAGTCACAGAAGCCATCATGTCGGATCGCGTCAGAGCGATGATGGCGGCGAGCGCATGAGGAACGCGCATGGCAATTCGCCGTGCCAGCCCCTGCGCGGCGAGCGCGTCGTCGACTTCGTCGCTTCGCGCGGTGCTCATGCTCAAAAGAAGGTGATCGGCGGCAAGATATTTTTCGAGCGACAATGACTTGCGCGCATCGGGATGTCCTGCGCGCAGGATGCAAACATGTTCGTCGGAGAGCAGATGACAGGTCATAAAACGATCGGGCAGGTGCTTGAACGATCCGATGGCCATATCGAACGTGCCGCGATCGATGCCGTCGAGAATGTCGTCGGCCGAGCCGGACCAAACCGAGATTTCGATGCCAGGCGCCTCTTTGCGAATCTGCGCGACCTGAGGAAGCACGACAATCGTGCCGTAGGTTTCGACTGCCAGACTGAATCCGCCCTCGGCGGCTGCCGGGTCGAACGTATCCGGGGCAAGTGCTCCCTCGATGTCCTGCAATGCGGCGCGAAGCGGACCGGCGAGGCTGAGCGCCCGCGGGGTCGGCTCCATGCCCGACGTGGTGCGGACCAGGAGCTGATCGCCGAGCAGTTTTCTCAAGCGGTCGAGTGCGTGGCTGGTCGCGGACTGACTCAACCCCAATCGTTTCCCCGCCTGCTGGACGCTACGCTCGGCAATCAAAGCGTCCAGGACGACGAGCAAATTGAGATCGATCGATCGCAGCTTCATGTGTCGACGCGCTTTGCTCGGACGGTCTTTTCCATTTCTTGAGGCTGGTCGGAAACCTCGCGATCGAGAATATCGAGATTGCGGTAAACGATGGCGAGATGCTGTTTCAGGATCTTCACTTGATCGGCATCGAGACCACGCAGTCCGATCTTTTCGTGGCGCTGCGCCAGCGGCATAAGCTTTTCGAGCAGCGTGCGGCCCGATCTGGTGAGGCTGATTTCGACTGCGCGCCCGTTGGAATCGGGCCGCTTTCGCGACAGCAATTCTTTGCGCTGCATCGCGCCGACCAGGCGAGACAACGTCGAGATTTCCACGCTAGTCATGTCGCTCAGATCGCCGAGGCGCTGGCCGTCGCACTGCCACAGCGCCGCCATGACCCGGTACATTGGCAGGCTCACACCATAGCTTTGAAGTCTTCTGGAAAACAGCTCGCCCATGCGTACGCCGACCCGGGTGACCACATAGGGAAAAGAGTCGGTCAGGCGGTACATGGACAGATCCATTCGAAAAATGCGATGAAATCGCATCCCACCGCCGTATGTACGCCGTTCATTTTGCGAATGCAATAATTGCATTTGCAAATCTCGTTGGCGCGTAAAATGCTGTTGCTCGACCGATCGCGATAAAGGTCGAACGGGAGGAACAGCATGCCGCAGCAGGTTTCAAACCTATCACCGGTCGAGACTGCGTTCCGCACGGCCATGCGGCGTTTCGCGGCGACCGTCACCATTATCACCGCCAGCGATCACGAGCGCCATCACGGCATGACGGCCACGGCTGTGACCTCGGTGTCGATGGATCCGCCCTCGCTACTCATCTGCATCAACCAAAAGGCGACGCTGCACGACATCATGTACCGTGCGCGGCGGTTCTGCGTGAACGTGTTGCACCGCGATCAAGCGGAGCTTTCGGCCGCGTTTAGCGGCGGGCTGCCGTCAGAGAAACGCTTCGAGCTGGGACGCTGGCTCCGTTGCGATGACGGCCTGCCATATCTGGCCGATGCCCAGGCCAATCTGTTCTGCCGCAAGGCGGCCGCGTTGCCGTATGGCACGCATACCGTCTTCGTTGGTCTGGTTGAAGATGTCGGGGTGCGCGATGTGATCGCGCCGCTCGTCTATCAGGATGCCGGCTACTGCGTGACCGCGCCGGCCGCATGAACTCTCGCAACCAGGCACCGGCATCACGCTTCGATGCTTTTCGCTGAATAGGAGAGCGACCGGATGAGCCTCATGTCCCGCAAGAGTGCGTATGACACACGTGCAATCCAACAGCCCGTCGCCGAGCCGGCACCGTCGCCGACGGCGCTCAAGGAAACTGTGCGGCGCCTGTTGGCGGATTTCCGTCATCGCGCGTTGACGACCGAGCAGATGCGGCAGGTGCCGGCCGAAAATCTTTCGGCGCTCCGCGATGCCGGTCTCTACAAAATCGTTCAACCCCGCCTGTTCGGCGGCTACGAACATGATTTCGACGTTCTGGCTGATCTGGTGATCGATGTCTCGGGCGCCTGCGCCTCGACGGGATGGGTCTATGGATTGTACGCGGCACACCAATGGCTGGTCGCGGGCTTTCCGCCAGAGGCACAGCGCGATGTCTGGGGCGAGAACCCCGATGCGGCGGTCTGCGGCTCGTATGCGCCCAGCGGAAAAGCAGTCGCGGTGCGTGGCGGATATTCCATCACCGGACGCTGGGCCTTTGCCAGCGGCTGCGATGGCGCGCAGTGGGCCGTGTGTGCGGCGATCTTGCCGTCGGGCGCCGACGGGCAATCTGGAACAGCCGCATTCCTGCTGGTGCCGGCCTCGGACTATTCCATTGAAGATACCTGGCACGTGGCCGGACTTGCCGGCACCGGAAGCAAGACCCTCGTCGTAACCGACGTCTTCGTGCCCGCACATCGGGTGCTGACGTTCAAGGAAACGACCTCGGGCCGGACGCCAGGGAGCCGCCATCACGACAATCCAACCTTTGCAGTCCCGATGTTGGCCAACATACCGTCTTGTCTCGCGGCGACGGCTGTCGGCGCGGCGACCGGGGCGCTCGACGATTATATCGAGATGACGAGCCGACGCGTCACGCGCGGCGCCGTCGCCGGCGCCAATTCGCGCATGGCGGATTTCCCGACCATTCAGCTTCGTGTTGCCGAAGCTTCCGCTTGCACGGAGGCCGCACGCGACGTGCTGTTCCGTGATTTACGTGCGCGCGCCCAAGCCGCGCGCGACGGACGTGAGATAACTGTCGACGACCGTATTCTCAGCCGCCGCGGACAAGCTTTTGCGGTTTCGCTTGCGCTGCGCGCCGTCGAGGCGCTGAACGCTTCGACCGGCGGGCATGGTCTCGCTCTGTCCAATTCGGTGCAGCGCGCCTGGCGTGATGCCAATGCCGTCGGCCGGCACATCAGCCTCAATTGGGATGCGGTCGGCACCATGTACGGCCAGCTGGTGCTCGGGCTCGAGCCCAAAGGCCAGTACTGAAGCGGATGAATGTGAAGAGTTTCTAAGGAGATTGAACGATGGACGGCAAGATCGGGCTCGAAGAACACTTTGCGATCCCGGAGACGCTGAACGACTCCGCGGGCTTCGTTCCCGACGATCACTGGCCGGAGCTGTGCAGCCGCATCCTCGACATCCATGAGCGGCGGCTGCGACTCATGGATGCGCATGGCATGGAGATGATGCTGCTGTCGCTCAATGCGCCGGCGGTGCAGGCCATCCCGGATCCCGAGCGGGCCGATGAGATTGCGCGCCGCGCCAATGATTTTCTCGCCGAGCAGGTGAGCAAGCGGCCGGATCGCTTCCAGGCGCTTGCGGCGTTGCCGATGCAGGACCCTGACTTGGCGGGCCGGGAGCTGCAGCGTTGCGTGAATGAGCTCGGCTTCCGGGGCGCACTCGTCAATGGCTTCTCGCAAGTCAACGATGCGAATTCCGCGGTCTACTATGATCTGCCGCAGTACTGGCCGTTCTGGGCGCTTGTCGAAGCGCTGGACACTCCGTTTTACCTGCATCCGCGCAATCCATTGCCCGGCTGGGCGCAGATCTACCAAGGCCATGAATGGCTGCTTGGTCCGACCTGGGCCTTTGCACAGGAAACGGCCGTGCATGCTTTGCGCCTGATGGGATCTGGCCTGTTCGACAAGCATCCGGGCCTCACCATCGTCCTGGGGCACCTGGGAGAGGGGCTACCTTACAGCATGTGGCGCGTCGATCATCGCAACGCGTGGGTGAAAGCGCCGCCAAAATATCCGGCCAAGAGGAAGATTGCCGATTACTTCCATGAGAATTTCTACCTCACCACCTCCGGCAATTTCCGCACCCAGTCGCTGATCGACGCCATTCTTGAAATCGGGTCGGATCGCATTCTCTTCTCCACCGATTGGCCGTTCGAGAATGTCGATCACGCAGCCCATTGGTTTGACGCGGCGAGCATCAGCGAAGCCGACAGGATCAAGATCGGGCGTCTCAACGCCATCAAGCTCTTCAAGCTTGATCAGGCTGCGGACAGTTTGATTACCGATCGGCAGACATCCGCGCCGCCGCAAGGATTACGCGCTTCGGCGTAGCTCCGCATCGTCCGAGCTCTGAGAGTGATCTGATGGAGTCATTCGTCTACACGAGTTTGCCGAGCAGGGTGGTGTTCGGCGCAGGGACCATCGACAAGGTCGCAGACGAGATTCTGCGGCTGAACTGTCAACGTGCTCTGGTGCTGTCGACGCCGCAGCAGGCCGCGCAGGCCGATTCGCTCGCCGCGCGGCTTGGTTCGCTCTCCGCCGGCACGTTCGCGCAAGCTGCGATGCACACGCCCGTTGCGATCACCGAGCAGGCTGTCGCAGTCGCACGGGAGCGGCAGGCCGACTGCACGGTGGCGCTGGGCGGCGGATCGACCACGGGTCTCGGCAAGGCCATCGCGCTGCGGACAGATCTTCCGCAGATCGTCATCCCCACGACTTATGCGGGATCGGAAGCGACGCCGATCCTGGGCGAGACGGAAAGCGGGCAAAAGACGACCCAACGCAGCGTGAAGGTTCTGCCGGAAGTCATTATATATGACGTCGATCTCACACTGACGCTTCCGGCGCCGCAATCGATCACGTCGGGGCTAAACGCCATCGCGCACGCGGTCGAAGCGCTCTATTCGCCCGAAGCCAATCCGATCATTTCGCTTCTCGCGCTTGAAGGAATTGCCGCGCTTGCGCGGGCGCTTCCCGTCATCGTGGATCGCCCGCGCGACCGCGAGGCGCGGTCCGACGCGCTCCATGGCGCGTGGGCCTGCGGCGTCTGTCTCGGCAGCGTCGGAATGGCGTTGCATCACAAGCTTTGCCACGTGCTGGGCGGGACGTTCGATCTTCCTCATGCGGAGGCTCATTCGGTGATCTTACCGCACGCGGTCGGTTTCAACGAAACCGCGGCGGCCGGACCGATGCGGAAAGTCGCAGATATTCTCGGCTCGGCCAGTGCCGCCGAAGGGCTGTTCGATCTCGCGCAGCGGCTGAATGCGCCGGTGTGTCTCAAAGAGATCGGGATGCCGATCGACGGGCTCGACCGTGCCGCCGATCTCGCAGTAGCGCTCCCTTATCCCAACCCGCGGCCGATCGCGCGTGACGGCATCCGAACCCTTCTGGATGACGCCTTCCATGGACGGCGCCCGCGTCCGACAAAAAACAGGAGTCTGACGAGTGCTGATGCGTGATTTCGACGAGAACAATATTACGGCTGCGGTTGTCGAGCGGTTTGCCAATACTCCCGACCCGCGGCTGAGGGAGATCCTCTCGAGCCTGGTCGAGCATCTTCACGCATTTGCGCGCGACGTCCGGCTATCGTTTGCGGAATGGAGCCGGGCGATCGATTTTCTCACGCGCACCGGACAGATGTGCAGCGATACCCGCCAGGAATTCATCCTGCTATCTGATACGCTGGGCCTGTCGATGCTGGTCGATGCGATCGACCATCCCGCGGGTGTCGGCGCCACGGAGTCGACGGTGCTTGGCCCGTTCTATGTGGCAAGTGCGCCCGAACTGCCGCTTGGGTCCGATGTCTCGGGCGGGCTGCCGGGTGAGCCGCTCTATGTCGAAGGCACCGTGCGGTCGCCCGATGGCCGGCCGGTTGCCAATGCCATCATCGATACCTGGCATTCGGACGCCGATGGATTCTATGACGTGCAGCTTCCGGAGCTTGCGGAGCCGGCGCTTCGCGCACGCTTCCGCTCCGATGCGCAGGGCCGTTTTCATTTCTGGTCGATCGTGCCCAGGTTCTATCCAATACCTGATGACGGCCCGGTTGGAGACATGCTCAAGGCGACGGCGCGGCATCCGTTTCGCCCGGCGCATGTGCATTTCATGATTTCCGCGCCGGGCCATGAGACTCTGGTGACGCACGTCTTTGCCGCGGACAGTCCCTATTTGGACAGCGATGCGGTGTTCGGGGTCAAAAACTCCTTGATCCGCGAATTCACGCATGAACGCGCCAGCACCGGACCCGATGGCAGGCCGATGCAGCGCGCCTGGCGCAAGCTCAGCTACGACTTCGGGCTCAAGCAAAAGGCGCTGGCCATGGCGAGACGCGGTGCGGCCTAGGCCGCGCCGGCAGATTTATTCGAACGAAAACAAATACGGTGAAAGGGGAGGTCCAATGTCTACGATCGTCATCGACGTTCACGAGGAGCTTGCAACGGCAAAAGTCGGCCGCTTGCATTTGCTGCTGGCCGCCATGATGGGGGCGCTGACATTCTTCGACGGCTACGACACGTTCAATCCGGCTTACGTCATTCATTATGTCGCCGGGCCTTGGGGCCTCGCGCCGGGTCAGGCGGGCTTGTTGATCTCGAGCGGGCTCGTCGGTTTTTTGATCGGTGCGGCGGGGCACGGCGTGGTGGCCGACCGCTTCGGGCGGCGCGTGGCGCTCCTGGGCGGCTTGTGGATCACGAACGTCTTCACGATCGGCACCGCGCTGTTCGCAAATTCGTTCGTGTCGTTTTGCATTCTGCGGCTGCTCACGGGCATCGGGCTTGGCGTCCTGATGCCGCTAGCGACAACCTACATCAACGAGCTCGCGCCACGCCGCGTCGTCAACGTGTTCGCCCTTTGGGGTGTTGGCCTTGGCTGGGCACTCGGCGGAACGTTTGCCGGTCTAGTCGGCGTCTTCATGACTCCGATTTATGGATGGCAGGTGCTCTATTGGGTCGGCTCACTTTCGATCCTTTTGAGCTTCGTCCTTCATGTGACCTTGCCGGAGTCGGTGAAATTCATGGCGCTGCAAAAGCGGGTCGAGGAGATCAAAGCGCTCCTGACCCGGTTGCGGCCCGAGCGCGCCCACCTTTATGCGCAGGCGCGATTTGTGTTGCCACAGGTGATGCCGCGCGAGAATTCGGTTCTGGCGCTGCTCGCGCCGCGATACCGGCGGACCACGCTGACGATCTGGCTCGCTGCCTTCCTGAGCCTGTTCTGCATCTTCGGTCTGACCGGCTGGATACCCACGGTGATGATGCAGCGTGGTGAATCCTTTGCGGCTAGCTTCGGTTTCGGCGCGCTGATGCAGATCATGTCGTTCGTCGGCGGGCTGGTGTGCGGATATGTTGCCGATCGCATCGGATCAAGCCGTTTCACCTTGGCGGTGTGGTGGGCGTTGGGCGCATGTTCGGTCTTGGCACTGGTCTTCTTCAACCTGCATGCGCTGAACATTGCGCTCACCGCGGCGGCGGGGTTCTTCGTCATCGGCGGGCAATATGTCCTGAACAATTACGCGGCCGCCTCCTATGAGACCCGGTTTCGGGCGACCGGCGTCGGAATGGAGCTCAGCGTCGGCCGCGTCGGCGCCATCCTTGGGCCGTTCGTCGTTGGATCGTTGCAGCAAATCTATGCCGGTCCAACGGCGATGTTCATTGCCATTGCTGGTGCCGCCTTTATCGCGGCGCTGACAATGATCGCCGTCGGAACTGCTCGGTCCAGTGGTTCCGAGGCAGTCGCCTCCAAAGCGGCGGCTTGATCCGGGACGCAAGCGCAGGGGCTTGGAGTATCAAAGGAGCGTGCTGATGAACCCAGTGATCATCGCGGTGGCGATTACGGGATCCGTCCCGCGCAAGACAGACAATCCCGCGGTGCCGGTGACACCGGCGGAGCAGATCGAATCGACCCACGAGGCGTTCGAGGCGGGAGCTTCGCTGGTGCACATCCATGTGCGCAATGCGGACGAAAGTCCCTCGTCCGATCCTGCGCTCTTTGCTCAGGTGCAAGAGGGGATCCGCAAGCATTGTCCCGGTATGATCATTCAGTTCTCCACGGGCGGACGCGGGCGCGACGCCTCCGCCCGTGGCAGCGCGCTGTATCTCAAGCCGGACATGGCTTCGCTGGCGACCGGCTCGGTGAACTTCCCGAATATCATCTACGAGAACGCGCCGAGCCTTGTCGAAAGCCTCGCGTCGGACATGAAGAAATTCGCGGTTCATCCGGAGATCGAAGTCTTTGATTTATCCCATGTTTATGCCGCCAGAAAGCTGGCAGATGCTGGGTTGATCAGTGACGATTCGCATGTGCAATTCGTCGTTGGCATCAAAAATGCCTTGCCGGCCGCGACGCGCATCCTCGATTTCCTGCTCGAAGAGCTTAAAGGAGCTCTGCCTAAAGCCACATGGACGGCCGCCGGCATCGGCCGACACCAGGCTGAGGCGATCGAGTGGGTGCTTCACCGAGACGGCGACGCCATCCGGACCGGCCTGGAAGACAATATTCGCATCGCGAAGGACCGACTTGCGCAAAGCAATGCGGAACTCGTGAGGTATGCCGCCGAAGCATGTGCGCGCCACGGCCGCCGGCCAGCCAACGCGGAAGAGGCGCGACGAATGCTCCACCTGCACGCTGCATGAGAGGTCCTTCCTTGGGCTCACGCGACGAACTGAGGCGATCGGCTTGGCGCTGACGCCATTCCACAGAAGCCAGCAAACACACAAGGTGAGGAAATGATCGAACTGTATCACTTTTGGAGTTCTGTCTGCTCAGTGCGCTGCCGCATGGCACTCGAGGAGAAAGGCATCAAGTGGACCAGCCGGTACGTGGATCTTTTCAAATTCGACCAGCTCAAGCCAGAATATCTGGCGATCAATCCGGACGGCATGGTCCCCACGCTGGTGCACAATGGTGAGCCGATCAGGGAATCGACAATCATCAATGAGTACATCGATGCGGCCTTCCCCGGCCCGCCGCTGACGCCGCGCGATCCGCTGAAGCAGGCCCGCATGCGTGAATTCATCCGCAAATGCGAGGATGGCTTTGACGGCGTCGTCAAGCTGACGATGGTCAAATACATTCTGCCGAAGCTGCGCAATCGCTGGGGCGAGGAGGAACTGCTCAGGCAGGCTGCACGCCGGCCGCTGCGCTACTATCAAGATGTGCACTCGCGCGGGGTGCGCGGCGAGATCACGGAAGCGGAGCTTGCCGAATCGCGGGCCATGATTGAGGAGCTGCTTGACCGCCTCGAGGCCGTCCTTGTTCCTGGGCCGTGGATCGTCGGCAACGAGCTGACCTTGGCCGACATTGCGATCGCGCCGTACATGTTTAGATTGTCCGCGCTGGGGGCCGATCAATTCTGGCCCAAAGATCGCCGGCCCCGCGTTGCCGCGTGGTATCAGAACCTATCGGCACGGCCCTCGTTCCAGAGGGCCGTATCATGGCCCGATGAAAGCGGCGGCGGTTACGAAGAAGTGGGCTTGCACGCAACTTTGGCTGAGCCGGCCTCGCATCAGGTCGCGTAAGGCGCGAGCATTGTCGCGCTTTGGACACAAAGCGGACTCGCGTTCAGGTCTGAGAATGTGCGCTTTTGGCGTTAAGGCGGATGCGGTTTAGCCAATTTCACGGGAGATCGGTTCGAATCCTGCTGCCCTGGCAGGCAGTTCAGTCGCCAAGTGCATGTGACGTTTCCGTCAGCTGAGGCGCGAATAGTCTCTGGTCGCGGTTCGTTCGGATATCACGCAAAATTCGGCCGACATTTCAAAAGCCGAATTCAAATTCGACATTTGGCAGTTCGAATCCTGCCAGGGCAGCCAGCTAGTGCCGTCTCTCTGGGCTATTTCCGATTTCTAGAAAACTGCACGACACTTCCGTGGGTTAGACGGCTGGCCGTCGGTCTCTGTGGCCCATCATTAGGGCAATTACGGTGCTCACGGGCCGATTTGGGCGGTCGGTCTCAGGCCGCGAATTTTCAATATCCAAAATTTTTGCCGGAGACTTGGTTCGAAAGCGCGGAGACCGGTTCGACACCGATTTTTGCACTCAGGGGAATCGTCGGAACGTCTTTCGATGTCCGCTGAAGTGGGTAAAACGGACGTAGGTCTTCGTTGGCCCAATTTCCGTTAATGACCCTGGCTGTGTGAAAACGCAAAAATTGAAACGTCGCGAGAATGATTTTTCTCGGTTCAATTGAAATTGGACTCCCTAGAGAATGTTTGCGCAACTGTCGACGATTGGGACGAACGTTTCTTCTGTCGCCGTCGCGTGCGTTTGAGTTTTCACACAGCCAAGACCCAGCAGCGACATTGTCCGGCGTTTTATGTTGAAGCGCGAAGCGAGTCTCAGCTCTATCAAAACATTTGCTTGAGCTGGTACGATGCAGTCTCCTCGGCAGCGGGAGGGTGGCCCGTTAACGGTGCCCCTCCGTTTTCCCTCCCGGACGCCGGCGACAGCACCGCGGTTCGTCTGTCAGCCCCCGGGGCCGTCCGTCATGACGTACCCCATCAGGTCGCCCACGTTGTGCTCCAAATTTCGGATGATGTCCTTGACGACGTCTCCGATCGAGATCACGCCCACGACCTTGCCCGCGTCCAGGACTGGTAGATGGCGAAAGCCGCGCGCAGCCATCATTGCCATGCAGCCTTCCAGTTGGTCGTCCGGCTTGACCGTCACCGGGTCGCCCGTCATCACTTTGCCCACCGGAGTCTGCTTCGCATCGAGCCCGGGCAGCAGCACTTTTATGGCGCAGTCACCCTGGGTCACGATACCGACCAGTACGTCGTCGTCGATGACCAGCACCGACCGGACCCGGTTGTCGCGCATCTGGCGCAAGGCTTCGACGACCATGTCGCCGGAACGAACATGGATCAGAGCGCCACTCTTCTGGGCCAGAGCGTCTTTGACTGTGTTCATCGAGTTTCTCTCGTGAGCCCTGTCGTGGCCCGCGTAAGTGGTACGTATTGAAGGTTAGAGCCGGCTCGTTCAGCATCGACCATAGTCTAGCTCACTACGCGGCTATTAATCGAGGGGCTGGGCTCGTTCGCGTCGCAGCTCTTCCTTTGCTGACCCGGAGCGAATCGTCAGCTGCACTTATCTCGTTGCTAGTCGTCATTCAGTGGATTTTGCGCCCACGGGCCAGCACCGCGACAATTAAGCATGCTCACCGGTTCGGTCTATCTCTGTCATATCGCGTACGCCGCCGCCGGCCTCATCGAATAGCGAAGCGAACTTTGCTGCGCTGCGTCGAGACGCAAATCGGACGTTAATGGCACGAAGCGTCAATTTGGCACGGATGCCCAGATGTCCGAATTTCGGGGCTGAGCAGACCTGCCGCAGGCTGCTTGAACCGGGAGCCTTTGACCCATAGCGGACATTGGAGGGGTGGTGCGATGCTGCTTCTTACCGGCTAGATGCCGCTTACATCGCGGCTACGTCGAGAGGCGTCATAGTGAATGCAAGCCTGTAGTGACCGATCGTCGGGTCTGCGCGGGCGCCCCCACCGCGAAGCGAAGGCGAAGAAAACTGATCGGCAACAACTTTCTGGACCACGTCAGGATCATAACCCGAGAGCAGGACGATCCAGTCGGCGGCGCTGTCCGCCCCTCGGATCCGCTGCTCTGTCGTGGGCGAACTCGTTTTGGGCGTATCGGTCAGCAAGAGGTGGGCACCTGTCAGTCCCGGTTTGGGTGCCAACTCGCGGAGTATCTCGACAACCACTCCATTCAGATCCTTCTCCCGTCCGTCGTCTGGACAAAGCCTAATAGTCGCGAGTGAGGTAGCCACGCCGCCGCCAAAGCTCGTAGCGACCCGGCACTGACTACGGACCATGCTTAGATGATGGGGCATCATCTTGGTCGACCAAGGGGTCGGGGCGTTGAGCCGATCGAGATATCGCTTGGACGTGAGCGTTTCGTATTGCGCCAGTTCGTAGAGTACGAAGAAGCCTTCAGGCTCAAGGGTGCTCGTCCAACGGGATCCCCGTCGGAAGCCGGGAACGCTCATCCGCTCCGGGAAATGTTCGTGCGAATGCCAATCGCCGAACTCTGAGCGCTGCTCGGGGCGGACATTCCACCACATCGCGATCGCTGCCCTGCCCAACAGTGACATACTGTAATTCAACCTTTCTGGAGTGCCTCAGCCTGTCCGCATCCGAATGGGGCTCTGTAGGATTTCGCCAAACGCTTAAGCTCTAGATTATAGATCGTCTGCTCACAGCCCGAAGGATATATGAGACCTTGCGCGGACAGGTGCTGCAGACCGAGATGTCCGCTTTTGGCAGATACTGTTGCAAAGGTCGTTTTACACTGGTGCTCAAAAATTCTAAGGGCTGCCAATGCGACTTTCATGTAAAGCTGTGAGGGGCCTCATCCCGCCATGGAAAACTCATAGGCGACTTCGGTAACGCGATTGAGGGTTATACGAATCGGCGATTGCTTCTCGCTTCTGATTTTTCGCAAAAATTTGCAGCCCTGCAACGTTCCACTTTTGCAACAGTATCGGCACATAGCGGACATCGCAGTTAGGGCTGAGAATGTCCGCTGTCGGCTTTAATGCGGATGTGGCTTTACCGATCTAGCCGGAAACGGGTTCGAATCCTGGGGCCCGGGCTGCCAGTTCAGCCGTCAGGTGCATGTGACGTTTCTGTCAGCTGAGACGCGAAAAGTCTCTGGTCGCGATTCGTTCGAATATCACGCGAAATTCTGGCGTCATTTCAAAGGCCGAAATCAAATTCGACATTTCACAGTTCGAATCCTGCCGGGGCAGCCAGCCGGTGTGGTCTCCTCGCAGAGTTTCCGTTTCTTAGAAAAACTCACGACATTTCCCTGCCTTAGCTAGCGGTCAACGCGTCTCTGGACCGGGTCACACACCATCTCAGCGCCGCAATTCGCGAATTTTAGCGGCGCGTCTCCGATCACGATTTTTTAATATCCAATTCGGATAGGCGAGACTGGGTTCGAATGCCCAGAGACCGGTTCGCATGTGGGGTGCAGAGCCGTAGCCGGCGGATGCCTGAACAGCGATGAAATTCGCGACGCTATCGAGCATGCGCCCCCAATGATAACATCCGCGCCTTTAATGATTCGGTGTGCGGAGTGGATATGGGCGGCGAGGCCGCTTAACACCATGGGACCAATTGCGCTATTTGATAAGTCGTTTCTGCAGTCGCTGAGTGCCGACGAGGCGGTCTGGTTCGATCACTTTTTCATGCCGATCGTCTGCCCCGTCTTCTACGTGGAGACGCTCGGCGACCTTGCGAAAACGCCGACGGACGGGCGCTCCGCGGAAGCCATCGTCAAAGACCTGGCCAACAAGTTTCCTGAATGGGCGGGATCGCCCTGCGTGGGCCATGGCGAGATCGCACTCAACGACCTGCTCGGGCAGCACATCCCGCTGCGGCCACAGATACCACGCCGCGGCGGCCGGCCGGTCCAGTCCGGTTACGTGTTCGACCAGACGCCGGAAGAGGAAGCCTTCAGTCGCTGGAACGCCGGCCAGTTCGCAGAGGTCGAAAAGATCATTGCGGCTTTCTGGCGCAAATTGCTCGGCGAGCTTGACCTGACCGCCGTCGGCAAGGAAATGCACTCGATCGGCTTCACGCCCAAAGCCTGCGCGACACTGCAAGACGCCAAGAACCTTGCCGAGACGCTGGTGAGCGGGACCGTCAACCCTTACGCGCGACTGGCATTGCTTATCCAGTTCTTGCATGTGCCGCAGCAACACCAAGGCGCTATAGCCCAAGCGTGGCAGAGCGAGGGCAAGAAGACGCTGCCGGAGTTTGCGCCATACGCCGCTCACTGCCTGACGGTGGAGTTGTTCTTCCAGATCGCGCTCGGTGCCGGCCGTATTGGCGGTGAGCGTCCATCCAATCGCACCGATATCGCCTATCTGTTCTATCTGCCGTTCTCGATGATGTTCGTTTCATCGGACAAGCTTCACCGAAACACGGCATCGCTGTTCCTGCGGCCGGACCAATCCTTCGTGTGGGGACCGGACCTGAAGGCGGCGCTGAAAACGGTCAACGAGCATTTTCTGAAGCTGTCGGAATCCGAACGCGAGAAAGGCATCAGCGCGATCGCGCACGCGCCGCCGCCCGGCAATCTCGTGGCGGAGCTTTGGGACAAGTTCCTGCGCAAGGGTTATCGCGAAGAGCCGGTGGTGAAGATGGACCCAGAGAAGGAAGCCGAGCTGGTGAAGAAGCTTAAGGCATTCAGCGAGCAGCCGACGATGAGAGGACCGGGCGTGCCCATGGATGATGCCGAGATGATTTCCGTGGAGAGGCGCGTCCGGCGGCGGCGAGGAAGCTGGTGGCAGGTGCCGAAGGACCTGAAAGACGATGACCCGGAAGAAACAGCGGCTTGAGCTAAACTGCCGACGTTTAATTTGAGGAGGTTTTCTACAACGCCACTCGTGCGGCCGTTACGTTCGCCACCGCCGATCTGGGGGCTGACATACCCCTGCCATGTAGAATTTGGACTACTGAATATCAAAGGCGTGCATCTTGGCATCACGACCGACGATATTCGTAGACCAATTCACACCGCGGAGGCCGTTACCCAGCGTCGTTTTGGCTGCACCGGATCGTGACCAAGTGAATGACGCATTACTTCAATTCTTTGACCTCGTTTTATGACAGTCCGGTTATCGGCGTCCGACCGGCCTCTATGGATATCCACCTGGGCCGCCGCGTCCCTAGCGACAACACGGATAGAGTGCTTTTCCAACGAGCGCGAATTGGAGGTGTAAACAACCGTCCAATCACGTACAAATAGGGCATGTCGAAAAAGGATACTGTATCGGGCGGCGCTGCAACTACGCCCGCTTCTGAAAAACTCAAGCCGTCTCAATACATGCGAGGGCTGCGGCCGGAATACTATTCCGACACGCAGAACCGGGACGCTTACGAGCTCGACCAATCGACGCTTGAGTATCATCTCGACACGCTGACCGATCGGAATGAGACGCACGACTTTGAAATTTTCGTTCGTAAGCTTTGCGAACGGGCTATTTGTCCCAATCTCCGTCCACAAACTGGTCCCGAGGGCGGCGGCGATGGCAAGGCCGATACAGAGACTTTTCCCGTTGCGCCAGAAATTTCCATTATCTATGTCGGCGATGTTGCCGGGGGCACGGAAAAATGGGCTTTTGCATTCAGCGCCAAGAAGCGTTGGAAGGAGAAAGTGCGAAAAGACGTTGAGGGGATTGTTGGAACAGAAAGGCCCTACGACAAGATCATTTCCGTCACTAGCCAATTCGCACGTGCCAAAGACCGCGCTGCTCTTGAGCAGGAGCTAAGCGAGGATTTCGGTGTTCCCGTCACGATTCATGACCGGTCATGGATTGTTAAAGAGGTCATTGAAAATGACCGCAAGGACATTGCATTCAATTATCTTGGCATCGGCAAGGCCGTCGCTGATCCGCATCGGCTGGGGCCAACGGACTATTCTCGCGCGCAGCATCTAGCTGAGATCGAGAAGGCCCTGGCCGACCCGGAGGCTTTCCGGGGAATGGAAAGTCAGCGCGTTTCGGAAGCCCTCGTCGCAGCGAAGCTGTCACGTGGTCTTGAGAAGCCGCGCGTAGAGATTGACGGTCAATTTGCGCGAGCCATTCGGCTGGCCGACGCCGAGGGCAATTATCGGCAACGGCTAGAGGCGCGATACGAGCAAATCTGGACCGGCTTTTGGTGGTTCGACGATTGTGCCCAGCTAAATGCTTCTTACAGCTCATTTGAGAAGGAGGCGCTTAAGTCCGACCACAGCGCCAACGTCTCACTACTGTGCAACCTGCACCAGCTATTGATTAACTCCGTCGTCCATGGGCACATGACGCCCGAAGAGTGCGACTTCGACACGCGTACCGCGACATTAAAGCAAGCGCTCCACAAAATTGCCTCCAACACAGAGCGTCCCAACAACGCACTGGAGGCCGAGACATCTCTGCTCATCATTAAAATGAACGAGGTGGTCGTGGAGGCGAAGCCCGAAGAATTTCAGGAAGTGTGGCGCGGCTTCATTCAGGTACTCGATCGTGCCGTTGGTCTTGGAGAATTCAAAGCCGAGCGCCTTGAGCAGATGATCGAAATCGGCGGAAACCTTGCGGGAAACGACCCGGTCTATAATGAGCTTGTGGAGAAGCTCGCGGATTTCGTTGGTAAGCGCTCCAGTGAGGCAAAAGGCGCCATTATTCTGCTGAAGCGCGCAAAGCAACTCGATTTCTCAGACCGTATCGAGATGATTCGCCTTTTAGGTAAAGCGACGTATGCCCTATCGAAAAAAGAATATGCCAATGAGCTTATCGACGCCACGCAGCATCTCGCCGTGGCGTATCGTAGTGCGGGGCTCTTGTGGGCGGCGCGTGCGGCTTGCCTTATGGCTCTGGCCACAATCGTCGTCGAGGGTGAGGGAGATAATCAGCTTCCGGTGAGCTTCGTGCCGACGCTCAAGCTATGGGCGTGGCTTTCAATATCGCTGCGGCACATCCCTGATACCTTGAATGCGCTTCAGCTGCTCAATGGTGCGCTTCGAGGTTTGCCGTTAACCGAGGACACTAAAGAGCGCGTGGAAGACGATATCCGTGAGCTGGAATACGCTTTGGGATGCGTTTTTCTGAATTTAAGCGATAGCGAGCTTCAGAAGCTCGAAAACGTGCCCGATATTCTGGAGGCGCTGGGGCTGTTCATGGCGCGTGCGGCTCTTCTCTATACCCTTGGCTATGGGGATATCCTGCGCGCCGACCAAAGCATTCCCAAGACGGAAACGGAGGAAAGAATCCATGAGACTTTCTCGGTTCTGGCGAGTCAGCCATTGGCGGAGGAAACAAAAGGAGTCCTGATCGTCAATGGAGAGAATGAGCAGCGGCTTCAGACCTCTATCCTCGGGATGACTGTCGAGGTCGTATTTATAGGAACGGATACGTTCTTCGTCGTGGCGCAGACACTGCTTGGTTCACTAGAAGCGTTCTTTTCAACCTCTATCGAGCAAAAAGTTATCGCCCACACTGAGAGATTTAAGATTGCGTTGGTTGAAGGCAAGGAGGCATCAAAGCCGACAATCGAAACGAAATCGCTCGATATGGAGGCTATCGTCACGTGGCCGACTGGGCTACCAGTCGCAAACTATGAGCGACACGGCGAAATCCGAAAATTCTTTGCGGAGGTCTCAGCACATATTCTAGTTACCACCATGATTGTCGATGACATTGCCGAACTGCTTGACAGACTTCATGACGATGAGGCAACGCATTACCGCACCGCCATGATTGCGGCCGCACCCAATAGCTATCATCGCGTGATGTCTTGCAACGCCTCGCGGCTGTCCGATTGGAAGGAGATTATTCGGCGTAGTTATCCGCTCAAATTACCTCGGCCCCAGCTCGACCACATCGACCTGCCAACGGGTGCCGACGAGGATGAGGATGGTAACGATCTCGTCCCGCCGAAGAGCCACAGAGACATGCGTGTGCAGACTGTGGTCAACGTACATGCGTGGGATGCGGCGGAGTGGAAGGCGACTGGGTTTGCTGAATATCGCGGCCGTCCTGCGATTGCATTCGCGTTCCGGAATGCCGAAGCGGGCAAAAGCATCTTCAAGCAGTGGAGGGAGCGCATCGGCTTCGATGACGCCAATGACGAAATCTACCTTTCGATCATCAGGAAACTGCCTGATCAAGAATCCCAAAATTACATATTGATGGTGACATCAAAGCTCGGCGCGGACTCCAATATCAAGCAGTCTATCATTTTGGGAAGCCGCTCGATGACGATGACCCCGCCAGATAACACGAACTTAAATCGTTTCTTGGCGACCTTTGAGGCGACGAAAGAATTCTATCTGATGCCGGCAGGGCTTACGGCCGGCGGTCAGCCTGTAATGTTTCACGAGATTGCAATTTTGAAGAGAACGCTTTCCGTCCGCGATGCGAAGGATATCGGTCCGGATGACGTCGAGCGCATGGCGCTCCAGCTGCGTTCCCTCACCGATTGACGTAATTCGCTCCAATTAGAAAACGGCAAGCCTTGCCGTCCCGCAGGCATTTATACTTCCTGCACTCGTCCGCTGTGTGCTGCTCGTGGCGCAGCACGGATAGTCCAAGTGATGGGAACGTTTCTCGCGAGGTCCGTGACTCTCATCGATGCTGCTACGCCACTTATAATGTTCGCAACAATATGTGGTGAAACGAAAGCTAGCGGCGCAAGAAGTCTAATGTGACGCTCGACCTTTCCTTCGCGCTTGGCGATCTCGGCGAAAGAAGTGGCGCGGCCCTGAGCAAGATCATCGATCCAGCTTCGCGCTTTGGCAATTGCAGTAAGTAGGACATCTCGCTCCTCAGCGCTCATTAACGATACCACGGAACGCTCATGAACGACTCCCTTCGAGGCGGTGCTGACGGCTGGGCTCCATGGTAGCGAAATTACATGCTCCGTTTCAGCTGCAAGCTCTTGCCCGTTATCAACGGCGTCCCGATCGGACGCTTCGCATAGGTGAATTTCGATGCTTTTTGCTTTGACGACCACCCTTTGTACGGCCTGCTCAATCGTCGTTCGCTCGTCCGAAGGCGAGACCCCATTGTGCGCAATTATGTATTCTCGCGCTGCCTTGACGACTGCAGCTTCGAGTTCTGGTGCGCTTACCCGTGCGAGTGAGCCGGCTTCTTTGTTGCGCTTTTGGAGGAGCGCATGGGAAACGTAATAGCGATACCGGGCGCCGCGTTTGTTCGTGTGCGTCGGCGTCATGCGGTTGCCACGGTCATCGTAAATGCGGCCGGCGAGGATGGCGGCGGAGGTCCTGATCTTCAGCTGCCGCGAGGTTGCCTGGGCGGCGAGTTTTGTCTGTACCGCGTCGAACAGCTCGCGCTCCAAAATGGGCGGCTGCTCACCGGCATAAATGGAGCCCTTGTAAACGACCTCGCCCAGGTAGAGACGGTTGCGAAGCAGCCAAGAGAGGGCGCCTGTACCAAATCGGATATTGCCGCGGCTCTTTCCCGAAGTCAGCTTTTGGTTCCGGGTCCGCACACCTTGACGGTCGAGATCCTCAATCAGTTGGGTGATTGAGCCGAGTTCGAGATAGCGCCGGAATATAAGCCGTACGGTTTCGGCTTCCTCGGGCACCACCACGAGCTTTTTGTTGACGCTGGCGTAGCCGAGCGGAATAGAGCCGCCGACCCAGATGCCCTTGGCCTTAGACGCGGCAATCTTGTCCCGGACACGCTCGCCAATGACCTCGCGTTCGAATTGGGCAAATGACAGCAGGACGTTAAGTGTGAGCCGTCCCATACTGCTTGTGGTGTTAAAGGACTGGGTGACGGAAACAAACGAAACGGAATGCTGATCGAACAGTTCGACGAGCTTGGCGAAATCAGACAGCGATCGGGTGAGCCGATCGACCTTATAGACGACGATGACATCGATCTTGCCGACCTTTAATTCCGCCAACAGCTGCTGCAGGGCAGGGCGGTCGAGCGAGGCGCCTGAAAAGGCTCCATCATCGAAATGGTCAGGAATCAGGCGCCAGCCTTCGTGCGCTTGGCTCTTGATATAGGCCTCACAAGCCTCACGCTGGGCATCAAGCGAATTGAATTCGAGATCGAGATTTTGGTCCGTGGATTTTCGGGTGTAGATCGCGCACCGCAGTAGCTTCTTGCTGGGCTTATCCATGGCGTGCACCTCGACCGGTTACGCGCACCGAAGATCGGGTGGTACGTCTGCGCTTCGCGGGTTCACCCTGATGAGCTTCGGGGTTTTCGCTTTGTCGAGGCTCCTTTAGGGCCCGAAGGCCGAAAAAGCGCGGGCCGTTCCAGTTCGTTCCCGTTATTGCGCGCGCGATCGTCGAAAGGCTGGAATAGGTCTCGTCTTGCCACCGGAATCCGCCTGGTACGACCGTGACAGTGTGGCGCTGCCCGTCGTACTCGCGGATCAGCATTGTGCCGGCTTTCAGCCGACGATCGAGTTCGCCTGGTTTCTCTCCACGCGCAAGCCGCTCGAGAAGCTTCACCGTTTCGCGATCAAGACCGCCAAAAGCCTCCTCCTGGATACGGTAAGCGATCATGTGGCCAAGAATGTTCTTAGTCAGACCTTTGGGCGGGGTGGCGCCGAACATGAGACGCCACCGCGCACGAAGAGCGTCGATGCCGAGGGACTTTATTTTGTCGACCTCGGCCTCGATCGTAGCGGGATCAACAGTCCGCTGATCCATGGTCAGGCGACCTTTGGCTCAGAAGGAGCAGCGGTCCCTGATTTTCCACCCGACGGCTTTGTTGCTGTCACGCGGTAGATGCGCTGACCGTCCCGCTTCTCGGATTCGAGGTTTAGCCCCAGCTTCTTTCGAACTGTGCCTGCCAGGAACCCGCGCACCGAGTGTTCCTGCCAACCGGTCATTTTCGCAATGGCGCTGATCGAAGCGCCGCCGGACTGCCGAAGGAGCG
>Ga0335073_10001762_pt1 | contig 29207 bp, 22 predicted proteins | sample Lox_Sample_22_FD_207093 | JGI IMG/M metagenome (GOLD analysis project Ga0335073, IMG submission 207093) | Soil microbial communities from Loxahatchee National Wildlife Refuge, Florida, United States - Lox_Sample_2.2 | ecosystem: Environmental > Terrestrial > Soil > Wetlands | place: USA... | reverse complement strand
ATTGCCATAGAAGAACTCGCCAACTCCGCCGCCGAAGTGAAGATTATGAGCTCCCTTGGCCTTGGTGAAGTCGACGTCCAGCAAGACACTGTAAGTCGCGTCCAGATTGTTGGAGTTGCCGAAAATCGTCGGCAGGCCGTTGATGTTGTATTCCGGCAAATCTTTGGTCGAGGTGGTTGGGGGGAGGGGCATGCTGAGGCCAATGCTGCTGGATGGCTTGGCGGCGCTCAGATCGCCGTCCGGAACCGATGCCACAAAGCGGGCAAACGATAGTTTGAAATCGCCCAGAAACGTGGGCGAGAAAATGTGGGTCATATCCTGCGAGGCGGCCCAGTTTTCGCGCGTCCAGTTGATGTTGCCGTTGGCGGCGATTCCGCTCAGGCCGTTCCCGCTGCGGTATTCATGGCCTTTTTGCCATTCGAAGAAGCTGTACCACTTTGTCTTGTCACTGGTGTTGTAATCGATGCGAACCATCGGCTGGTTGTAGCTGTAGTAATCCGGGGTTACAGCGAAGAAGTTGTTGGGTTCGCCGAATCCGCCCACATAATTTTGCGCGCCTCCAATGTTAGGCAGAGGAATGTAGTTTGCGTTCAGAATTGCCAGGGCAGTGGGATTAATCTGCGCCCCAGGAATCAGGCTGCCCGACAGTCCGGTCAAAGGACTGCGATTCACGCCGCCCGTGTACGCGTTGGGATATGCAACGGCCGTCTGGGCGCACTGTGCGGCCGATCCTCCCGTGGTGCAAATTGCGTTGTTGGGATTAGAGGTGTTCGTGCTGTCACCCGGCTGAAACAGCGTAAGACCGTAGAGCAGATAAGGATCTGCCTGAGCGCCCGAGGAGTTCAGGAAGCCGGGATCCATGCTCTGGATCAGGCTGAAGTCAACCCCCGGGTCGCCGTTGTACCCGGGACGCAGATACGCCGGCGGGACATTCTCGGTAACCGTGTTGTAGATGGATTGGCGGTAACCTTCGAAGCTGAAGAAGAACCAGATTTTGTTCTTGATGATGGGACCGCCCAAGGTTCCAGTGAACTGATTCTCTACCTGTTGCTGCGTGGGCGCTCCGGAAACAAAAACGTTGGTAGTCGTGTTGGCGTCGAACAGGCTGCCGTCGCGATAACCTTCATATAGAGTTCCATGAAACGCGTTGGTTCCGTTCTTGGTAACGATGTTGACCGTGCCGCCGGTCGTGCGCCCGTAGCGCGCATCGTATGTGGTGGTCATGACGTTGACCTCCTGGATCGCGTCCAGGTTGGGAGCAACGTTCCAGGTGCCGGCATTCTGGTTGTCGTAAGTGGTTTGCTGGGTAATATTGGTTCCGTCGAGAACGAACTGATTGAATCCACCGGTATTGCTGCCGTTGTTTTGGCCTTGGGGATTCACGCCGCCGCCGATGATGTAGGCGTTAGTAACGTCCCAGCCGCGCGTCCCGGAATTACCTCCCGGACCAAAGGTGGTTTGCGTGAACTGGCTCCCCGGAGTCGTACCGATCATCATGTAAATCTGCTTTCCGGGAACAGGAACGTTCTCCAAAGTCTTCGCGTCAAGAATGGTTCCACCAGAAGCGTTTGCTGTCTCGAGCAGAGGGGGCGCAGCCGTGACCTCCATCGTCTCTTTGATCGCGCCCACCTGGAGTTTGAAGTTCTGGGCAAAATATTTGCTGGCCAGCAGCAGAACGTTGTCCTGTTTTGCGGTCTTGAAACCTTCCGCTTGCACAGTAACCGTGTAAGTGCCAGGCACGACGTAGGGAATGTAGTAAACGCCGGCGCTGCTGGTCTTATCAGCGTACTTCGAGCCGGTGGCAACGTTCACCGCGGTAACTTCGGCGTTCGCGACGGCTCGATTATCGGGGTCGGTCACTTGGCCGGTCAGCGTAGCGCGGAACTCCTGCGTCCACCCTCGTTGCGGAGACAACAAGAACGGCATGATTGCCAGGACAAGGCAGGTCGCAATCCGCCACCGGTACAGCTCGCAGCGACCGTGAAGTCTGGAGATCGACAAACCCGTCATCGCGACCCTCCTCAAAATTTTGAGCGTCTACTCGTGTTCGCTGCCAGCATGGCCGGCGAGCCGGCCGTGCTGCTCCCGTATCATCTGAAGCAGGTTCTTGGGATGACTGTGCTGCCGTTGTCGAGAATGCGGGCGTTGGACTGAAGCGCCAACCGTGATCGTCCCCTGCGCTTCCACCGCGCCAAATACCGGGGCCATCGTATCGGTCTCCACTACGAAACCTTGCGAACTGTTGGCCATGTAGAAGTTGACGTTTTCGGTGCCCGGCGTGGTTCCACCCACTGCGCCGAGCGGGAAGGAAGGCGTGGTCGTAATCGTGCCGGTGAAACGGCCCGGATTGCTCACGTCCGCTGTGAACGTACCCGATAGCGGGCCCGTTATCAGCGTGGCGCTGTTCGTTCCCATGCCTTGAAAGTCGCCCTCGCCGCTGAAGGTGCCCGGAGTCGTAGTACTCACCGTCAACTCGCCGGTAAAACCGCCGTCGTAACTGCAACAGCCGCCGAGGTTCGATTGATTCGAGAGAAAAATGGCATCACTTCCGGAAAGGCTCGCAGTAGCCGGGTCAGCCTGGGGAATCGCAACTCCGATTGCATTGCCGTAAGCCGTCGTGGAAGAAGTGTTGTTCGCCTCGAACACCAAGGCGCCCCCGGTTCCGATCGGGTTGTTAGGATCAAGCAGGTTGAGGTTGGGATCGGTGAGGTAGATGTTATAGATCTGGCCGGACGGAGCGGTAAACGTTCCACGCGGCCCACCGGAAATGTTTATTGTGGAGCCAGCGAGGGGAATGTCGGTAGTGACGATGGTTGGTCCAGGAGCTCCTCCATTCTCCACGTTGAGGTCCATGATCCCCGCATTAACGTTTCCGTTTGCGTCGGCAGTGAATTGGCCTGCAGCAGCATCGGAATCACCGCCATTATTGTTGTCTCCAAAACCGTAGTAGCTGAAAACGAAGCTCCCGGCTAAAGCAGCAGGAGTGTCGTTAGCGGCGGTGGCAAAGGCCCCCTGCCCGAATGCGCTGCCGGTATTGCCGGCGTTTCCGACATTGGTCATGCTGGTTAATTGCAGCACTTCCGGTGTCACAAGGTAGTACACATACTGCGTGCAGGTGCCTTGCCCAGCGCCGCAAGGGCCGGGTGTATCGGGGCTGGCGGTCAAGGTCAAAATGCCCCGTCCGTCGGCATCGGGAGCGGTGTAGGTGCCGGTGAACGGCAGGCCCGCTGCGCCGGTTGCGCTGTTATAGCCCGTGCCGCCTCCGTCGTTTCCCACGTTTTCGTCAAAGATGCCGCCGGTGAGATTGCCCGCATTGCTGGCGGTCGCGGTTCCGTCGGCGGTGAAGATGCCTCCCCAGCTTCCATTCTCACCCGACGCGCCGCTGTACCCCGCCAGGACGAAGGAATAGCCGCCCGAGACCTGCGCTCCTGAAAAGGCCGGGCCCGCGGTCTGCAAATCCATGCTCCCAACCGCGCCTATAGTGAGCCCGTTGAATTGATCCTCTTCGGCAATCACCAGGTGAGAGTTGGATGTAGCTGTGATCCCGTGGGTCTGTTGCAGCGTGCCGCAGCAGGTGGTGTCGTTCAGGCTTAGCGAAATATTCCCGTGGCCAGTCGAGTCCAAAGCGTAGGTGCCCGTGATCGAGGGCGCGTTCCAGTAAAATCCGTTTGCCGAGCCGTCGGCCTCGCCCCCGATGACGTTTCCGTTTCCGTCCAGGGTTACGCTGGCCACCATACCGAACGAACCGTTGCCCGGAAACAAGACAATCGCATATTGCTGGGCCACGGTAACGGTGGCGCTCGCGCTTTGCGAGGTATCGGCCACCGAAGTTGCCGTGATTGTTACGGTGTAAGCCAAGTTGGTGGTGATGGGGCCATTTGCAGGGGCGACCGGCGCCGTATATTGGGTCGTGATCTGGTAGCCGGTTGTGGAAGGAGTAAAGGTGCCGCAGGCATTCGCGGGCGCACAACTCCAGGTGACTCCCGCGTTGTTCTTGTCGTTGAACACAGTCGCGACCAAGCCTGCACTACCGCCGGCAACCAGGGATGCCGGGGGAGGCTGCGTCATCTGCACCGAGATTGAGCTTCCACCGTTTCCGCCCGCTCCCGGCGGCACACCCGATCCGCCGCAGGACGTCAGAACCGCCGCAGTAAGAATCAGAAGTGCAACGCCCAGCATGGGGCAGTACTGCAGGACGGTGTCGCGGCCTGGGTGCGTCGGCTGAAGCTTCGCGAAAACAGCGGGCGCCGCTTTCAAGGTTGATTGGCGGGCGGGCCACACGACTTTTCTGCTTACCCTTGTCATTTACCCTCCCAAATCAATTTCTGCAGGACGCGCTCAGCCCCCACCCCGAAACACAACATTCCGGGCAGAATCAGAACCTGAGGTCTTTCAAAGTTGCGCGCTACGGCTTTCGATCCCCCTCACGACGCCCGCAGAAGACTCCAAACTGCTCGCTGACTGGAAACAAGATCTGTCGAAAACTCCACCACGGCCCGGCAGTATCTGCGATTGGCGGATCAAAGGAAATAGTAGACATTTAACATTCGTTGCACTAATGTAACCTTCTGTGAACCCCAGGACCGTCTCCTCCAAAGCTGCAAAGCCGCCCGCAAATAGAACTATTATTGAGAAACTCGAAGAATACCTGCGCAATGGGGGCGTGCGGCATGTACATTTCGTGGACGGAACCACCGCCCCGCCCGCCTTGGCTTACGTAACGAATTTCCCCCGCCTGTCGGTCCCACTCTATGGCTGTCACTCTATGGAGATTGCCCGGTGTGGCCGCACAGAAACCATTCGGCCCACCCGTGGTCACGCGGTTTTTGTCCCTGATCACGCCTGGAACAAGCCGGATTGGTCAGGCCATCTCGAAGTGCTGACGTTTCTATTCGGAGTGAAGCAAATCGGAATCAGTCTGGTGCGCAACCGGGGTGGGACACAGATGCCTGCCGCTGCGCTCAAAGCCAGCGTTCACGGGGCCTACGACGTGCTCACCCACAGCCTTCTCGCTGCTCTCATGGTGCTGGCAGCAGATCATGCCAAGGGACCACTTCCACGGTTACTCACAGAATCCCTCCTCCATTCCTGTTTGTCGCTGTTGAAGGCGCCACAACATCATCGAACGCGTAAAGCGGCTCGAACCTATGAATCGATCTGCCTATATGTGCAGGAGAACTTTCACGGACCGATCACGCGCGATAGCGTCGCGCAACACTTTGGCTTGGCCCCTAATCACGTCTCCCGTCTGTTCCGCAAAGAGGGCCTCATGCGCTTTAACGACTATCTGAATCTGGTGCGGGTCAACCGAGCCAAATTTATGTTGCAGAACTACCCCATGACTCTCAAGGAGATCGCTTCCAAGTGCGGGTACAGTGATGCAGCTTATTTCTGCCGGGTCTTCAAGAAAACCTGCAAAGTGACTCCGGCCCAGTACCGCACGGAAGATATCGCGGTGACCCGCCCGGAAAGAGGAATGGGAGCACTCAAGTATCGTCCCGCGTCGTCGCAGTCGAGTGGAGTAGCGGTTACCGCGAAAGGTTAGTTTTGTACAACAAACGTTCCATCTCTCCTGTTTCATCGAATTAGACGAATCACACATACTACAAGACCGGTTTTTGCCAGTCGGCGCTCGTGTGAGCAATCCGATTTGATAGTCGGATCATCACTCGGCACGCAAGAATAAGGATTCCCGGCATTGCGCCAGGCAAGCTATGTGCGCCGTTTCGTACAAAAGCAGAAAAGCCCAGCGGCACTAGAAACGGTGCCGCGGAGAAGGAGCAGATACAAAATTTCCGGTTACAATTGCGGGCCACGGCCCTCTGGATGCTTGAATTCTGCCAAAAGATACGACGGGACCTGCTGACCGGAGTTTCATACGCGATTCCGTTCATCGCCTGCGGAGGTATTTTAATCGCGCTTGCGATTGCCTTTGCCCCGATGACTCCAGCCGGCCCGGACTTTGCGCAGTCCCCCCGGCTCAAGCTGGTTTATGACATTGGGTCGGCATCCTTCGCATTGATGTTGCCCGTCTTGGCCGGCTACATCGCCTACGCGATCGCCGGCAAGCCCGGCCTGGTCCCTGGATTTCTCGGCGGATATTTTTCGGATCACATCCGGGCGGGTTTCTTAGGAGCCATCCTGGCCGGGCTACTCGCAGGCTACGTCGCGGAGGCACTCAAAAAGATACCGGTTTCAAAGCACCTGCGCCCGATCATGCCGATTCTCGTCATCCCGATTCTGTCTGGCACGTTGATCGGCATTCTCATGCTGACATTGTTGGGCAGACCAGTGGCTTCGCTGATGACGCATGCCGACCTCGCACTGAAATCGATGAGTACGGGCAACGACGTATTGCTTGCTGTGGTGCTCGGCAGCATGATCGCCTTCGACATGGGAGGGCCGGTCAACAAAACCGCGTTCTTCTTCGGTGCGGCGATGATTCGCGAAGGCAATTATCAGATCATGGGCGCCTGCGCTGCTGCCATTTGTACTCCGCCACTGGGCATGGGGCTGGCAACGATGCTCCGGAGAAGATTATGGAGCACGGAGGAACGAGAAGCAGGTGTGGCTGGGATCCTGATGGGGCTGATCGGAATTACGGAGGGCGCGATCCCCTTTGCCGCTGCTGACCCGATTCGGGTGATCCCCAGCATCATGATCGGTTCTGCCGTGGCCGCAGTGATTGCCATGGTTGGTAAAGTCGGTGACCATGCTCCCCACGGCGGACCCGTCGTGCTGCCCGTGGTGGATCACAAACTTGTTTATGTGCTGGCTATCACGGCGGGAACTATCGTCACTGCGATCTTGATCAACTTGTTGAAGGCGCCTGCTCAGAAAGGAACTGGGGAGAAAAAGGAGGTTCCGTGAAGATTGTCGCTGTCACAGCCTGCCCCACCGGCATTGCCCACACCTATATGGCGGCGGCGCGTCTGGAAAGTACTGCCAAGACACTCGGCCATGAAATTAAGGTGGAGACGCAAGGAGCTCTCGGCATCGAAAACAAGCTGACAGAGAAGGACATCCGCGAAGCCCACATAGCGATATTTGCCGTCGATATCGAGGTAGAGGAGCGGGACCGCTTTAACGGAGTAAAAGTGATTCAAGTACCGCTGCAAGAAGTGCTGAAGAACCCCCATAACGTCTTCGCGAAGATTCACCGTTGAGTATGACGCAAGAAGCCCGGAAGTCGCTGGAGTTGCCCTTCACTTGCCCCTTGTCCAGTGGCTTGCACGCACGACCAGCAAGCCGAATCGCGGAGGCCGTGGACAGTTTCGCTTCAGACTGCATTCTGACAAATCTGCGCAACGGCCTGACGGCAAACATGAAAAGCGTGCTGTCCATCATCGCAGCCGACGTGCGGCATCACGACAAATGTTTGCTGCAAATCCGTGGGGATGATGAACAACTTGCGTACTCCGTGCTGCAAAACTTTATAGAGCGCGAACTCGCCGGATGTGACGTGCCGGTCGCCGGGACGGTTGTTTCTTCCCCCAGCTTCGCACCGCCGCGAGTCTTGCAAGCGACGGGTGCGAAGTACCACCTCGGATTTCCTGTCAGTCCCGGAATCGCTCATGGCAAGGTAATGATTGTCGACTCGACCGCAATGCCCGCCAACAGCGACATTCAGGAGGCGGCAGAGCCGGATCGGGAACTGGAGCGGGTCACTCGGGCGATGGCGGCGGTCCGCGGGCGAATTCAAGAGAAGCTCGCCCATTCCAGCTCGGCTACGGAGGTCGACATACTAAAAGCGACCCTCGCCATGGCAGCAGATGTTTCTTTCGCTGGAAAGGTGAGGGAGCGCATTAGAGAAGGAAAGTCCGCGAGTCAGGCGATTGTGGAAACGGGACGGTTATTTGCAACTTTGCTCCGGCAATCGGACAGCGAAGATATTCGTGCGCGGGCTTTGGATATCGAAGAGATTTGCGGTCAATTGCTGGATGCGATTGGCGGCGCGGACTTTCGCGGGGGAACCTCGATCGAACTGCGCGAACCGACCATTCTAGTCACCGAGACGATCGCTCCCCAGCAATTCCTTGCGCTTGACCGAAAATGGTTGAGCGCACTTATTCTGGAGCACTATAGTCCGACCTCGCATACCGCCATCCTGGCGCGCTCCCTGGGTATTCCCACTCTTGCCGGTGTAAAGAGGGCTCGGATATTGCTCACTCCAGGGCGGGAAGTAGTGGTGGACGCCACTCGGGGTCTTGTGATTCCTCAGCCTTCCCTTGCGGTCTCGAGGTTCTATCAGCGGGAACTTCACACGCTGCAGCGACGGCAGGAGTTCCTCGCTCGCCGGGCGTTGGCTCCGGCAATCACAGCAGACGGCAAGACCCTGGAGGTCGCGGCGAACGCCGCGTCTCTGGAGGAATCGGTCTTAGCATTCGAGAACGGGGCCGAGGGGATCGGGCTGTTCAGGACGGAAATAGCTTTTCTCAAGCGCGATCTTCCCCCCTCGGAAGAAGAACAATTCGCTCTCTACGCCGAGGTTACTCGCGTCTCCGGGTCGCGACCTGTCATCTTCCGAACGCTTGACCTCGGTGGCGACAAGCGTGTTCCATATTTGAATTTACCGACCGAAGACAACCCTTTCCTAGGATTCCGTGGCATTCGAATCTACGCCGCGTACCCCGACTTGGTACAGGCCCAATTGCGTGCGATCCTGCGTGCATCAGCATTGGGACGAGTTCAGATTATGGCGCCTATGGTGTCGTCACTGGAGGAAGTGCTTGCGTTCAAGGCGGCAGTTGCACAAGCGAAACGCGAGCTGAGTCTTAAGCACATCCCGTTCGATCCGGACATCCCCCTTGGCATCATGATTGAGGTGCCTTCCGCTGCTTTCGTTCTGGAACAACTGTGCCAGGAAGTTGACTTCTTCAGTATTGGCACCAACGATTTGAACCAATATTTTCTCGCCGTGGACCGGGAAAACTCCAGAGTTGCCGGACTCTCGAGTTGGCGGCATCCCGGTTTTCTGCGTTTCCTCAGGGACATCGTGACGGAGATCCATAAAGCGCAGAAATGGGTAGCGATGTGTGGAGAGATGGCTTCAAGAGGTGCCGACCTGCCCCTTGTGCTGGGGTTAGGGCTGGACGAGATCAGCGTACCCGTGGGGAACATTGCGGACGTTAAGAGACGAATTTCAGAATTGTCAGCTGCGGGCTGCGAGCAACTGGTTTCTCGGGCAATCGAGCAACGAACTGCAGACGACGTGTCCGAACTCCTGGAGCGGCAGCACCAATCTACCCCGAATCAACCCTTGCTGAGCGAAGATCTCGTGCTTCTGAACAGCCCGAGCGAAAGCAAAGAAGAGGCGATTCAGGATCTCGTGGATGCTTTTTACATCGCCGGACGGACGGAGAATCGGGACGAACTCGAAGAAGCTTTGTGGAACCGCGAACAGGTTTACTCCACGGGTTTGGGCTTTGGTTTCGCCACTCCCCACTGCAAGAGCGCAGCGGTAACCGCCGACTCGATCGCCATATTGAAGGTGCCTCATCCGATCAACTGGGACTCGGTGGATCGAGAGCCTGTGCGCATGGTAATCGCCATCGCGATGCACGAACCTGAGGCGGGCAACAGGCACATGCAGGTGTTCTCCAGACTGGCCCGGATGCTCATGAGCGAGGAGTTCCGCGCTTCACTGTTGAAAATCCAAGAGACAGGCGAAATGGTCGCTTACTTGACGCAACAGCTATCGGTTCCGGTCGGGGCTGACCCTGCTATGAGCGATAGATAGCAATTGATATCGTTTTGCGGACGCTCTGGGCTTTACAGAGGTGTAGACACCCCTACCAATTGCCACTCTCTCCAGTTTCTCGAACCCTGCTGGTCGATTCTAGCGACTTGAAGAGGTCCGTTTGTGCTGCGGCGGAGATGACTCATTCGAGCCAGACTTTCCTAGCCTGGTTGTGCGAATGTGCGCAGGCACAGGGACCCAGGCGTGAGGAGAACGACTCTGTAGGCATCCGGTGTGAGCGATTGATTGACCCTATTCGGAGCCAGAGTGGACGATGAGTCGGATCCTTCGTACCGTACAAATGCCAAGCATAACCGCCTGGGTAGCCTCGCTTCCGCTAAATGAAGACGAGGGAGGCGGAGATCTTTACTACATGTCTGTCTGCGGCCACGACCTGATTTCGCGCATAGCCCTGGCGGATGTGAGCGGCCACGGAGCCTCGGTAAGCGCGACCACCCAGACTCTGCAGAGGCTGATGCGCGAAAACATCGACGTATGGGATCAATCTGATTTCATGCGGGAGCTTAACGACACGTTCGCACGAAATGGTCAAAATAAGTTCGCCACGGCCATCGTCCTCAGCATCCATCGCCTCACGGGAGAGGTGGCGTTCAGCAACGCCGGACACCCGCCCCCACTTTGGTATCACGCTCGCCAGAAGAGATGGGGATGGCTCCGGGAAAAAGATGATCTGCTGCTCAAGAAAGGTTCTGGTCTACCCATCGGGCTGATGGCTGGCATCCGCTATGATCAGACGGTCGTTACGTTGCAGCCATCTGATCTTGTTGTTCTCTACGCCGACGGTGTCACCGAGGCTGAAAACGACGCTGGTGAAAGTGTTGACCGAGAACAGCTGCTGCGATGGGCACGCGAGGCTTCGATTGATTCATCAGAGGCATTGGGACTAGCTTTGATACAGCGCCTGGAGTCGTTTCAGGGCGGATCTCGTAGTGACGACGAGACGTTGGTCGTTCTGCAGCGCGAGAAGACGTCTGTTGTCGCCTCACCGGGCAATGTTGTCGTGAATCGCTCGGTGCCGCCGCAAGATGAGCTGCATGGTGAGCCACTATAGTTGACCAACGGAGTTCAGTGATCATGTCGAATCTCAAGGACCGGTTGGAAGAGTTTAAGAAGACTTTCGAATCTGGGGGACCTCCGTACAACGTACCACCAGACAAAATCGCCACGATGCACCGTGCCACCGCCGAGCTTAAGGCATCAGGAATTGAAGGTCATGCGCTTAAAATCGGCGACCGTGCCCCCGACTTCGTCCTATTTAATCAGGACCATGTCGAGGTGTCGTCGAAAGATCTGCTTCGAAAAGCTCCGGTGGTGGTGAGTTTCTTTCGGGGACACTGGTGACCCTACTGCAACATGGAGCTGGAGGCTCTGAAAGAAATTGATTCTCAAGTGCAAGAGCTGGGAGCGCGAATTGTAGTTCTGACTCCGGAACTCGAGCGGTACACGCGCGCGCTGCACAACAAGCTGAATCTGCCATTTGACATTCTCACGGATCTTCATCTCCAGATCGCTGAGCAATTTGGGCTCGTCTTCACATTTCCGGATTACCTGAGGGACTTGTACAAATCCTGGGGAAGCATCCTCGACAGATTTCATGATGAATCAGAATACCGTCTGCCCATGCCTGCGCGTTACATCATTGATTCGAACAACGTGATCCGGGCAGCAGATGTCAACGCCGATTACACAATTCGTCCAGAGCCTTCGGAAACGCTGAAGCTTTTGCGAGAGATTGCGCGCTCCGAACGTCGAACCAGTTAACAATACATATCGAGCCCGCCATCGTTGTCTTCCCGCGGGAAGCCATCTACAGCTCCATGCGACTGGGGTTCCCGGTGTATCATTGCCTCTCATGCTTGGACATCGCACGAGCCAACAATGGATTGCTGAGTACTCTACCAGCCATCAGCATCCGGTGAACCGGCTGTGCCATACCCTGGGCATCCCGACGATCCTGGTGTCGCTGGCGTTTTTTCTCGCCGGCATTTTCGTTCATCGCTTGTGGCTTTACGGGCTCGCGCTCTTTTTGGTCGGATGGATTTTTCAGTTCGTTGGCCATGCCTTTGAAGGCAAGCCGCCGGAATTCCTTCATGACTGGCGCTTTCTGTTCGTCGGAGTGCGCTGGTGGTGGGCCAAGATTCAAGGAAAAGCTTAGTCCTCTCGCCCCCGGCCTGCATCCTTGAGCTGACAAGAGGTTTTCCATGTTTCCTCAACTTGCCCGCTTCACCGATCTTGGCCTCTTGCTGTTGCGGCTTATGGTGGGCCTGGTTTTTGTCACCAGCGGATTCAGTCATCTGAAAAATCCCGAAGAGCGTTCCAAGAGCATTGGGATGTCAAAGGGATTCACGATTCTTCTCGGTGTCGCTGAGACTGCCGGAGGCCTCGGTGTCGCCTTCGGTGTGCTCACGCAGATTGCTGCCTTGGGTCTGATTCTCATCATGCTGGGCGCCATCTGGAAGAAAATCTTTGCCTGGCACACCGGCTTCTGGGGCGAAAAAACCTACGGCTGGCACTACGACCTGATGTTGGTTCTGATGAACCTGGTCATCGCCTTTACTGACGGCGGCAGGTACGTACTCATGAGATAGCGCCTGCGCCCCAATCGCTGTCCGTCCCTCGAGAGCTGACAGTTTTCGCGGAATGTTTGCCTGGCTGCGTTTGACCTGCTTCGCGCCCGTATTCTATGCTTGTGGCCAGTCGTGGGGTTTCTTTCGCTGAACAGCCATGCATCGTGTGACCGCCAGAACGCTGTTGCTGCTTGCCTTCCTGGGCAATCTTGCGCCGATCGCGCTCGCCGCCAGCGCAGCTTCGCCACATGCGTGCTGCCGCCGCATGGCAGGGCATCATTGCCACGATGCGGAAAGTCCGCGTCCAGCCGTTAGCGATCGCAGCTGCTGCAGCCGCGATGTTCATCGCGCTTTGACCCTGTGCCAATCGGCTCATGCCCGACCCTGGGCAACGATCTCTCTCATTTTCGAGGGGCGCGACCGCGCCTTTCAAATCACGCTGGTTTCTCCGCCGGCGGAGTTTTTCACCTCCAATTCCACTCGCGCTCCGCCGCAAGCTTCCCTCTAAGCAGAGTCGGACCCGAGACCGTTCGGTTTCGAAGATGGTGTGTGCCGCTTCCGTTGGAGTAGGCGACTTCACACCACAGTCCCTTCGTCCGCGAAAAGATCGGAGGCTTCATGCGCGCGGTTCGCTTCACGCTCCTGTGTGCTCTCTTGCTATCGTTTGCTTTGGCTGCCTTCGCCACGATTTTTGGCGCAATACGCGGCGTGGTTCACGATCCTCAGCACCGCCCGGTGGCGAATGCCATGGTGATGTTGCGCGCCAAGGCTTCTGATTGGGCTGCCACCGCCAACACTAACGCCAACGGCGAGTTCCTTTTCAATGCAGTCGACCTCGGCGAATACACGGTCACGGTGGTAGCTCCGGGCTTCGACCAGAACGCAAAAAGCGTGGAAGTCATCTCCGGTACCGAGCCGGTTTTGCATTTCGCGCTCACCGTGGCCACCAGGAAAGAGACCGTTAACGTATCGGGCGCGCCGGAGGCTGTTCCCACCGACTCGGCAACTCCCGTCACCTTGGTCAGCCGGCAAGCTATCGACCGCACTCCCGGCGCCGACCGTACCAACGGCATGGAGATGATCACCGATTACGTTCCGGCGGCTTATGTCACCCACGACATGCTTCATATGCGAGGTGGACATCAGGTCGAGTGGCTGATTGACGGCGTTCCCATTCCCAACACCAACATCGCCAACAACCTGGGGCCGCAAATTGATCCCAAAGACATTGACTATCTGGAGGTGCAGCGCGGCAGTTACGACGCCGACTATGGCGACCGCACGTATGGAATTTTCAACGTTGTGCCCCGAACCGGATTTGAGCGCGACCGCGAATGCGACTTGGTGATCACGGCCGGGAACTTCTATCAGACTGACAATCAAATCAGTTGCGGATCACACACGGTGCGCTCGGCCTACTACGCCAGCTTGAACGGAAATCGAAGCAACTATGGCTTGCAAACGCCGATCCCGCAGGTCGTCAACGATGCCGACAACGGCATAGGCGGATTCGCTACGTTCATCTTCAATCCCGATCCCAAAAATCAATATCGTGCGGTCGGGTCCCTCCGCCGGGACTATTACCAGATTCCCATCGATCCCAACCCCAACTCGATCGGAAACGCCAATTATTCCAGCTACGGCCTGCACGATGCCGAGAGCGAACCCGACGGCTACGCCATCTTTTCCTGGGTTCACACATTCGATCCGAATACGCTGCTCACTGTTTCTCCTTTTTATCACTACAATGGCGCCGATTATCAAGGCGGGCCGAATGATTTTCCCGTCATCTCCACCGTCACTCAGACCGCGCAGTACGGCGGGGCACAGGCGGAGCTGAACACCAACTTCAAACGAAATGATCTCCAGGTCGGCGTCTATGGATTCGGGCAGCACCAATACAACTACTTCTTCAACGAATACACCGACGGCACCCCGAATTTCCCTGCCTCTTCCATCGGCGTGAATGGCGGCGTGGCCGCTTTCTTCATCAACGACAAGCTCAAAGTCACGCCATGGCTGACCTTGATCGGCGGCCTTCGCGAAACCGCATTCAGTTCTACCATCTCCGAACATGCTACCGACCCGCGTGTGGGCGGAGCGATCAGAATTCCCCGCCTTAACTGGGTCTTCCGCGGCTTCTACGGCTACTATTACCAGGCTCCGCCACTGTCAACAGCCACAAGTCAGCTGCAGAATCTCGCCACCGGCCAGGGATACACCTTCTCGCCGTTGCATGGCGAACGCGATATCGAGTGGCAGTTTGGTCTGACGATTCCCTATCACGGATGGATGCTCAGCGCCGACAATTATGAAACTCGCGCCGAGAATTGGCTCGATCACAACAATATCGGCGAATCGAATATCTTCTGGCCCATCACATGGGCCTATGCCTTGATTCAAGGCTGGGACGTTACCCTCCGCTCACCGAACCTTTGGCATCACGGCCAGCTTCATCTCTCCTACGCCAATCAAATCGCCCAGGCAACGTCCCCGATCACCGGAGGTCTGATCTGTCCTCCCAACTCCACACCGGATACGTGCGATCTTGATATTCCACCGGGACTTTCCCCCGTGGATCACGATCAAAGAAACACGTTGAATGTCGGTTACGACACCAGCCTGCCCTGGCATGCATATGCCTCCACAAACGTCTACTATGGGTCCGGGTTCACCAACGGTCTGCCGGGCGTGCAATACCCCGGGGACTATCTGCCGGGTCACACCACCGTCGATCTTTCGCTTGGCAAAACCTTCGCGGAAAAATACACGATTTCGGTGACCGGTTTGAATCTGGCAAACCGTCGCGTGCAGCTTGACAACAGTCTGACCTTCGGCGGATTTCACTGGAACGACCCACGGCAGGTTTATGCGGAGTTTCGCTACCGCTTCCATTTTTGATGCGAAGGAGAATAAAACTTGAATATGTCTAAGGGACGAACGTTTCGCCGCTCGATCATTCCGCTCACCGCCATCCTGTCGCTTGGCCTGTGCGTCGCCTGCAACCGCTCGTCCGAAAAACGCTACGCCTTCAAGGGCAAAGTGGTTACGGTCGATTCGCAGAATGGAACCGCCGACATCGATAACGAGCCGATTCCCGGATACATGGAATCCATGGTCATGAGCTACAAGATCAAGCCCGCAACCAAGCTGAACGAACTAAAGCCGGGTGATTCCATTTCCGGTGAAGTCGTGGTACAGGACCAGGATTACTGGCTGGAAAACGTCACCGTGGTTCAGCACGGAACCTCACCCGCAGGCAAGCCGACATCGTCCCTGCGGCTGCCTTATTCCGGCGAGCCGGTTCCGGACTTCACGCTGGTCGATCAAAACGGCCGGCACATTTCTTTGCATCAGTATCACGGCCAGACCCTGTTGCTGACTTTCATCTACACGCGCTGTCCGTTTCCTGACTATTGCCCGCGCGTGAGCCATGAATTTGCCGGGATCTATCGCCAGCTCCTCGCCGACCCCGCGCACTACGGCAAAACCCATTTGCTGAGCATCAGTTTCGATCCCGAGCACGACACGCCCAGCATTCTTCGTGAATACGGCTTCTCGTGCGTGGGGAAAAAAGATGCCGGTGTGTTCAGGCACTGGGAGTTTGCCGTGGTGCCACCGGCCGAACTTCCGCAGGTCGCGCAATTTTTCGACCTGCTCTACAAAGATAACGGCGGCGTAATCGTGCACTCGCTCAGCACCGCAGTGGTCGCTCCCGATGGTACGATTTCCAAGTGGTATCACGGCACGGACTGGCAGACCTCCGATCTGTTGCAGGATGCCGCCGCCCTGGCCGCGCATCCCGCCGCTTAAGGCGGCAATTGGAGAGCCGATGCGTTACGTCTTCATTATTCTTACCCTCCTGGGAGTTACGGTTTCCGCGCTCGCCTTGCGCGAGCATTATCGCGAGGGCGATTCGCCCTGCAGCATCAACGACCGCTGGGATTGCGGCATCGTCAACCATAGTCCTTACGCCATGATCGGGCCGATTCCGGTGGCCGTGATCGGCATGCTGGGATATATCCTGATGGGCGCTCTCGCCTGGCGCCGGTCCTGGAAGTTGCTGCTCCTGTGCGCGGCGGCGGGATTGGGCTTCTCGCTTTATCTCGCGCACATCGAGAAAGACATTCTCGGCGTCTGGTGCATTTATTGTGTGATCTCGCTGGGCACCATGTCGCTGATCACGCTGCTGGCGGTGGGGACGGCAATCGCGGCGCGGAAGCCCGTAGCTCCAGTCAAAAATTGACTCTCCCCCCAATTCGCCCTAAGATTACTGCGCTTGCGGTTCCCGCTGCCGTGGGCCGGCGGACAGGGTTATTCCTGATCGACCAGACATGATCGGCCAGACCGTCTCTCATTACCGCATCCTCGAGCTGCTCGGCGGTGGCGGCATGGGTGTGGTTTACAAGGCGGAAGACACACTGCTTGGCCGCTTCGTCGCCCTGAAATTTCTGCCCGACGATTCGGCTCAGGATCCCCAGGCCCTGGAGCGCTTCCGCCGCGAGGCGCGGGCCGCTTCCGCTCTGAATCACTCCAATATCTGCACCATTCACGAGATCGGCCAGCACGATGGCCATCTTTTCATTGTGATGGAGTGCCTGAGCGGGCAGACCCTGAAGCACAAGATCCAGGGTAAGCCGATGGAGCTGGAGCTGCTGCTCAATATCAGCATCGAAGTCGCCGATGCGCTCGAGGCGGCCCACAGCAAGGGAATCGTCCACCGCGACATCAAGCCGGCAAATATTTTCGTCACCGAACGCGGCAATGCGAAGATTCTCGATTTCGGGCTGGCAAAAATCGCCCGTGCTGCCCGTCCTGCCAGCGGCGACTCGCAGACGCTCGCCGACGCCGCCAGCCTCGATCTCACCAGTCCCGGCACGGCGGTAGGCACGGTCGCCTACATGTCGCCCGAGCAACTGCGCGGTAAAGAACTCGATGCCCGCACCGATCTCTTCTCTTTTGGCGTAGTGCTCTACGAAATGGCCACCGGCGTTCTGCCCTTTCGCGGCGAAACTTCCGCCGTAATCACGGAAGCCATTCTGAACCGGCAGCCCACCGGCGCTATCCGCCTGAATCCTGCACTTCCTGCCAAGCTCGAAGAGATTATCAACAAAGCTCTCGAAAAAGACCGCGACATGCGCTGCCAGACGGCAGCCGAGCTGCGGGCAGACCTGAAACGCCTGAAGCGTTCCCTGGATTCCTCGCGGCAGTCGGCGGTCGCAGAGATGGCAGCGCCCTCATCTGCCGCATCGAGCACAAGCGCGATGCCGGTTGTTCTGCCGCGCAAGAAATCCAAGGGCGTGCTAATTTTCGCCGCCGGGCTGCTGCTGGCCGCCGCCGCCGGACTTTACGGCGGCAAGTTACTGTTCACACCGGCGCCGCAAGAGCCTCCGCTTTATCGTCAACTGACCTTCCGCCGCGGCAGCATCCGATCCGCACGTTTCGCACCCGACGGACAGACGATTCTCTACAGCGCCGCCTGGCAGGGCAATCCTGCGGACGTGTTTACGGCCCGCCCTGAAGCTCCGGAATCCCGCTCCCTCGGTTTGAGCCATACGCAGCTGATGTCAATTTCTTCGACTGCCGAGATGGCGGTCCTGCTCAACAGCAAGGCGGTCGGCCCCTGGGTGACCATGGGCACGCTGGCGCGAGCGCCTCTGGCCGGAGGAGCGCCGAGGGAAGTGCTCGATAACGTGCAGTGGGCCGATTGGTCGCCGGACGGCACCAACTTTGCCGTGGTGCGCGATTACGGCGGAATGAACCGCCTGGAGTATCCCATCGGCAAACCGCTTTACACCACCGGGGGATGGATCGGACATCCGCGCGTTTCGCCCAAAGGGGACCTTATTGCCTTCGCCGACCATCCGCTGCAAGGCGACGACAGCGGCGCGTTAGCGACCGTCGACATGAACGGCAAGAAGACCGTGCTCTCCGACCAGTGGTTCACGATTCAGGGTCTCGCCTGGTCGCCGAATGGCAAAGAAATCTGGTTCACCGCCAGCGACTCGGGAACCGACCGTACGCTTTACGCCACCAGCCTCGACGGTAAAATGCGCACCATCGCGCGCCTGCCGGGAGCCCTGATGCTCTACGATATCGCCAAGGACGGCCGTGTGCTGCTGGTGCGCGCCAGTTGGAGACGCGAAGTGGTGGGCTTCGGAACGGACGGAAAGCAGCGCGAGCTTTCGTGGCTGGACTATACCTATCCCTCCGACCTCTCCGCCGATGGCAAGACACTGCTGTTCGATGAAGAAGGCGGGGGCGGTGCTCTGGATTATTCCAAGTCCAGCGGATTTACCTACGCGGTTTATATCCGCAACACCGACGGTTCTCCGGCAGTGCTTCTGGGCAAGGGCGGGGCGGTGGCTTTGTCGCCCGACGGCAAATGGGCCATCAACCAGACCCAGGTGCAGCCCGCGCAGTTCAAGCTGCTGCCTACCGGGGCGGGGCAAGCTCGCGACTTGACCCACGACAACATCAACCACAACTGGGCGCACTGGTTTCCGGACGGCAAACGCATTCTGCTCTCCGGCGACGAGCCGGGCAAGGGAGAGCGGCTTTATGTGTATGACGTGCCGTCCGGCAAGAACCGCGCGATTTCGCCCGAGGGCATAAACGGGACGGCATTTGCCATTTCACCCGATTCCAAAATGGTGGCGGCCATTGGTCCGGACCAACACGCCTACCTCTATCCTGTGGAAGGCGGTGACCCGCAGCTGATTCCCGGCATTAACCCTGCCGAGCAGCCCATCACGTGGAGCGCCGACGGCAGTTCGCTCTATGTTTACCAGCCCGGCGACCTGCCCGCCCATGTCTATCGCGTGGACATTCACAGCGGCCGCCGCACTTTGTGGAAAGACCTGATGCCCAGCGATCCAGCCGGCGTGGAAAACATTGGCCCCATCCTGCTCACACCCGACGCCAAGACCTGCGTCTTCGGCTACCATCGCAACCTGGCCGATTTGTATCTGGTGGAAGGGCTGAAGTAATTTTGGCGGCAGAGGCCGAGCCGGGAAAGGCCTCAGCGCGTCGGCGAAATCCTGACACCATAGAGCAGGCTCGCGTGCGGCGGCAGGCTGGCGCGTACGTCAGCAACGTCCTTTAACGTCTGGTGCGTCCATAGATCACGCACTTCCCCGACCGGGCCGGTGACTCCAACGTCGCTCCAGGTTAGACGGAACGATGCGGCGGATTCACCCAGATTGAATACAGCGAGAAACTTTTCACCCGTCGCCCCGCCATTTGCCAACCATGCGCGGAGTTTGCCTCGGCTGAGAACCTGGCGTCCGCCGTTGCTGTACTGGTCAATGGCGAGCACTTCGTCGTTGGTGATGAGCCCGGTGGTAGCGGCATCGTTGCTGGGAAGGTCTCCGCCGAAGATCAGCGGCGAGCGGAAGATGCACCACAACGTCATCAATGTTCGCTGTTCGTCCGGAGTGAACCTGGACGGGCCGCCGCCTTCTTTAGCCGTCACGCGCAGCTTGCCCAGAGGCAACATGTCGGCGTCCGGCCAGGTGTTATTCATGCCGACATACTTTGCCCAATCGCGCATGTAGTCGAATTGCCGGCGGAGAAGCTTCCAGTCGTCCCAGAAATCGTCGGAGATACGCCACATCTGCGCGTACTGCCGCAAAAACCCCGCTTCCGAGATAGGCGCTGGGCCGGGCGAAATGCTCAACACCATCTGTCGTCCGGTTTTCCGTATTGCCTGGCTTAGAGCTTTGATCTCGGCGGGCTGGAAACGATGACTGCCCATGTCGTCGGCCTTGATGAAGTCCACGCCCCAGGAGGCATAGAGCTCGGCGATCGAATCGTAGTAGGCTTGCCCACCTGGCTTTGCTGTATGAACGCCCCACATATCGGAGTTCCAGCGGCAGCCGTTTTGCCTGTCGGCGATGTCCGCGGCGTGGAAACCGGTTCCTTTGATGGGGAGATTCTTTTCAACCGCCTGCCGGGGAATGCCGCGCATGATGTGAATGCCGAACTTCAGCCCTTTGCTGTGAACGTAGTCGGCCAGCGGCTTGAAACCCGCTCCGTTCGCAGATGAGGGAAAGCGGTTGACGGCGGGAATCAATCGTCCAAATTCGTCCATCGCCAGCGGAGCGCCGGGAGTGTAGTCGCGGCCCTGTGCATTCGGGTCGTACCACTGAATATCGACCACGATGTAACGCCAGCCGAATTTCGCGAGGTGCGCGGCCATCCAATCGGCATTGGCTTTGACTTGCTCCTCGCGGACCGTGGTGCCGTAAGAGTCCCAGCTGTTCCATCCCATGGGAGGCGTGGGAGCCGGGTAGGAAGCGGCGCGTGCCGTCGGAGTGCCGAGAGTTACGATGATCGCGACGACGGTGAATGCAGTTAGACGAAGTCCGCGTCGGGCCATGCGCGGTATTGTACTGGGGCTGCGCTATTGCCGCTGGATGGGCCTGGGGTTGATGCAGAAACACGAGGTCCCTCCACGCGCCGTTGGATTGCCTAAGCAATCCAACAGCTTGGTCGGGATGACAAAAGGATAGAGAGCGGTAAAATCCGCGTAGATCCGTGGCGAAGAAGTTCTAGATGTCCAGATTCTTCACATCCAGCGCGTTTTCTTCGATGAATTTGCGGCGGGCTTCGACGTCTTCGCCCATGAGCGTGGTGAAAATGGTCTCGCACTCGGCGATGTCTTCCAGCTTCACCGAGAGCAGGGTGCGGCGCTCGGGATCCATGGTAGTCTCCCAGAGCTGCGGAGCGGTCATCTCACCCAGGCCTTTGTAGCGCTGCACGTCGTAGCCGCGGCTGCCCTCTTTTTTCACGTATTCGAACAGGTCGCGGGCGTTGGTTTTTTCGACCGTTTCGATTTCCACTTTGCGCTTGGGCGCGGGCTTGGCGGATTTCTTTTCTTCCTTTTCGGATTTGCCGGATTCGGCGCCGGCGGCTTCGGCTTCACCTTCCGCGCTTTCATCACCATTGCCGCTGGCGGCTATGGCTTTCACTGCGCCTTCCACGATGAAGGGCGGCTCAAGGTACTGCTCGATCTGCTTAAACTTCGAGATAAGCTGGCGGCACTCAGCGCTGGACGCCAGTTCCCAGTTGATGACGTGCTCGGCGCCCTGCGAGTTGACGAAGGCGACCTCCCACAGATTGTGCTCTTCATCGAACCGCGAATCGACGCTCTTGAACTTGCGCTCTTTTTGCAGCTTCTTCAAGTCACGGTCCAGGCGCTCGATCTTTTTGGGCGGCGCTTTCTTGTCGCCCTCGAAGTCAGCGTGCTTGGAGAGATCGAGCTTGGGCAGCAGTTCAGTGACGCTCTCGTCGCGCAGGCGCTTGTTGACCTTGTCGAAGAAGCCGAGATAGTCGCGCAAAACCGTCATGAAGCGCGAGAGGTTGGCTCCTTCGAGCTTGGCCGCGCCTTCTCCGTAGCGCACGACCAGGCCGTCGGCGGCGCGCTTGAGCATGACCTTATCGAATTCGTCGTCGTTTTTGATGTACTGCTGCGACTTGCCCTTCTTGATCGAATAAAGCGGCGGCTGCGCGATGAAAACGTTGCCGCGCTTGATCAGCTCCTGCATGTGGCGGAAGAAAAACGTGAGCAGCAGGGTGCGGATGTGCGAGCCGTCGACGTCGGCGTCGGTCATGAGAATGATCTTGCCGTAGCGGACTTTGGTGGGATCAAAGTCGTCTTTGGCGATGCCGGTGCCGAGCGCGGTGATCATGGCGCGAATTTCTTCGTGGGCCAGCATCTTGTCGTAACGCGCTTTCTCGACGTTGAGAATTTTTCCTTTGAGCGGCAGGATGGCCTGGAAGCGGCGGTCGCGGCCTTGTTTGGCAGTGCCGCCGGCGGACTCGCCCTCTACCAGGAAAAGTTCGCAGCGATTCGGGTCACGTTCCGAGCAGTCGGCAAGTTTTCCCGGCAGGCCACCGGAGTCGAGCGCGCCTTTGCGGCGCGTAAGATCCCGGGCCTTGCGCGCGGCTTCGCGGGCGCGGGCCGCGTCAATGGCTTTGTTGATGACTTTGCGGGCGACGGTGGAGTTTTGCTCAAAAAACGCGCCCAAGCGCTCATTGACGAAGGCAGTGACTACGCCCGCGATATCGGAGTTCAGCTTGCCCTTGGTCTGGCCTTCGAACTGCGGCTGCGGCAGCTTCACGCTGATGACCGCAACCAGGCCTTCGCGCACGTCATCGCCGGTGAGATTCTCCTTTACATCCCGGAACAGGCCCATCTGCTGGCCGGCATAGTTGATGGTCCGGGTGAGCGCGGTGCGGAAGCCGGAAAGATGCGTGCCGCCATCGACGGTGTTGATGTTATTGGCGAAGCTGAACAGGGTTTCGGAATAGCCGTCGTTGTATTGCAGGCCGATTTCCATGACCACGCCGCTGCGCTCCGCTTCCATGTAAATGGGCTTATCGTGCAGCACCTGCTTGCCACGGTTCAAATGCTTGATGAACTCGGCGATGCCGCCGTTGTATTTGAACTCGGTGCGCTTGGCCTTGTCCGTTTTCGCATCGACCACGCGCTCATCGGTAAGCGTGATGACCAGGCCCTTGTTCAGGAAGGCAAGCTCGCGCAGGCGTTGGGCCAGCGTGTCGTGGTTGTATTCGGTAGCGGTGAAGATGGTGGGGTCGGGAACGAAATGGACCTTGGTTCCAGTCTTCACCTTGGCGACGCCGGTTTTCTTCAGCTTGCTGGTGGGTTCGCCTTTGGAGTAAGTCTGCTGCCAGGTGGCGCCGTCGCGCCAGATTTCGAGTTCGAGTTCTTCGCTGAGCGCGTTCACGCACGAAACGCCCACCCCGTGCAGGCCGCCGGAAACTTTGTAAGAAGAGGAATCGAATTTGCCGCCGGCGTGCAGCTTGGTCATGACGACTTGTGCGGCAGAAACTTTTTCGCCGTCGATTTCCATGTCGTCGACCGGAATGCCGCGGCCGTCATCCACGACAGTTATGGAATTGTCGGTTTCGATGGTGACGTCAATCTGTTTGGCGTAACCAGCGAGGGCTTCATCGACAGAGTTGTCGACAACTTCGTAAACGAGATGGTGCAGACCCATTTCGCCAGTCGAGCCGATGTACATGGCAGGGCGCTTGCGCACCGCTTCCATGCCACCGAGAACTTTGATGGACTCGGCAGTGTAGTCGCCGTTGCCGTTAGTCTTTGGGACGGGCGGCGTGATCGGCGTTACTTTTCCGTTTTTGGCTGTGGTTTCTGCGATGGGATTGATCTCTTTGGTGGCCATTCCGCTCCGCGAAAATGCCAGAAATTCTGGTTGCGCAATTGAGCGCCCGCGCGTTTGAAAAAATCGCGCGAAGCTTACGCCTTCGAGGTTCTCGAAGGCAACTTCAATTAGACTTCAAGTTATTGAAATTCCTAATACTTAGGCCCGATTGCCGACTATCGACATTATACCACGAAGGGACGGTTCTTTCGAGCCGCGACGAGGGCGGGAATCGTGGGAGTTAGCCTCGTTTCGGGAAGGGGAAATTTATACATTCGCCGCCGTAGGAGGCCCGACAGACAAAATCAAGACGACGACCTTGCAACCGCCCTATAGTAAACTTTGCCGCTTATGGGAGAGCCACAAAACAGATCCGCTGCCCCCAACAGACCTCCTCTGAAAAATCCTCCGATACTATTTGAAAAAACGCAAAAAATTCTGAGTCAGATCGAAGGAAAACTGAAAGAGCCTTCCCTCACTTACTGGAATTCCCCCAATGGATCCATTTGTGCCAACGATGTAAGCGGCCTGTTCGGCATTCTACGTAGCCTAGGCAGACTTGATCGCCTTTCGTTATTTATCAAGTCAGACGGCGGCTCGGGACAAGCATCGTTGCGGATGGTGCACCTGCTTCGACAATTCGTCGGACGCCTTACGGCATTAGTGCCCCTGGAATGTGCTTCAGCAGCGACCATGCTTGCCCTTGGCGCCGACCGCATCCTGATGGGACCGATGGCACACTTGTCCGCTGTTGACACATCACTCACTCATGACCTCTCGCCGATAGACCGCGACAATAACAGGGTTCGCGTCAGCCAGGACGAGCTTCATCGTGTTGTCCGTCTCTGGCAAAGGGAGGCCAGCAAGGAAGATTCCAACCCCTACCAGGCACTATTTGAACATGTTCATCCCCTGGTAATCGGTGCCGTCGACCGTTCCAGCGCGCTTTCCACAAAACTTTGCATTGAGATTCTTTCCTATCACCTCAAGGACGTCAAAAAAGCCAAACGTATCAGCAACATCTTGAATTCCGAATATCCCGCACACAGCTATCCCATAACATTGCGGGAAGCACGCCGCATCGGTCTGAATGTTCAGCCTCTATCCGATGAAGTTAATCATCTGCTCTTTGAGTTGAACGAGATTTACGCAGAGATGGGACAACGCTGCTCGACCGACTTTGACGAACGAAACTCCCATGACAACAGTGTCCTGAACATTATCGAAGGCAAGGGTCTGCAGATCTTCTACCAGCTGGATAAAGACTGGCACTATCGAGCCGAGGAACGCCGCTGGGTTACGCTGAATGATAAAAGCTCGTGGCGCAAAGCTGTATCAATTAAGGGCAAAACCGTAGTTTCCACATTCCACGTGCTTTAGAGGGCATAAGCCAAAACTCAAGAACCTGATAGGATATTTAGATAGAATTTCAGCATGCCAGTTCCCATCTCACAAATGTGGACGGTTACGTCCTACGTCCTCGGGCAAAAGCTGCGCGGGCGCAAACAGTATCCGCTGGTGCTGATGCTGGAGCCGCTGTTCCGCTGCAATCTGGCATGCGCGGGATGCGGGAAGATTCAGTATCCGGCGCACATCCTGAAAAAAGACCTCTCGCCCGAGGAGTGCTTTCGCGCCGTCGATGAGTGCGGCGCGCCGATGGTTTCAATTCCGGGCGGCGAGCCGCTGATGCATCCTCAGATCGCCGAGATCGTTGAGGGGCTGGTGGCGCGCAAGAAATATATCTACCTGTGCACCAACGCGCTGCTGCTTAAGGAAAAGATCGATCAGTTCACGCCGAGCAAGTATCTGACCTTCAGCGTGCATCTCGACGGACAGCGTGAAGAACATGACCTGGCCGTGTGTCGCGAGGGCGGATACGATCTGGCGGTCGAGGGCGTGAAAGAAGCGTTGAAGCGCGGTTTCCGCGTGACCACGAATACGACTTTGTTCGACGGCGCGAACCCGAAATCGGTGCGCGCGTTTTTCGACGAGATGATGGATCTGGGCATCGAGGGCATGATGCTCTCGCCCGGGTACTCGTACGATAAGGCTCCCGACCAGAAGCACTTTCTCGGACGGGCGCGCACGCGGCGCATGTTCCGCACGATTTTGTCGAACCGAAAAAAGACCTGGCAGTTTAATTTGTCGCCGTTGTTTCTCGAATTTCTGATGGGCAAGCGGACGTATCCGTGCACGCCCTGGGGCATGCCGACCTACAACGTCTTCGGATGGCAGAAGCCGTGTTACCTGCTGCAGGATGGTTATGCCGAAACTTTCTCCGAGCTGCTCGAGACCACCGCCTGGCAGAATTACGGCACGGAGTCGGGTAATCCGGCATGCGCGAATTGTATGGTGCACAGCGGATATGAAGCCTCGGCGGTGAACGCGACGTTTTCTTCTCTGAGCGGGTTTCTGGCGACGGTAAAGGCAACTCTGTTCACCGGCTATCGCGATGAAGAAGCGCTGAAGATGCTGGAGTCTCCGGATGCGCCGGTGCACCCGCTGGTGCAGATCGCGCCAAGCAACGAACCTCTGCAAGAGACGCGAGCGTAAAGACAGCAAAACACCTGGGACACCGAGGTCGCACAGGCGAACAGCAGAGTGCTGTAGCTCACCTTTATGACCGGTAAAGCCGCGGGACATCTCGATCACGAATCTGCTGGCGCCGCGCCCCACGCGGGGACGATCAATCCTGACGCGCTCGAAGTGGTTTCGGGCACGGCCCATGAGCAACTGGAAGGCTGGATTCCGTCGCTGGCCGGCGAAGAGGAGACTCGCAGCGCCCTGGAGAAGGCGTTCGACTATCGCGGCGACATCACCATCACTCGCAGAGATGGCTCGAAAATCGAGGGTTACGTTTTCGACAGGCGCTCGGCCGCCACGCTCAAAGATTCCATGGTTCGTCTTTATCCCAGGAACTCGAACGAAAAAGTTTCGATCTCCTACGCGGACATTGCCGCCCTGGCTTTTACCGGCCGCGACACCGCCGCCGGCAAAAGCTGGGAAGCGTGGATGAAGAAATACGCCGAGAAAAAATCGCGGGGTGAGAAGGATCTAAGCCTTTACTCCGAGCCGCTCGAGTAAGTCCCTTCCGTCGTCTTCTTGCGAATCCTTTTTGACTCGCCTGGGCTCCTGTTAGTCACTCAGACCCATGAGAGCGGTTTAACCTGAAGGTCCCGGCAAAAGCGTCATTTAGTGTTCCCAGTCACATTCTCGCGCGCGTTTTTTTGATAGTTAAGACTCATGGACGCGAAGCTCAAATCGACGGCCATCTCGGAGGCTCAATGGAAGTCAGTGTGGTACATCTCGGGGCAGTACAGTTTGAAATCAAGGCGCGGCAGCATGTGATTGCAAGCGACCAGCCGGCCGAAAATGGCGGTTACGATGAGGGAATGACTCCGCCGGAGTTGTTGCTGGCTTCTCTCGGCTCATGCGCGGCTTTCTATGCCTCGCAATATCTGCGCAAACAAAAGCTGGCCACGGAAGGGACTCGCGTGCGCGTGTTCGCGGAGAAGTTGAAGGACCCGGCACGCATGGATAACTTTCGCATCGAGATCGAGGCGCCTGTGGATCTGACGGTGCAGCATCGCGTGGGAGTCGAGGAGGCTGTGCACCACTGCCTGATTCACAACACGCTGCTGCATCCGCCGCAGATTGGAATTGAAGTTAAGGAGCCATCGGTCGCGCCGAGGTAGAACGGAAATAGCGCTGAAGCACGGGGCTATTTGCGCGTGGGAGAACCGTGCGTGGCAAAGTTCAGCCCGTCGATCAGTTCTTCCAAGTCATCCTCGGTCCCGCTGATGAATGTAAAAGAAATCGCGTAACCCCGCACGACCATCGCGAGGGTTGATTGGCGCATGACACGCGTGCCGACATCTTTGTGAAAATCTGCGCGCACCAGCGTTTTTGAGCCAACGGCGATTTCATAGGGATCCTGGTCCACGATAAAACCCTGGGACTTGGCAACTTCGGTCAGCGGCCCGAAATACTGCACCGCCTGTTTCAGGCCGGGATAGACCGAGACGCTCTCCGCTGCAATCACCATCGAGGAGTTCACATCTTCTCCCCGCGCCATGGGCGGGCGAGAAAACGCGGCCAGCAAAACATGGCCGCTTGTCTCGGTTGCAGGAGCGGGGCCGGGGTTTGCGTCGCTGGATGAATCATCGGGCGAATTCATGTCGTCCGTGCGCAGCACCCAGCCGGGAGGAATTTTGCAGGAGAAGCCGAGCTGGAAATTGTGATAGGTGCCGTTGGAGATCGTGCCGGGATCAAGAGAGTTGTCCCTGGCCTTGGCCGAATGCGGGGTTTGCTTCGAAGACGATTGGCTCTGATTCTGCGCCGCGAGTACCCCGGCGGTCGCAGCGAGCGCGACGATTAAAATCGCTCGGCAGAATAACCGCATAGCCCAATGGTAGCGGAAATAGTCCGAACGTTGTTTCTTCACGAGCTGAAGGCTTTTCTTACGAGCGGCCATTCGGCACGGCTGAAGCCGTGTCCTTCCCGACGGTGTTCCCTCGCTATGCCGCCCGGCCCATCACGGGCTGCGTGCAATGGGCGCAGCGGCGGGCGTCGATGGGAATCTCGCTCAGGCACTCGGGGCACTTCTTCGTTGTGGGATCGGGCGGGGCCTCGCCGCGGTTCATGCGGGCTACCAGCGCGTTGACCGGCGTGACCACGAAAAAGTAAATGGCGGCCGCAATCAGCAGAAACGAGACGCAGGCGTTGATGAAATCGCCGACGGGAAACCGCGTGCCACCGATGCTGAATCCGAGGTAGGAAAAATCCGGCTTGCCCACAACCGCTGCGATCAGCGGCGTCAGCAGATCTTTGGTAAGGGCCGTGACCACGCCGCCAAAAGCCGCGCCCACCACCACGCCCACCGCCATATCCACGACATTGCCGCGCAGGATGAATTTCTTGAAGCCATCGAGCATAAATACCCTCCGAACACTTAAGCTGGCGGACACTGTACGGCACTGAGGCGGCAAGGTCAAGCAGAGGGATGGAATCAGCGGGGATGACCCGGAGAGCCGCGCTAGGGGAAATTCCGTGCGCGCTGTTGCTGTGCTTCAGATCGGCTCAGATTCTCATCGGCATCACGATGTAGCGGTATTTATAGTCGTCGCCTTCGGCGGGGCGCAACTGGCCGGCGGACTGCGCGTCTTTCAGCTCCAGGCGCACTTCGCTGGTGCCGGCAGCTTTGAGGAAATCCACAAGATACTGTGCGTTGAAACCTATGGTGAGCGCATCGCCGTTATACGGAGCTTCAATCGAGTCTTCGGATTCGCCGGCTTCAGTGGACGAGGCGGAAATCTTCAGCTCGCCTTTTTCCAAACGAAGGCGTACCGCCCGCGAGCGCTCGTCGGCAAACTGCGAGACTCGCAGAATGGCGGCATTCAAATCGTCGCTGTTCAACGAGACCACCTTGCTGTTGTCCTTGGGCAGGACGGCTTCGAAGTTGGGGAATTGTCCGGTGAGCTGGCGCGAGGTGAGCAGCCGCGATCCGATGCGGAAAAACAGCGTGGACTCATCTTTGGCGAATTCGATTGTCTCGGCATCAGTGGCATCAAGCAGCGTACGCAGTTCGTCCATCGCCTTTTTCGGAACCAGGGTTTTCATCTCGCCGGAAACGCCTTCAAAGTTTTCTCCAGCGCGCTCCACATGCGCCAGACGGTGGCCATCGGTGGCCAC
>Ga0335073_10001761_pt1 | contig 29212 bp, 19 predicted proteins | sample Lox_Sample_22_FD_207093 | JGI IMG/M metagenome (GOLD analysis project Ga0335073, IMG submission 207093) | Soil microbial communities from Loxahatchee National Wildlife Refuge, Florida, United States - Lox_Sample_2.2 | ecosystem: Environmental > Terrestrial > Soil > Wetlands | place: USA... | reverse complement strand
GCGGCAGCTTGCGACGCATGGCCGCGACCTTGTCCGTCCCCGCACGATACGCAGGCAAATACATCCTCCCCAGCAGCGGATGCTGTCCCCACGCGCCCGACAGCTTATCAGCGCGCTCTTCGCTGACCAGGAAATCGCGCCGCAAAATCTTCGCGATCTCGTCCTTCGGCTTGCCCTCGCCCCACGTCAGATACGACGACTGGTTCTTGGCGTCGTCCTGCAGCAGCGCCAGCAGCACGCCGATCTGCATGTCCTCGTCGGGCAACTGGTCGATCTCGGTCACGCCGTGCGCGATCAGAATCGCATTGTTCGCCAGCCCTTCGAAAAGCGTTGCCGCGCGCGTGTTCATCGTGAGCACCGTGGCTTCGAATCCCGCCTGCCCGCGCGCATACAGGTTCTGCAGATACGCGAACGTGGTCACATGGCCGGGTACCACTTCGTGGGACACGAGCTGCTGAAACTCCGGGAAGCTGATCTGCAGCGAGGCATTGATCTCGTAGCTGGCCTCGTATTGCGGCGAGCCGTCGGAATTGCGCTTGCGGCCGAGATAGTTCATCGAGCCGGAGAACCAGGCGTTCTTAATCGGCAGAAACTCGATGTTGGCTCGCGGAATGTTCGCCAGCTCCTTTGGCAGGTAGGGCAGAAGATTCTGCGCGCTGAGCTGATCGAAGTACGCGATCACGGCCCCGCCGAGCGCCTTCACCGATCCCATGGGAGTGATGCGCTCGTGCCGCCAGGCATCGACGGCACCCAGCAATCCGCCATTGTTCGCGGGATAACCAGCGCGATCCAGCAATTGCGCCACCTGATCGCGCTTGGCCTCGGGCTTCGACGGCTCCGGCCGTTTGCCGGTCGAGGACTCCACGCTGCGCTCGTAGGGAACCTTCGGCCCGTTGCCCAGGATCTCCTGCGCCAGGTCCCACATTGTCAGAAGGCAGTCGGCGAGGCTGTTGAGGTAGTCGCCGCGCAGTCCGCCGATCTTCTTCGCCTGCTCGCGAACGCCGGCAATCGCCGCCGGAAGATCGACTTCCTTCAGATATGCCTCGACCGCCGCGCGATCGACGGTCTTGCCGCCGACGCCGCCGGTCTCGCGGACTTTCGCCGCCGATGCGGTCGTGTAGGCGGCGGGCAATGGCTCGTCAGAAAACCATGAGTCGGCGATGAAACGTCCTGTGCCCGACGGACACATCACGTCTCCGCCCCAAAGTGTGTCGATGCCTAAAACTGCGTCAGCAACATAGCGTCCTACGGTATCCATAAGAAAACTCCCTTTTTTGCAACTGAACGTGTCTACCACCCACTTATTTGAAGAACATGAGCCAACGACCGCGACATCCGGCTGAGAACTCGCCGCGCATCTGGCGGTACAGCACGAGCCTCCCACGATGAGAGCGCCGCAGGCGCAGCATATCTCAGCCCAGCGTTTCAACGCTGGGAACGCGTGTATTCCCTTCGTGAGTCCCTTCAGGGACGACATAGGAAACCCGGGCCAATAGTTCGAACCGTTCGGATTCCTATGCCGTCCCTGACGGGACTCGGCACCTATTCCCCTCGTCACCCAGCGTTGAAACGCTGGGCTTAGATATGCTGTCCCCCTTCGGGGGACAGGTTCGGCGCCAGCATAGAAGACTCTTCGCGGCCTGTCACAAAACCTAATTCAATACCCACCTGCCGTATGCCTAAGCGCTTTCTTTGCTCTTCACCGATGCCAGCCAGGTGTAGGCGCACAGCGCGATGAAGAACACCGCGGAGATCGTCTGCGACACCGGCTCATTGTTATAAAACGGCGTTTGAATCCACTCTTCATGGAAGTTCGGCACCACGCGCAGCGCTGCTCCGATGACTCCGCCGAGTGCGCCGCCGGCCATCAATCCTCCGGCGACGATCACGCCGCGCTCGCGAATCGAACGGCCGCGCTCGCCCTCAATCTTGCCCGCGCGCTTGTTCACCAGATGCGACAAGAATCCGCCGGCGAGAATCGGCGTGGTCAACTGCAACGGCAGATAAATTCCCAGCGCGAAGACCATCGACGACAGTCCCAGCATCTCGAGCACGACGGTGATCATGGCGCCGATGCCGAACAGCACATAGGGTGCGGGCTGGCCGCTCATGAATCCCGAGACGATGGCCTTCAACGCCGAGGCCTGCGGCGCGACCAGCACCTGTCGCAGGTCACCCGGCGCAGCTTCGCCGAATTGAAACGCCTTCGCCAGCAGCACAATCGTCAATCCGGCGGTGATCGCCGACGCGGCCACGCCGATGAACTTTACCTTCTCCTGTGCGGCGGGCGTCGAGCCAATCCAATAGCCGGCCTTCAGGTCGGTGATGAACTGGCCAGACACGCAGAGCGCGACACACACCATGCCCGCCAGCGCCATCACGAAGAACATGCCCGTCGTTCCTGACAGGCCGAACTTCAGCAGCACCACAGCCGAGACGATGACCGTCAGCAGCGTCATGCCGGAGGCGGGATTGTTCGCCGTAGCCGCAATCGCGTTTGCAGCGACGGTCGTGAAGAAGAACGAGAACAGCAGCGTCAGCCCGAGTCCAACCAGCACCACCGTCCAGCTGACATGCAACTTTCCATAAAAGGCGGCGACGGCGATGGTGCTCACGATTACGCCGAGCAGAATCGCCATGATCGGCACGTCGCGGTCAGTGCGCTCCATGTGCGGCGCCTCGCCGTGGCGGAAGGCATGCAGCGCGATGCCGAACGAGCCCACGACGACGCGCAGCGATTTGATGATGCCGACCAGCCCGGCCGCGGCGATCGCGCCCACACCGATGTAGCGCACGTAATAGCGATAGATTTCGCCTGCCGTCATGTGCGAGATGGGGATGGTCGCGGGATAGACCGTGATGTCGCCCATGTGGCTGCCGACGAACCAGATCGCGGGTACCATTACGAAGTTCACCAGCACGCCGCCCGCGCAAAAGATCATGGAGATGCGCAGGCCCATGATGTAGCCGAGCCCGAGGATGAAGCTGATGGCGTCGAAGTTGAAGACCATGCGCTGGCGATCAGCCAGCGACTTCATCACCGGCACGAACTGGAAGTTCAGATACTCCTGCCACACGTGAAATGTCGTAACGAAGAAGTCGTAAACGGCGGCGATGACGGTCGCCTGCAGCAGCAGCTTGGCCTGCGAGCCGCCTTTTTCGCCGGTGACCAGAACTTCGGTAATCGCAGTGGCTTCCGGGAAAGGAAGCTTGCCGTGCTGCTCGGCCACAAAGTAGCGGCGCAGCGGAATGAGAAACAGCACGCCAAGGCAGCCGCCCGCCAGGCAGATGAAGACGGTCTGCACCGGATGCGGATCGAGATGCAGGATGTAGAGCGCGGGAATGGTGAAGACCGCGCCTGCAACCACGCTGCCCGAAGCCGCGCCGATGCCGGTGAGGATCACGTTCTCCAGCACCGTGGAGCGGCGCTTGTAGAGCCGCGCCAGTCCGATGGCGAGGATGGAGATTGGGATTGCCGCCTCCATGCCCTGGCCGACCTTGAGCGCCGAATATGCGGACGCGACGCTGAAGATGACGCACAACAGCGTTCCCCAGAAGACCGCGCGCAGCGTGACCTCTGGTGCGCCGGCGCCGGCGGGAACCAGCGGCACGTAGGATTCGCCCTCTTTCAGCGGCGTGTAGGCATTTGCAGGAAGTCCCTTGACCTCCAGTTCAGGTACAGTCGTGGCCATCGAGGCGCTCTCCAATCAGATTGGCAGCCGCACGCATTGTAAATGGAGCGGGCAGGGGGAGATGTGATGGGTGGGGCGTGCGGCGGTGACGATGGCGCCCGAGCTAACCCAGGAAGTGGCGCGAGCCCTGGACCGGCTCAGTACGAGCTCCGGTGGCAGCGTACTCTGACGAAAGAGGTCCTCTCCGTGCCCTGGCTCCGCGCGTTAGCCTGCTGTGACCGCATCCTCAGCGGCCGAGGTGCCGAAGAGCGTCCTGATCCGCGCCTCCTGAACGTAGTGCAGGAAGGCTGCCAGCCCCGCCGTCGACCAGCCGAACATGAGAACGCCGATCATCGACTCCATGCCTCCGAGAAGCCTCCACGTGCGAGGCAGCAGGACATCGCCGTAGCCCAGCGTCGTGTAAGTCACCAGCGAGTAGTAGTAGGCGGTCTCGGTGTTGGGGAAGGTATGCAGAGCGACGTAGAGTTCGGCCCAGAGCGCGACCTCCACGGCGTGCAACGACAGCAGGACTCCCACAATGCCGAGCAGGAGCCACCACGCGCGCGCAAACGGCAACGTCGGGTGTTTGCGCAGCGTTGGCAGTATCCACGAAAGGTTGGAGTAGGTGCCTACGGCGTGAATGAAGACGTTCGCCGCCCCGACGAGCAGGCCATACAGCAAAACCATCCACATGGCGTTCTCCCCTTACGCAGCGCGCAGTCATCTCTGCCGCGCCATAGTGAGCCAGCACAAGGTATGCGATTCACCCCGTCGCGTCAATGAATTGTGGCAGCTAGGGCTGCACGTAGACCGGATTATTGGGTGATGGCGGCTCGTAATCCTGACCGTACTTATTCTTATGCGTCGCGATCACACTGCGGGCGACGGGCACGCGCAATGTTCCGAGCGAGTGCGCGGTTTCGCCGATGGCGACCTCGCGCGACAGCGCTTTCAGCGTAGCCGGTTGCGTGTCCTCGTTCCATAAGTGCAGCGAGTAGCGGCCGGCGGGGACCGAGGCGATGCTGAAGTTGCCTTGCTTGTCGGTGGTCGCAAAGTACGGACTACCCAGTACGACCACGATCGCGCTCATCTCGGGATGAATGTTGCAGAAGATATAGGAGATGCCTTCGCGGTCAAAGTGGACCGGACGCGAGGTGCCTGCCTCGTACAGGCCCAGATCGAAGCGCTTGCCGTTGAACAGCGAAAAGACATTGTGAAACCAGGGATCGCGATTGGGAAAGTCGACGACCGATCCGCGCGTGACCACCAGCAGATGCGGGTGGAACATCTTGTCCTTCTGGACGAGCGTGGCGCGCATCGGCTGAACCGGAACCGTCTCGCCGATGGGCGAGAGCCAAACGACCGTTGTACTGGTGGGCGACGGGGCGATGCTGCTTTCGAGCGCGACTTTGCCGGTGACGGCGACATCCTGCGCGACGCAGAGGGCGGAAGTCGCAACGATGAGGATAAGTGCGAGAAGTATGCCGCCGGCTGAAGCCGGCTCAGCTTCGTAAGTAAGAGCGTTGGACGCCGGCCTGAAGGCCAGCTCTACCCTGACCGCACTTCGCCTGTTCAGAACAGCACCCCCATCGACATGTTGACCTGACCGGCCTGATAGCTGCTGTCGTAAATGGTAAACGTCCGCAGGCGGCGATACTCGGCGGCGAAGATCAAGTCAGAGCGCGGCCGGTAGATCACATTGCCGAACGCGCCGCGATTGGCCGTATAGTATGCGGGCGCATAGGTGTAACTGTAAGCCTGATTGCCGAAGTAACGAATGTCGGAGGCGAAGGGACTGTCCTGTCCGAAGTCGCCGTTAAATTCCAGCTTCGGCGTGGCGCGAAACTTCAGCTGCGCCCATCCGCCGAGGGCGTTGACCGGCTGAACTTCGGTGTACGAATTGAAGAGCGGGCCATTGTAAACGACGCTGCGTCCCAGCGCCGAACCCAATCCGCCGATGGCTGCGCCGCGATAGAAGAATCCGCTGAGCGCGAACTTCGGGCCGAGCGGAAGGTTGGCATCCGCGGTTCCGGCCCAGCCATCGACGATGCGATCATAGCCCCAGTTTTCGCGGCTGTAGTAGCCTCCCAGGCCGGCGGAGAAGTACTGCCCGAACATCTCATGCGAGTACGCGACGCGCGCGCCATAGGCCGGCTGGCGCGACTGCTCACCGGCATCGGCGGTGCGATACCAGGTGTAGTTCGCATAGTCCGGCGCGGCGCCGGTCAGCGGATCCATCAGCGCGCCCTGCACCGTGATCTTCGAATCCGGCGAGAGCGCGAAGCGATGTTCGACGCGAAGCTGCGGCGTCCACGCCCACAGATTGCCGGCATACGACAGCGGCGGAACGATCAGCGACGCGAACGACGTCGGCTCCTGGGGCGCGAGGAAGAGCTGGTCCTGTCCGGCGATCAGCGAGGTGCTGGTCCAATCCAGCCGCACCGCGGCGGTGCGCAGCCGTACCAGCCCGGAGTCGACACCGTTGTACACGGCAGGGAATCCGCCGCCGAAATCGAAGTTCACGTTGGCGCTGGTGTGCGCGCCCCATAGGTCGGGACCGAAGGCCTCGAAGCCGAGAATCGATTGTCGCAGCGTGCCGCCTACCGATCCCGACGAGGCTGCGGGATTGGGCTCTGCCGCCCACGTCGGCACATCCTGGTTATCGACCGTGCCGCTGTTGCCGAAGAGATTGAAGAGCACGATGCCGGAGAACCGAATGCGATACTTCGACGCGCTCTCCAGCTTCGTCTGGTATTGCTCGTTGATTTTGTCGGCGAGCAGCTGCTGGTTTTCGTCGAGGGTGTCGACGCGCTGCTCTAACTGCGCATTCGTCGCGCCGGCGTAGGCAGGCGACTGCTCGTCGATCGCCGCCGATGCCGCGGTGTTGTTGTGTTCGGCGGCAAGCTGCTCGCGCAGGCTCACGATTTCGGCATGGCTGGAGACGGTCTCCTGCTGTAGCTGGATCACCATGTCTTTCAGCTCGTGGATTTGCGACTGCAGTTCCTGTAAGGCTTCTTTGGTGTTCGGATCGCCGGTCGATTGCGCCGCACAGGGAAGCGCGAAGACCGCGAGCAGCAGCAGGGCCCGGGCACATCGTCGCGGCAGCAAAATTGAGCGGTGAGGAAGACGAAAGAGCCCGGGACAGTTGAGGTTGGGCATGTCGCACCTCTCTTTTGGAAGCCTGGTCGGGCTGGAATTCCGGCAGGGCGAAAGCCCGAGTTCAAGCATGACCGTTGGCCACGACTCGAGTCGTGCCCTGATGGAAACCCGGCGTTGCCACCCGCGTCACGGCGCAACCGATCGCGAAGCCGCTGCCGAATGCGCGTCGCCCGACAGCGTCTTCGCGCTCATGCGCGGCAGCACGATCTGCATCACGGTGCGGCCGGGAACGGAGCTCTCCAGATGCAGGCTGCCGTGATGGTCCTGCACGATCTTCTGCGCAATCGTCAGGCCCAATCCCGTGCCGTTTTCTTTGCCGTAGCTGACGAAGGGCTGGAACAGCTTGTCGCGAATCGACGATTCCACGCCGGGGCCATCGTCGGCAATTTGAATGGTGAGATCGCCGTTGCGTTCCGCAACCTCCACGCCGACGCGGCTGCCGGAAACGTGTGCCGCCTGGCAGCTGTTCAGCAGGAGGTTGTAGAAGACGCGCTCCATCTTGCGCGGATCGAAGACCGCGTCATGCATTCCGGCGGACTCGATGCCGACCCCCAGCTTGTGAAATTGCCGGTGCGCGCGCACCAGCTCGATGGCGCGATTGATGGTGCGCTCCACCGGCGCCTGGATCAGGTTCAGCGATGCCGCCGGACGCGACAGCTCCAGCAGCGAGTCGATGAGATCGGTGAGGCGGTTCACCGCGACGCGAATCTCGAGATACAGCTCCTCGCGCTGCGCGGGGGTCAGATCAGCGTCGGCAAGAAACTCGGCGTTGGCCAGCACCGCGGTCAGCGGATGCCGCAGGTCATGCGAAATGGAGCTGGCCATGCGCCCGATGGTGGCCAGCCGCTCGGCCTCCAGCACGCGTTGTTGCGCCTGCCGCAGACTGTCGCGCATGCCGGTGAAGGCGTGGGTCAGCTCGGAAACTTCGCCGGTGCGCGTGTCGTGCAGCGGATAGCGATAATCGCCGGCGCCGAGCGCGCGTACGCCATCCACCAGCTCTTCCAGCGGACGGGTGAACGTGCCGGCGATGAAGTACGCCAGCATGGCGCCGCCGAGCACCGCGCTGAGTCCCACGGCCAGCAGCAGGCGCCGCAGCAGGTTGAGAAACGCGGTCGCCTGGTCGTACGATTTCATCACCACGATGGTCACGCTGGGATTGGCGTCGAGGTTCGCGGGCAGCGCCGAGACCATGAAGCTCTCGCGGCCCAGCTCCCAATTATCTTGCCCCGCGGCGATGGGAGCGCCCGACACCCGCGTCGCCAGGTCCTTCGCCTGCTCCGCGCGCAGGGTACTGACAACGACCTGGTTGCCATAGAGAATGGCGACCTGGCTGGCGGCAACTTGTCCGACCTGGCGCGCGACCGCGTCATTCATCTCGTAGCCGACAGCTACCATGCCGAGCAGCGCATTGTGTGCCGCGGGCCCGAAGTAAATCGGCGCCAGCACCACCTGATACAGATGACCGCTGCCAAACCACCATTGCGGCGTCTCCTCGATCATGCCGTGCGCATCCAGCAACTGCTGCCCCTGCACACGTGTCATGCCGGGAGGCTTGGTGTGAAATCCCATGATCTTGCCGCCGGGACTGATGAGCGCGAACAGATCGCCGCCGGAAAGATGAAACATCTCGCGCGAGCCGTCCTGGATGGTGGGCGCGTGGTTGGAGGTCATCAGCGCCTTAACATTGGGCAGGTCGGCCATGAGTTCGGCCAGCCGGCTCACGTCGTTTTCGCGATCGGCCTCAAGGTCGCGAAAGGTTTCGACGGAGTTGGAGAGATCAGTGCTCAGACCGCGGCGAATGTGCGTCGCCACGGTGCGCTGCACGATGAGCAGCGACACCGCCGTCAGTCCGGCGGAGGTCAACAGCATGGCGACCAGAAACTTCGTTCGTAATCGCCATCCTCCCATTCGCGTCTCCCTCGCTCGCTCGATTACTTGATGAACTTATATCCCGTCCCGTGAATGGTGCGGAAGTGCACGGGATCGGTCGGGTCTCGTTCGAGCTTCTGCCGCAGACGCAGGATATGCGTATCCACGGTCCGCGTCGTGGGATAGTTATTGTATCCCCAGACTTCGTTCAGCAGCTCGGTGCGGGAGATCACCCGCTCGGGATTATTCAGGAAGAAGCGCAGGGCCTTGAACTCCTGCGGCGTAAGTGGCACCAGTTCTCCGGCGCGATGCAACTCCATCTTCGAGAAGTTCACCTCGATATCGTCGAAGCTGAAAACTTCCACCTTTTCCGAGGACTGATTGAGCCGGCGGAAGGTGGCGCGCACTCGCGCCAGAAGTTCGCGGGGGCTGAAAGGTTTGGTGACGTAGTCGTCGGCGCCCAGTTCCAGCAGCAAAACTTTATCCAGTACATCGCTGGCCGCGCTCAACACCAGGATCGGTGTGCCGGAAGACTCTTTTTTAATTTCGCGGCAGATGTCCTGGCCCGACTTACCCGGCAGCCGCAGATCGAGGACGACAATGCGCGGCATAGTCGAGCGAAAGGTATCCATCGCCACGGCACCGTCGGCGGCAATGGATACATCGAAGCCTGCACTCTCAAAGGTTCGCCGCAACGCGCGCTGGACTGCCGCATCGTCTTCGATAACCAAAATCTTTTCCATAGCTGGTATCCGCCCCCGCTGAACACAGCTAATAACAGAACCAACCGGCAGTCAATCCGCTATTCACAATTTCGTGACAAAAAGCTGCGCCGCACTCGTGAACAAGGCGTGGCTTTGTGGAAGAGCTTTCACAACATACTCACCTCGGCAGAACAACTCGCCAGGTTCGCCTCGCTAGATTGCAGAAAGCTCGCGGCCGTTACTTGCCGCAGCAATTCAAAAGTAAAACGAGGGAAACCATGCTCAGAAAAAAATTCAATCGTTCGCCACTGAGCGGACTGGCAGTGCTGGCGCTGGTGGTTGCTGCGCTGCTCGGTCTTCCAGCCTATGGTCAGACATACACCGCGACCATCCTTACCTCAGACCTTGCCAACATCAGCGACAATACCGATCCCAACCTGGGCAATCCCTGGGGACTGGTGGCCAGCACCAACGGACCGTGGTGGGTCTCCGATAACAACACCGGCCTCTCCACGCTCTACAACGGTAGCGGCACGATCGAGTCGCTGGTGGTAACCATTCCTCCGGCATCGGGATCGGGCACCGGCGTCCCATCGGGAATCGCCTTCAATGCGACCAACGACTTTCAACTCAGCTCGGGAAATCCCGCATCGTTTCTCTTCGTAACGGAAGACGGAACCGTGCAGGGCTGGAACCATAATGTCAATCCGACCGTCGCCGTCATCGAGGTGAACAACACCACCACTGCGGTCTACAAAGGTATGGCCATCGCCTCCGCCGGCGGCGCGAACTATATCTATGCCGCCAACTTCTTCGCCGGAACCGTAGATGTCTTCGACACCAACTTTTCTCCGCACCCGTTCGGGGCGGGCGCCTTCGTGGATTCCACCATCCCGAGCGGCTTCGCGCCGTTCAACATCCAGCTTGTCGGCGGCAACCTGGTGGTGACCTACGCCAAGCAGGACGCCGAGAAGCACGATGACGTCGCCGGTCCCGGCAACGGCTATGTCGATGTCTTCGACACCGAGGGCAACTTGCTGCGCCGCCTGCCGCATATCCTCCAGATGAATTCGCCCTGGGCGATTGTTCAGGCGCCCGCCAAGTTCGGCGCCTTCAGCAACGATCTGCTCATCGGCAACTTCGGCTCGGGCTCGATCATGGCGTTCGATCCCAAGACCGGCAGCTTCATCGGCTTGATGCTCGACGAGTCGAAGCTGCCCATACGCATCAATTCGCTGTGGGCGCTGCAGTTTGGCAACGGCGGATCGGCTGGCCCGACCACCACGCTGTTCTACACCGCCGGTACCTTTGACGAAACCTATGGCACCTTCGGAATGATCGTGCCGACACCGGGGCAGGGCACGACCAATCCAACGCAGCAAAACAAACTACGGAAATCCGCACTGTGAATGCCAAGCAGCGGTGACGACGCAAGGGAGGGCTTCGGCCCTCCCTCGCGAAAAAGTGGCGAGCATGCAAAATGATTGTCAATGCGCTTTGACAAGATGGTTGCTACTTCACAACATGCTTACTTTCCCACGACAACTCGCCTCTTCTTCGCCGCTAGAGTGAGCCAAGCTTTCCAACCACACTCGGCAATTGTGCAAGCAATCCACATCAACCGACGGAGGAGAAGAGATGCTTACGGGAAATTCAATACGGCGGGTGCGGCCACATCCTATGGCCGTACTGCTCGCACTGCTCGCGCTGGTGGCGCTGCCCGCCGCCGCACAGAAGGTCAACATCACCTATCTCACGTCCGACATTTCAGCGGTCGGGACGTTTACCGATGCGAACCTGGTCAACCCCTGGGGCTTGTCCATCAGTCCCACCGGACCGTGGTGGGTCTCCGATAACGGCACCGGCTTATCGACGCTCTACAACGGCAGCGGCCAGCCGCAATCGCTGGTAGTTACCATTCCCCCGGCAAGTGGTTCGGGAACCGGTACCCCGAGTGGAACGGTGTACAACGCGACCGGCGTTTTCCAGATTCACAACCAGGCCACGCCGTTTCTGTTCTGCACCGAAGATGGGACCATCTCCGGCTGGTATGGCGGGACGACGGCTTTCATCGCAGTGAACAACGGCAGCTCCGGCGCAGTCTACAAAGGCATGACGCTCGCCTCGGCCGGCGGCAGCAATTACCTCTACGTTGCGAACTTCAACGCCAGCACGGTTGAGGTTTACGATGGCAGCTTCCAGCCGCACTCGTTCGGATCGAATGCCTTCGTCGATACTTCGCTGCCGACGGGCTACGCGCCGTTCAACATCCAGTTGATCGCCAACAACAAGATCGTGGTGACCTACGCCAAGCAGGACGCGCAGAAGCACGATGATGTCGCCGGCCCCGGCAACGGCTACGTCGACATCTACGACACCGAAGGCAATCTGCAAATGCGGTTGCCCCACACCATTTATCTCAACTCGCCCTGGGCGGTGGTGGTGGCGCCGCAGAGCTTCACCGGATTCGGCGGCGACCTGCTGATCGGCAATTTCGGCAGCGGGCTGATCACCGCCTACAACGTCTCCAACGGGAGCTGGATCGGCAATATGCTGAACACCAACGACCTGCCGGTGCAGATCGATGGGCTGTGGGCGCTGGCGTTCGGCAACGGTGGCTCCGGCGGTCCGGCATCGACGCTGTACTTTACCGCCGGCCCTTATGCCGAAGGCCACGGCATCTTCGGCATGATCACGCCGCATCCGGGAATGTGAGCCAGTTGTACTGTGGTGCTTGGAGGAGGGCTGCGGCCCTCCTCGATTTTTTTTGAGGTCGGCTACAGCTTGCGCAACACATCGAAGACATCTTCGTTGCTGGGGACCTGGCCGATGGGATAGATCTTGCTGAAGGCCAGCTTGCCGTTCTTGTCCACGACAAAAATTGCGCGCTCGTTGATGCCGGGGATGGGATCGCCTTCGCGCAGGATGCCGAATTGCTTCGCCACTTCGCCGTGGGGATAGAAATCGCTGGCCATGGGAAAGTTGAGATGACCGATTTCCTTCTTCTGCCACGCGGTATGGCTGGGAATGGAATCGACGCTGATCGCCACCACCTGCGCGTCGTAACCCTCGAAGCGCTCCAGGTCGGTGTTCAGGCCAGGGAGTTGCGAGGCGCAGACCGGGGTCCAGTCGGCGGGATAAAAAGCCAATACCACATTCTTTTTCCCGCGATAGTCGCTCAGCTTGAACTGACTCTTGATGTTGCCGACGACCGCGGGGAGTTCAAAGTCCGGCACTTCATCACCGATATTCAAGGTTGCCATCAGGCCCTCCAAAAGCCAGTTGGATGCAAACTGCGATTCTAGAGGGCATAGTTGAGGACGGGCAAGTGAGCGAGACGCGGGATGTTACAGGCAGATGAAAGGATGATGCGAGCTACGGGCTTTGCGCAGGCAGAACACCAGTCGCTCATTGGCCGTGGGTCAGCACGATCCGCGTTGTCAAGCCGACTGCAACCGCCGACAAGGCCTGAAACGGCCGCGCCTCGAAAACTGTTCTGGAGCCGGTCTCCTTGAGTACCGTTGGGACGGAGGAACGCAACGATCGATAAATTGCCCGGTATTGTGAAATTGTGGGCTGCGGACCAGTTCTCAGGAATGCGTTTCCTAACTGTGCGAAGACTCCGCTGATGGTGGCCGCGTGGATGTAAACGTCGGTCCCGTTAAGGTCGGAGAGAGATTTGGTGATGCGATGCTGCATGGCCTCGAACACGAACCACGTGTGGTTCGCGTTGAATATGCCGCGAGCCACCGCCAGCCCCAGTTCGAAGGGCATGTTGAAGCGTGGTGTTGCCGGCTTTGTCCTGTCCAGTTGCACACGCGAAAGGTCGTGAATGGAATAGGGGCAAGTGGACATGAGATCATAAATGCGTTCAAGACGGCGCGCGCTGCCGGGAATCTCCAGCGCAGCACGCGGGGACATTCCCAGTGCACTTACGCCGGCCAAATAGGCGAGAAATAAAGTTTCGAAGCCAGGATCGTAGGGAAGGTTGAGGAATACCGAAGGCCGGGAGGCGTTATTTCGTCTTTGCCGACCGCTTTTTCGCGTGGCCATTTTGCGAGCTTTTCCTCACCGGCCTGGCGGGCCGGACGCTTCTTGTTTTATGCGCTGAGTTCCTCGCGACCGAAGGCGCTGGGGCTGCTGCAGCCTTGTTTTGCTCCGCAAGATCGTCGACCATCTTCTTCAGGCGTTCCAATCGGGACGAAGAGATACCATACAATTCGGCGGCTTCGTCGATTGTGGGATACGCGCCAACAAGCTTCACTGGGCTGCTCATCCTGTCGTAAGGATACCTCTCACTGTGCAGATGCACAACGCCTGTGCGTGGCTTCGACCTAGGGCCGCACTGTCTCAAGAATGGACCAAACGCGGCTCGCCGGAGGCTTCGGCTGCACGCCGAATGCTGCCCGCTGCCGTTCGCCCTTGCCAAACCTTCACCTCCGCGTAACAATGAAGTTGTTCGATGGCCTTAGAACGCAAGGTGACGGGTTGGCCGCGCCGGGTGCGCGGTTCTCGATTTTGTAGCGTTCAGGAGGTTCGGGTCATCGAATGAGGTGAAAGTACAGAAGCGTCAACTGGCAGCTTCAACATCCCCGTAGGTCGGGCGCTCACAACGCAGTGGATCTACTGGAGCCGCGAGTCAGCTTTCAACATCCCCGTTCCGGGGCGTGCCATCCGAACACAACGGAAACCACGTTGCCGGGACTGAAGGCAGAAGACAGTTACGATGGCAACAGCACCGATTACAGAAGCGGCATCCTGCTCGCTCGAAAATTATCTGGTTCTCCCCGATCGCTCGATGGATGAACGCATCGGCGCCGCCAAGCGCGAGCTGGGCAGCGAGTGCGTGATCCTCGGACATCATTACCAGCGCGACGAAGTCGTGCGCTTCGCCGATTATCGCGGCGACTCCTATCGCCTTTCGCAGATGGCGGCACAGGCCAAAGGCAGCTACATCGTCTTCTGCGGCGTGCATTTCATGGCGGAGAGCGCCGATATCCTCGCGCGTCCCGGACAAGCCGTTGTGCTTCCCGACCTCAATGCCGGCTGCTCGATGGCCGACATGGCCGAGATTGGGCAAGTGGAGGACGCGTGGGAGCAGTTCGTGAGCCTCGGGCTCACCGACGATGAAGGCAACGGGATTACGCCAATCACCTACATGAATTCGACAGCCGCGATCAAAGCCTTTTGCGGCGAACGCGGCGGCGTGGTCTGCACCTCATCGAATGCCAAAGGCGCGTTCGAGTGGGCGTTCCATCGCAATCCCAAGATTCTCTTTCTGCCCGATCAGCATCTCGGCCGCAACACCGGCTTCGCGCGCGGCATTCCGCTCGACGAGATGGTGGTGTGGGACCCATACCAGCTTCAGGGCGGAGTCACGGCCGAGCGTTTGCGCAAAGCGAAAGTGATTCTGTGGAAGGGACACTGCTCGGTGCATCAACGTTTTCTGCCCGAGCACGTCGATAAGGTGCGCGCGAACTATTCCGGAATTCAGGTTCTGGTCCATCCCGAGTGTCGCTGGGAAGTTTGTCAGAAGGCGGATGGAATCGGCTCGACCGATCACATCATCAAACGGGTAAGTGAAGCCCCCGCGGGGTCGTCGTTTGCCATTGGCACCGAGATCCACCTGGTCAATCGTCTGGCGAAGAAGAATCCAGATAAGCACGTCATTACGCTCGACGATTCAGGCTGTTTGTGTACGACAATGTTTCGCATATCGCCGCAGCACTTGTGCTGGGCGCTGGAGAACTTAGTGGACGGCAACATCGTCAACCGGATCCAGGTAAAAGAGAATGTCAAGATGTGGGCGCGCGCGGCTCTTGATAGGATGTTAGAGATCCAGTGATTATCCGCAAACGTCCTCGTGAGAAGTTCCTGCGTCGCATCCCGCGGTATTGGTCAGACCTGCGGGAGCATCGCCGTCGTGTTATGGAGCGCCATCGCGCGCTGCTGGCCAAGCTGGAAGGTGATCTCGATATGCCGCGAACCTTCACCGTTGCCGAAGCCGAGACTCTGCTGCCCGTGCTGGAGTCGCTGCTGCGCTCCGCCATCGATGCCAAGCAGCTGATCGAAGAAGTCGATGCCGAGCAGCAGGCGCTGGCCAGCCGCATCTTCGTCCACGGCGGCATTCTGGTGGACATCGTCAAGGTGGCGCGCCGCAAGGCCGAGCGCGAGAAGGCGTTGCAGAAGGCCAAAGACGCCGTCGCCGAAATCGATGCGACCGGCGTGCAGGTGAAAGACCTCGACATCGGGCTGCTCGATTTTCCCTGCCTCGTCGGCGAAGAGGTGATCCTGCTGTGCTGGAAGCTGGGCGAGAAAGGCATTACGCACTGGCACGGCATGGAAGAAGGCTTCGCCGGCCGCAAACCCATCGACGAGCGCATCCTCAAGGGCCAGAAGAAAAGCAACTAGCAATTAGCAGCTAGCAATTAGCAGCAATCATCTCGCAGGAATAAGTAAATTCTCCTCACGCCCCAGCGGCGGATTGCCGTTCGCGAACCTGGGGGATAATTATGCGCGACCTGAAAGAAAATAGCCGAGACGTCGAACCGGTCAGCGGTCACGGCGAAAGTGTCCCCGTGGAGATCGACGTCACTGTTCAGGAGGCGCTGGTTACAACTGTGCGTCGCATCGTCGAGCCGTGCGAACGACTAATGAGCGCTGCCGACGATATGAACCGAAGAATGTCGGCCTGGATTGCTGAGAATGATTCGGCCGTGGATCACTTCGAGATGCGTGCCGTAGAGGCCCACACGAACTTGCAGGACGCGCTCGCAAGAACTGTGGCCTCGTTTGCGGAACCGTGTCAACAGCTGATTACTACGATCGGGAAAGTCCATACGCAGTTTACTGGCTGGGTCGCCGAGAACCAAGACGCTGTTGTCAAGGCCGCGCAATTGATGGCCGAGACACGAGAGACTGCGCTTCGAATTGCCGAGCAGATGTCACACGCCTCGCTGCGGCTCCGCGAGCTGCTCAAACGGACAGATCACGTCGCGAAACTCGGCTGGACGTTTGGCTCTAACTCCTATTTCGATGACCTCGCCCACCTATCCGAGCTCAAGGATCGCACCGAAGCGGATGCCTACATGCTGCAGTGGTACGAAGAGAACGATCCGGAGCTGAAGAATCTGGAGTGTCGTTTGGGGGAAAACCCGCGGCTCGTCTCGTTCAAGACCGTGCTACGGCAGTGCTTCTCCGCCATTAGGCGGGGAGAATACGCCATAGCAATTCCATGTGTAATGCCGATTCTTGAGCAAGTCGTCACGCAGCTAAACCCTCCTCATGTCCTGGCGTCGACTGACGCGACAAGGGCATTGGGCAAAAGTAGCCTTGCGGCAAAACGCGCAGAAAAGGACATCTTCACAGCAGCCGTGTGGCTCTCGCTGCACACCTTCATTGAGGACCTGTATCAGCAATATCCAGCAATTGGCATGCCTAGGACCGCGTCTCTCTCCAGAAAGGCAATTCTGCACGGACGAAAAGAGCCTCCGAATGAAAAGGCGGAAGCTGTTAGGCTCTTGCATGCCCTCGATACAGCTCTGGGTTTCCATGAGGAACTCGAGGACACCCGCACCCGCGACGGGCAATCATGAGTAGGGTTGCACCTTCATGATCCAGCTTTCTTCTGCCGGCAAGCGATTCGGCCCCAAGCTGCTGTTCGAAAATCTCGACTGGCTGATCACGCCGAACGAGCGCGTCGGCCTGGTCGGCGCGAATGGCACCGGCAAATCCACGCTGCTGAAAGTGCTCGCCGGCATCGAATCGCTGGACTACGGCTCCATCGTCTCCGCCAAATACACGACCTTCGGCTATCTCCCGCAGGACGGCCTGCGGCTGGAAGGGCGCACCGTTTTCGACGAGTGCATGTCGGTCTTCGCCAATTTGCGCGCGCTGGAGCAGGAGATGGAAGATCTCGCGCACAAGATGGGCGAAATCGATCCCGCGTCGAACGAATACGCGCAGGTCGCCGATCGCTACGAGAAGATCTCCGGGCACTTCCACATGAACGACGGCTATGCGCTCGATTCGCAGGTCGGCACCGTGCTCGACGGTCTCGGCTTCAAGAAGGAAGACTGGACGCGCTACACCGAAGAATTTTCCGGCGGCTGGCAGATGCGCATCGCGCTGGGCAAGCTGCTGCTGGCCAAGCCGAACCTGCTGCTGCTCGACGAGCCCACGAACCATCTCGATCTGGAAACCCGCAACTGGCTGGAGCAGTATCTGCTCCAGTATCCGTTCGCGTATGTGCTGATCTCGCACGACCGCTACTTTCTCGATGTCACCGTCGATCGCATTATCGAGATCTGGAACAAGGGCGTTCACTTCTACAGCGGCAACTACGAAAAATATCTGGCGCAGAAGCAGGAGCGGCGAGACTCGCTGGTCGCGGCGTACAAGAATCAGCGCGAGCGCATCGAGCAGCTCGAAGCGTTCATCAATCGCTTTCGCTACCAGGCCACGAAGGCCAAGCAGGTGCAAAGCCGCATCAAGGAGCTGGAGAAGATCGATCGCATCGAGGTGCCGCAGGACGAGAAGACGATCCACTTCACGTTTCCGCAGCCGAAACCCAGCGGGCGGCTGGTGGTGGAAGCAACCGGCGTCGCGAAGAGCTACGGCGAGAAGGAAGTTTTTCGCGAGGTGAATTTTACAATTCAGCGCGGCGATCGCATCGCACTGGTCGGCGTCAACGGAGCGGGGAAGTCGACGCTGATCAAGCTGCTGACCGGCATCGAGCCGCTGACCGAGGGCGAGCTGAAGCTGGGGCATAACGTCGAGCCGGATTACTTCGCGCAGGATCAGTACAAGGAACTCGACGCTTCGCGGCGTATGCTCGACGACTTGTCCGACGTTGCCCCGCAGAAATCGATCACCGAGCTGCGCGGCGTGCTCGGTTGTTTTCTGTTTTCCGAGGATGATGTCTTCAAACCGATCGGCGTGCTGTCGGGCGGCGAACGCAATCGCTATGCGCTGGCACGGATGCTGCTGCATCCCTCGAATTTCCTGCTGCTCGACGAACCGACCAACCACCTCGACATGCGCGCCAAGGACGTGCTGCTGGAGTCGCTGGAGAAGTACAACGGAACGGTGGTCTTCGTTTCGCACGATCGGTATTTCATCGACAAGCTGGCGACGCGGGTCTTCGAGATCGGTAGCGGGCGCGTCGAAGTCTTCCCCGGCAATTACGAAGATTATCTCTGGCGCAAGCAGCGGCGCGAGTCGGGCGAGAGCGAGGCTGAGCAGACAGCGTGGGCTCCCACATTGTCGGACGTGCCGGGATACGTCTCCCCGACTAACAGCCGAGACGGGGGATCGAAGTCCCCAGCCAGGAAGCGCATCAATCCCATCAAGCTGAAGCAGATGCAGGACCGGCATCAGCAGGTGGAGCAGGGCATAGCGCAGCTGGAAGGCGGCATCGCCGAATGCGAGCGCGAGCTGCAATCGTTCGTCAGCGCGGAAGAGACGCAGAAGTGGACGGAGCTGCTGGCCCAACGCCGCGGCGAGCTGGCGACGATGATGAGTGAGTGGGAAAGTTTGTCACAGGAGCTGGAGGAAGCCAAGCCGTAGATAGGCTGCGTAATTCGTCGCGAGCCTCTATTTCCCAAGTTTCCTTCGACATTGGCTGCATCTTAACACCCGACGCTGTGAGCCCTGTGGGTTTCCGCTGCTGCTGCAGCGTTACCGAAGATCATCCTCTCGTTTTCGTTTTAATTTTGCTTTCCGGCGCGATCGGCAGGAAAGGCCGCACGCCGTTGGCGGCGATGCGCACCTCGCCGCTGGCGATGTCGTACACCCAGCCGGAGAGGGTCAGCTCGTCGCGTGCAATCGCGCCGGCAACGCTGGGATGGGTCTTCAGGTGCGCCAGCTGCATCAGGACGTTCTCTTCGGTCAGGCGGCGCAGATGGTCGGCGGGCGATTCGTTGCGCACCGCGGTGTTGTTGACGATGCTGAGCGCCGCTTGCCCATTCGTCAGCCAGCTCCGCACCATCGGCATCTCGTCGGCAGATTGCGGATGCAGTAATGCCTTCATGGCGCCGCAGTCGGAGTGTCCGCAGACCACGACGTGCTGTACCTTCAGCGCCATCACCGCGAATTCGATCACTGCACTGACGCCGCCGGGCATCTCGCCGTAGGCCGGAACCATGTTGCCGATGTTGCGGGCGACGAAGACCTCGCCGGGGGCGGCGCTGGTGATCACCTCGACTTCGACGCGCGAATCGGCGCAGGCCACGAACAACGTGTGTGGCTTCTGCCGTACAGCCACGCGCTGGTACTGGGCGGCGTGCCGCGCGTGAATCTCGGTCTGGTAGCGGCGAACGCCGCGCTTCAATTTTTCGAGAGCACTGTTGCCGATCATGCGTCTATGGTCTTCCTCCTGCATTCCATTGCGGCGTGAAGTCGCTGTTGGCGAGCCAGCCGACGGGCGAGATCATCGATCCAATGGCGCTGTCGAGATGCTGCCAGTCGATGCGATCGAGCGTGTCGGTCGGCTGATGATAATCCTTGTGCAGGCCGAAGCTGGAGACGGTCTGCGCGACGATGCCGTCTTTGGCCAGCGCGTAGTTGTCGGAGCGGCGGAAGAAATTCTGCTCCGGATGCGGATCGCCGACCAGGTTTGCGCCGTGCGCCGCCAGCTCCGGCCCGAGATTGCTGCGCTCCCATCCGGTCAGCCACAGCTGGTCCGGTTTCACCTTCGCGTCGGCGCGGCCGATCATCTCGAATTCCAGATTAGCAACGATATCGTGCAAATCGAAGGTTGGGTGTTTCAGAAAATACCGCGCCCCGACCAGCCCCGTTTCTTCACTGCCCCACAAGGCGAAGACCACGGTGCGCCGCGGGCGCGTCTGGGTTGCCAGCGCGCGCGCCAACTCCATCACCGCGACCGTGCCCGAGCCGTCGTCATCGGCGCCGGGATAGGTCTGCCCGTTCTTGACGCCGAGATGATCGAGATGCGCGCTCAGCAGGATGATCTGCTGCTTCTCGGTCGTGCCTTCGATTTTCGCCAGCACGTTCCAGGTGTGCGAGACCTGGCCATTCGGGGACTGAATTGTGCCGGTCTGAATGTAATAGCCGTCGGCACCGGGCGTAAGGCCATAGGACTTGAGCTGGCGGGCGATGTATTCGGCAGCGTGGAACTCGTCGGTGGTGCCGCTGCCGCGACCGTGCAGCTCGGGACCGGCCAGGTAGTCGAGGTTTTTCCTGATGCACTCGGCGCAAACCGAACTGTCGCTCGTGCCGGCAACGAGTGCGGGCGGCAGGACAAGAAGAATCAGGGCGCAAACGGCACCAAAGTAACGCACCTTGGTCATCAAGTAGTTCTTACATGTCAATATGGCGAAACGCAACAATAAGCCGCAATCGCAAGAATCTGCGGGAAATATAAAGTTGGCATTTCCTGAACAAAACCCCTCGCAATATGCTACGATTTAAGCAGAGTAGAAGTTGATGACCCAGCAGCCTTCGGCGCTGGGTTTTCGTGTTTGTGGGCGGATTACTACTCCGCTGCAACGTCAAATTTCGGCGACGCCTCGCCGTTTCATCATCCTGCAACAACGCTTCTGATCACGATGGTTGCCGGACCCGCGATTGCGAATGCCCCCGCCGGGCGGGGATTTCGCATCCAAGTCTCTGCGCAACATTTTTGCTTTCAAGGAGTAAGGGTCCGGTCATTCTGTCTATGCCGATACGGAGAGTTTTACGGCTCTGGGCGCGCCCAGAGGCGACGGTCAGCGCCGCGCTCTTGGTGTGCGCGATCGCGGCGCAGGCGCAGGGTTTTGCCACCCTGGGCGTCTCGTCGTACGTCGGCCAGAACGTCTCGTCGGTAGGAATTGCGGGGCAGCCGGGTGTCAGCTTCAGCAGCGTGCAGCAGTTGATTGCGGTCGAGCCGGACAAGCCGCTGACGCAGCAGGCGGTGAACGACAGCATTGCGGCGCTGAAGCAGCATCCCGGAGTTACGGGAGTTCGGGTTGACCTGCAGCCTTCGGCCAACGGCGTGCAGGTGACATTCATTCTCCGCCCGGCGATGTACATCGGCATGTACGAGTTCCCCGGCGCGCTGAAGGAGTTCGACTACACGCGGCTGCTGCAGGTGGCCAATTACAACGCCCAGACGCCATACGCGGAATCCGACGTCCATAGCGCGGAAGACGCGCTGGTGAAATTTTTCCGCCAGCAGGGATATTTCAAAGCCGAGGTGAACTCGGAGCTGGTGAAAGAGAAAGAGCATGAGCTGGTCAACGTGCAGTTCCGGACACATCTCGGCATTCGCGCGAAAATCGGAGAGGTGAAGCTGGAGGGCGCGACGCCGCAGGAGACGGCGTATCTCCAACAGAAGCTGCGTTCGATTATGGCGCGCCTGCGCGGCTCGGCGCTAAGGCCGGGCATGACGTACTCCTACAACCGGCTGCAGAGCGCGACCAGGTACATGCAGTCGGCGCTGTCGAGCCAGAACTACGTGACCGGATCGGTGAAGCTGGTCGCGGCCGAGTACGATCCCGACACCAACCGCGCCGACATCACCTTCGACATCACGCTGGGGCCGGTGGTGAAGGTGCAGACCACGGGCGCCAAGCTGAACGGCTTCTTCCATCCGCACACGCTCAGCAGCCTGGTACCGATTTACGCCGAGAACGACGTCAACGACGAGCTGATCCACGAGGGCCAGCAGAACATCCTGTACTACTTCCAGAAAAAGGGCTACTTCGATGCCAAGGTGGATGTGACGCAAAAGCAAACCGCGTCGGGGATGCTGATCGTCTACGACATCCACAAGGACGGCCGCGGCAAAGTTACCGGCGTCGGCTACCAGGGGAACCATCACTACACCGACAAACAGCTCAAGTCGTATGTGAGTGTCGACAAAGCGAGCTGGCTGTGGTTTTCGCACGGCAGCTACAGCCAGGAGTTGCTGCGGACCAGCGTCGGCAACCTGACCGACACCTATCGCGCGGCGGGCTACAGCGAAGCGGTGGTGACACCCAGGGTCGCGCGCAGCGGGACGAACATCAACATTACGTTTGTGGTGAACGAAGGGCCGCTGAACCGCGTGCGCAGCCTGACGATTGAAGGCAACAACACCATGCCGGAATCGCAGTTTGCTCCGCACGGACTGAATCTGGGGTCGGGCAAGCCGTACTCGCAGGAACTGGTGTCGAAAGACCGCAGCCTGATTATGGCGAACTACCTGACGGCGGGCTATCTGAACGCGGCGTTTCGCGCCACCGCGAAGCCAGTGCCCGGCCAGCCGCATGAACTGGACGTGACCTATCAGATCAGCGAAGGGCCGCGCGTGATTATTGCCGACGTGATCACCGATGGGCGGCAGCATACCAAGCAGTCGCTGATCAACAAGCAGGTGCGGCTCTCGTCCGGCGAGCCGCTCGACGAAAACAAAATGCTCACCGCCGAGAGCCGTCTCTACAATCTCGACGTCTTCGACTGGGCGGAGATCGATCCCAGGCGGACGATCATCGACCAGACGCACGAAGATGTGGTGGTGAAGGTGCATGAGCGCAAGCGCAACTCCATCGTGTACGGCTTTGGCTTTCAGGTGCTGAACCGCGGCGGAGCGATTCCCAGCGGTACCGTCGCGGTGCCGGGACTGCCCGTGATCGGTCTGCCGCCGAACTTCGTTACCAGCCAGAAAACGTACTGGGGCCCGGATGGAACGCTGGAGTACACACGCCGCAATTTATGGGGCAGCGCGCAGCAGTTCACCTTCTCGTCCTTTGCCGGACGGCTGGACCAGCGCGGCAGCCTGTCGCTGATCGATCCCTTCTTCCGGGGCACGAACTGGAAGACCAGCGCCAGCATTTCCGGCGAGCACGACGAGGAGAACCCGATCTTCACCGACCGCATCGCCACGGTGGGCTACCAGTTCCAGCATGCCTTGGGCAAAGCGCAACATGGCAAGAAGACCACAAACATTTTTTTTCGCTACAACGTTCAGTGGACGCGGATCAGTAATCTGCTGATACCGCAACTGGTGCCGCCGAACCAGCTCAACGTTCTGCTTTCGAGCCTGGTGGCGAATTGGGTCCACGACACCCGCGACAATGAGCTGAATGCGACCAAAGGCATCTACGAGAATTACGCGCTCACCGTAAGCCCGTATTGGCTGGGCTCGAACTTCAGCTTCGCTCAATTTGTGGAGCAGACGGCGTTTTACAAGAACCTGCATCACACCGGGATTATCTGGGCAAACAGTATTCGCATCGGGCTGGAACAGCCGTTTGCCGGCAGCGAGGTTCCGGTCAGTTCCAAGTTCTTCGCCGGCGGCGGCAGCACCCTGCGCGGATTCCCGCTGGACGGCGCCGGCCCGCAGGAGATCATACCGGTGTGCGCCAATCCCAGCGTGCCTTCGACGTGCACCAAGATCACGGTGCCGCAGGGCGGCAATGAGCTGCTGATCCTGAATACCGAGCTGCGCTATCCGCTGGACTTCATCAAAGACGGACTGGGGATTGTGACCTTTTACGACGGCGGCAATGTTTTTCCCAGCATCGGCTTTCACGATTTCACCTCGCTCTACAGCAACAACGTCGGCATTGGACTGCGGTATGCGACGCCGGTCGGCCCCATCCGCATCGACGTGGGCCGCAACTTAAATCCAGTGCCGGGAATCTCACCCACGCAGTACTTCATCACCCTGGGACAGGCGTTTTAGTTATGGCAATTCGGGATTCGGGACTTCCGCCACGCGAGCCACAAAAGCCGTATCTGGTTTCCGGAACCAAGCGCGCAGGATGGAAGCGCGTGTTGCTGTGGGTTGCAGGCGCGCTGCTCGTGTTGCTGCTCGCGGCCGGCTTGCTGATATACAGCGTTCTGCACGGCGGGCCGGGGTCGCAGTACGTCGCCGGGATTATGCAGAAGAAGGCTGCCGCTGCGCTGAATACGCCCGTTCACCTCCAGAAATTCAACCTCGATTTCTCAAAGGACGAAATCACGCTGAACGGCGTGACGGTCGCGGGAGCGAAGGTCAGCGCGCCAAATGTAAGCAACACGGCGCCGCTGCTGCAGGTGCAGAAGCTGCAGATCGGCGCGCCCCTGGGGGAGTTGCTGCACGGCAAACTGGTGGTTAACAGCATTGTGATCGATCATCCGGTGGTGCACTTGATCATCAATGCACAGGGCGAGACCAACATCCCGAGCTTCTCGTCGAATAATTCCAGTAGTACCAGCGTGTGGGACATGGGCATCCAACACGCCGGCATCAACAACGGCGAGATCTATGTGAATGACGTCAAGAATACGCTGGACGCCGATCTGCATCAGTTGATGGTGCAGGCCAATCGCACCAGCAACGGCCCCCAGCCCTATTCCGGCACACTGTCCTACACTGACGGACATCTGATTTACAACTCCTATGCGCCGATTCCGCACGATCTGCAGGCCAAGTTCGAGGTGGGTCCCTCAGGACTCAATTTGAGCGACGTGAAGCTGACCAGCGGCGCGTCCCAGCTGCTGATGAACGCCTCGGTCGAGAACTACAGCAAGCCGGCCATACACGCCAAATATATCGTCATGCTGTCGCTGGACGAAGTACGCGGGATCATGAAAGACGCATCGATTCCCAGCGGCACGGTGCTGGTGAACGGCGTGGCGGACTACAACAGCGTTGCCGGCAAGCCGGCGCTGCAGACCGCATCGCTCAACGGGACGATCAGCAGTCAGCTGTTGCAAGTAAAGACCGCGACGCTGAACTCGGACATTCGCCAGCTAAGCGCGCACTACGATCTCTCGCACGGCAACGCCGAGCTGCGCGATATTTCGGCGCGGCTGCTGGGCGGCATTCTGACGGCGAATGCCACAGTGAAAGACATCACCGGCAAGCAGCAGGGACACCTGGTGGCCGATCTGCACGACGTTTCGGCGGGAGACTTGAAGCGGGTAGCTGCGTCGGCGGCGCTGAAGCCGGTGGCGATCTCCGGGCACGTGAATGCGCGGATGGTGGCGGACTGGACGGGCAGCATTCGCAACCTGCTGTTGCAGGCCGATGGCAGCGCGGCGGCGCAGGTGCGGCCAGCGCATGCGACTACCACAGCTGCGGTCCCGGTCAATGCCGTGGCTCACGCGCGATACGACGCGCGACAGCAGACGATCGGCTTGCAAAATAGTTACGTGATGCTGCCGCAGACGACGATTCGCCTGAACGGCACGGTGAGCCGGCGTTCGGCGTTGCAGGTCAGTGTGCATTCCTCCGACTTGGCACAACTGGAAGACGTGGTCGAAACTTTCGCCAAGCCATCGTCGCCGCTGCCGCCGGTCAGCGGCGCCGCGAGCTTCGACGGCACGGTACGGGGAACCACCAGCGCGCCCCAGATCGCCGGACAGCTGACCGCGACGAATCTTCAAGCTGAGGGCGCGGACATCGCCCGACTGAGCACGCGAATGGAAGCCAGTCCGTCGAGCGTCAGCCTGCAGAACGGCAGCCTGCAACTGGCGCATCGGCAGGGGCACGCGACGTTCGATATCCAGTCGGCGCTGGACGACTGGTCACACACGCCCAACGACGAATTCAACATCAAGCTGAATGCGTCGCAGGTGGCGTTGGCCGAACTGGCGCGGCTGGCGAAGCTCAACACCCCGATGAGCGGCACGCTGGAAGCGAACGTGGTCGCGCACGGCACCGAGTTGCAGCCGATCGGCCAGGGACAGATCAATCTCCGCAACGCCAACATCGACGGCGAACCCCTCGAACTGGCACAGGTGCATTTCCAGGGCACGGGCGAGGCGGTCAACAGCAATCTGCTGATCCAGGTGAGCGGCGGCAAGGCGACCGGCCAGCTGACGTATTACCCGAAACAGCAGGGCTATGACGGGGCGATTCAGGCGACTAACATCCAGCTCGGGCAGCTCGAGATCCTGCGCTCGCACAACCTGCCGATGCAGGGAACGCTGAGTCTGACGGCGAGCGGCCGCGGCACGTTCAGCAATCCCGAAGCCACGGCGTCGGTGACGATTCCACAGCTCGAAGTGCAGGGGCAGAAGATCCAGAACATCAGCTTCCAGGGCGATGTCGCCAACCATCAGGCGACATTCAATCTTTCCTCGGCGATCATGAACACGCCGCTGACGGCGCAGGGCACGGTTGCGTTGAACGGCGACTACTACGCCAATGCGACCATGAATACGCCGGTGATTCCGATTCAGCCGCTGCTGGCGATCTATGCGCCATCGGCCGCGGCCAACATCACCGGACAAACCGAGATTCACGCCAGCGTGCGCGGGCCGCTGAAGAACATGGAAGAGGTGCAGGCGCAGCTTGAGATTCCGACCCTCGCCGTCAACTACACCGCCAGCCAGGCACCGGGCGCGACGCCCAAGGTGCTGCGCATCGCCGCGGTCACGCCGATTCACGCGAATTACAGCAATGGCGTGCTGGCGCTCCAGCCCGGCGAGATCAAAGGCACCGACACCGACGTTCGTTTCCAGGGCAATTTGCCGCTGAAGGGAAATACGCCGTCGACCATTAACGTCCAGGGCGAAATTGATCTCGCGGTGATGAAGCTATTCGATCCCGACGTGACCAGCAGCGGGCAGATGGTGCTGGACATCAACGCCGCGGGATATAAGTCGCAGCCGAATGTCGAGGGGCAGATTCGCATCGTGAATGCCAGCTTCTCCACGCCGGACGCGCCCCTGGGAATGACGAAGGGCAACGGCGTGATCACGCTGCGCCGCGATCGCATGGACATCACGCAGTTCAGCGCCAACGTCGGCGGGGGAACGGTGACCGCTTCCGGCGGCATGATCTATCAGCCGGCGATCCATTACGACATCGGGCTGAAGGGCGACGATCTGCGTATGCTCTATCCGAGCACGGTGCGCACCGATTTCGGCGTCAACCTGGTGATGGCCGGCAACACCCGCGGAGCGCTGGTGACCGGGCAGGTCAACATCAATGGAATTTCGGTCACACCGGAGTTCGATCTGATTCACTTCGTCAACCAGTTCAATACCGTGGCCACGCCGCCACCGACGGCCGGCTTCGAGGACAACCTGAGGCTCAACGTGGCGCTGCGATCAACCTCGGAGCTGAATGTCGTGAGTCCAACGGTGAGCATCCAGGGCAGCGCCAATCTGCGCGTGATCGGCACGGTCAACGATCCGGTGATTGTGGGCCGCAGTAATCTGACCGGCGGCGATGTGATCTTCCTCGGCAATCGCTACCTGGTGCAGGGGGGCACGATTGCCTTCCTCAACACGGTGCAGACCGAACCGGTGGTCAACCTGGCGGTGACGACCACGATTCAGCAGTACAACATCACCATGCGCTTCCGGGGGCCCATCGAGCGGCTGCGCACCGACTACACCTCCGATCCGGCGCTGGCGCAGGCCGATATCATTCACCTGATCGCTTTCGGAAACACCGAGGAGGCGGCGAATGCCGCACCGCAGCAATCGGCGGCACTGGGCGCAGAATCGCTGATCGCCTCCCAGGTGACTAGCCAGGTGACCGGCCGGTTGCAGAAGGCGCTGGGTGTGTCGCAGATCTCGCTCGATCCGCAGCTAGGCTCGACCGTCGGCGACCAGCAGCAGGGGGCGCGATTGACCGTGCGGCAGCGCGTCACCAGCAAGCTCTACGTGACCTTCTCGACCGATGTCACCACCACGCAATACTCCGCCGTGCAGTTGCAGTATCAGATGAATCGCAAGTGGTCGGTGAGCGGCGTGCGCGACCAGAATGGCGGCTTCAGCGTGGACGGGCGGTATCACAAGGATTTCTGAAAACCAGCCCGTAGCACTTAGCGGTTAACGTTGCTGGTTGGCATGACGGGCGGTTATCCAGTATCCTCGGCTACCAGAATCACAGCTATTCCTGTCAGGTAGGCGAGGAGACTCCATGAGCGAAGCCGCCGCTTCGAAGAAAAAAAAGAAAAAGACTGCAAGTCCAACCGCTGGGGCGCCGGTGGAGCGAGTTTCGAGCGCCGAGCGCGGTATAACCACGCTGGCCATCGACATTGGTGGCAGCGGCGTGAAGGCCATGCTGCTGGACGCAGCGGGCAAGCCGATCACCGAGCGCCTGCGCGCCAAGACCCCGAATCCGGCGACACCCACGGCGATCACGGCGATCATCGCCGGCTTCGCCAAGCAGTTGGGCGATTTCGATCGCGTATCGGTTGGCTATCCCGGCGTCATCAAGAACGGCGTCGTCTACACGGCGGCGAACCTCGATAAGAAATGGATCGAGTATCCCTTTGCCGAGAGCCTGTCGCAGGAGCTGGGCAAGCCGGTGCGGCTGGCCAACGATGCGGTGGTGCAGGGACTGGGCGCGGTCACCGGAACCGGCGTGGAGCTGGTGATTACGCTGGGCACGGGCATGGGCGCTGGGTTGTACCTCGACGGCGTTCCCATCCCGTCGCTGGAGATGGGGCATCATCCCTTCCGCAGCGGCAAGACCTACGAGGATTATCTGGGCCGCCGCGCGCTGGCAAAAGAAGGCCGCAAGAAATGGAACAAGCGTCTGGCCGAAGCCATCGATCAGCTTTACCGCCTCTTCTATTACGACCGGATTTACATCGGCGGCGGCAATGCGGCCAAAATCGCGATCAAGTTGCCGAAAAACGCAAAGATCATCTCCAACCAGGACGGTATTCTCGGCGGCATCAAACTCTGGGAGAGGAATCTCGACGAAATGTGGAAGTGAACCCCGCCAGGCGCAAAATCAGCTCCGCGGGGGCCCCGGCTGAAAACTATGAATCTCAATCGTAAGAACCTTCCGCCACTCCCGTACGATTCGTGGAAGGACACGCTGGCGACGCTGCACATGTGGACGCAGATCGTCGGCAAGATTCGGCTGGAGCTGAC
>Ga0335073_10001760_pt1 | contig 29212 bp, 23 predicted proteins | sample Lox_Sample_22_FD_207093 | JGI IMG/M metagenome (GOLD analysis project Ga0335073, IMG submission 207093) | Soil microbial communities from Loxahatchee National Wildlife Refuge, Florida, United States - Lox_Sample_2.2 | ecosystem: Environmental > Terrestrial > Soil > Wetlands | place: USA... | reverse complement strand
AACGCTGCCGACGAATCCGTCCTTGGAACTCCTGCCGAAAGAGCAGGTCATCATTCGCACCCGTCCACTCATCGAAAAAACCAGCAGTCGGGCAGCCGCGCGGTTAACCTTACAGAGAACGTGCTTTACAAGCACGCCTTCATCTCACCTAAGTCGTTGAATCGGCGTCTTTTCACAGTGCACATCCCTCTGCAAGTTGGGCTACTAGTTGGGCTACGGCGAGTAAGGGAATTTTGTGATTCGATGAACCCCGGTGGCCTGGATGCTCGCGAGAGTATCCGGGCCCTCTCACTTCGTACCCTCGCGGGTGCCCACAACATCATACTCGCTCCCTCACAACCCTAACCGTTTTAGTTCACGCCCTCCGTCGCACCGCGGATAGCCGTGATGAACGGCGATTCGTTGGATTCGTACATGAGATGGACAGTACTCTTGGCCCGTGTCACGCCGACATAAAACAATCGGGAAGCCTCTTCCTGTTGCTCTTCCGTGCGGGCAAAGGAACTTGGAAAAACACCGGCCTCCAAACCGGGCATTATGACAGCCTCGAATTCCAGCCCCTTTGAGCTGTGAAGGGTCATCAGATTGATCTGGTCGGGACTCTTTCCGTGGTTTCCGAAAATCTCGACGGAATACAACTCGAGTGCGCCGCCCTTGCCAGCGGCCTTCAGCAGATCCTCGAAATTCTCTTTCTCGTCTCCCAGTCCAGGCTCCTGTTCAAACGCGTCGTTAAGCGCAGCATCGCGAATTGCTGCCAGCCAGCGGCGCAGCGGTATCGAGCCGTCGCGATGGGCGAAAAGGACCGAAATCACTTTCGCCCGTGCCTCCAGGAGGTCCCTTCCGCGAGTCAACGACCGGCGCATGAGCCGCCAAGACTTGAGGAGTTCGGCAAGGCTCACCGTCCCGGTCTGCCAGCCGCCCGAGCACCATCGCGCGGCATCAGTCAGCCACTCCGTGACACGGGAACGCTTGATTGGCGAACCGTTGTCGAGCCGGAAATATTGCAGTCCAATCGCATCGGCCGCCTCTGCAATCGCCTGTCCTTCATTCAACGTCCGATAGAGCAGGGCGATGTCACCGGGCTTCCAGGCCGGGTTCTGTTCGAGCAACGCTGGAACAATAGTGCCCAGCGCGTAGTCCGCTTGACCTCGGATGTCGCGCTCAGCCTCGTAAATCCTGATCTCGCCTTGCCGCCCGTCGTGCGATTGAAAATCCACGGGGTCCGGCAGCAAGGTTTTCGACGCGGCGATGATCTGATCGGCGCATCGGTAGTTCAGTTTCAGCCGTATCACCTCGACTCCCGGCAGTTTTTCCAGATCCCTCAACAGACTCGGCTTCGCTCCCGTAAATCCGTAGATCGACTGGTCTGGATCGCCCACCGCAATAATCCGCACGCCTGCTTTCCTCATCAACGCCACGACCATCCGATGCAGCGGCAACCCGAGGTCCTGGTATTCGTCGATCACAAGCAAGGGATATTTCGCCTTGATCGCGCCGCGCACCCACTCATGTTTTTCGACCAATTCCAGGCCGGCCAGCACCAGGCCGTCAAAATCGATTAAGCCGTTCTCCAGCAACAATGCCTCGTACGCCTCGACGACAGCCGTTTCACGTTTCGATGCCGCTTTCCATTCGGCGCCATCGCGATCGAGGATTGTGCGCCGAAGCTTGTCGCACTCTGTGCGGAACCATCCCGGACAAATGCCGCCCAGCACTTTGAGATATGCCTTTTCAAATAACTGGCGAGACCGGGAGGGTGACGCGACCGCCAGCGGCTCCGGCACATCAAGGCCCGCGAGGCGGGCGTACGGAAGGACCAGCTCGGTCAAGCAAAACGAATGAACGGTGGACAACAACAGGCGGTCATCTTCGGCAACCCCGAGCTTCCTGAGTCTTCCGCGCAGCTCGCCCACGCAGGCGTTGCTGTAAGTGATACAGGCCAAGCGGCGGGGTCGCCGCACCGTTTCGCTGAGGAGCCGGGCAATCTTGATCGTGATCGTTTTCGTTTTTCCCCCTCCGGGACCAGCCTGAACGACACAATTCCCGTCTGATTCGTAAACCCTCCACTGGCCCGCGTTACCGCGCAACTCCTCGGCCGCTTCGAGATAGGGAGTACTCATCCCAGCCTTTCCTTGATGTAATCCACAGCCGCCTTGATATACGGCGGGCACACATCGACTTCTTTGGCCAGCAGAATTGAGGCAAGACGCTGGGCGACCCGGCCTTTGCCCAGCGAATCAATGTCCTTCAGGAACTGTTTGGGATCGAGCTTATCCGGGTCACGCGAAAGGGCTTCGAACCGTTTGTGCATCTTCTTGTTCGCAGTGAGGCCCTTAACGGCCTCCGCGAACTCATCTTCCGCACCGGCGCGGAAGAGATCGATCTCAAATGTGAATTCGTTTAGGAAAATACCCTGTTTTTCGGCACGCGCCAGCACGTCCTTGAACGACAGCTTTTTCCACTCTTCGGGCTCGATAAGGTGGAACATGATTTGATTCACGACTCGATTTTTTCCGAAAGAACTCCCGACGCCCTCATCGTCCGGGTCTGCATCCTCCTGGCTGACCGCTTCCCCTTTCGGATCGAAGTCCGTCAACACCGCAAACGGAATGTCCAGACTCTTTGGACCCAGCAGTTGTACGTAGGGTCCGAAATTGGTCCCCGCGATCGAACAAACCGTAATTCCGAGGGCATCGAAATCGAGGTCCTCGTCATACAGCTTCGCGAGCGCAGGTAGCAGAAACCTTTCACCATCGCCCTCAACCAATATTACCCCTTTCGAAAAGAACAGCTCGCCGCGCGTCACGTCAATGTAGCGTTCAAGGTCCTCACGCTCTTGCGGCTCAAGTTTCAAACTCCCGAGAGATTTTCCAATCGTGTGATCCTTGCCAGCGGCGCGTCGCAGAACCACGATGTTCGCCAATGGAGCTACGCTTGCGACATTCGGCGAGTGCGTGGTCAGCAGAATGCTGCGTGGCTCGGGCTCAGCTTCGGCTTCATCGCGGGTTCGGAGGTAATTCCGGTAGATAAGCCGCTGCAAGTGCGGATGCAGGTGAGCTTCGGGCTCTTCGATGGCCAGAAATGTGTGCTGCCGCTCGCCCTCTTGCACCAGGTATTTGTGTTCCAACTCCTTTAGCGCGAGATAAAGCACGTTTGCGGAACCCAGGCTCGCTTCCGCAACTCCGCGCTTGCCCCCGTCGATCATCAACTGGAGAGCACGCAACAATCGACCAGGTTCGGTCGGCGCAAATCCGAGCGCCGTTTCAACGGCATGCTTGCTTCCGACCATCGTCGTCAGCTGGCCGTTCACTTCATCCACAACAGACGCGAGTTCAGGCAATCCTGCTATCTTCGATGTCGTCTCGTGGACCTCTTCCGCAATCGCTCTTAAATCGTCCTCGTCCACCGTCTTCGCAGCTCGGTCGAGGAGGGGGCGGAGGGGCGAGCGCGACCAACGGGCTAGATCAGCTTCTGCATCCCGCAAAGCCGGGAACAAATCCAGCGGCATCCACCGCCGCAGATCGTAGCCAACTGTATTGTCCGGCCTGCCTCCCCCGAAAATCACAAACTCATAGTCCGATTCGCTTTTCGGCTCACCTTTTAGACCCACAATCGGCTGATAGCGATACGTGATCCGCGCGACCATCGGGTCCGGCTTCACGAGATCATCGGCGAGGACCGCCAACAGGTTTTCGCTTTTCTCGAAACCCCTGAATTCAGCGGATACCTCGATGATGTCCTCGGTCGTTAGCGGTCTCGGCAATCCGTCCCAGAAATCATCCAACCGAAGCCGGCGCGCTGAGTCGGCCAATGAGGGATCGAGGATCAAACGCAGAGCGAAGAGCAGATTGGTTTTGCCGACCTTGTTCTCGCCTAGCACCACCGCGTGCTCGCCGAGCTTGATGTCCAGGAGCTTGAAATTTCGAAAATTCTTGATTGTGATCCGGCTGAGCCACATCTTTTCGACTCGTCCTCCGCGTCATTTTCATCATTGGCCCGAGACCTACGGAGCGTTTCTAGTTCCCAAGATCGCCCGTTCGAATCAGAATAGACCCGTCCGATTCTGTATCTCCAGCCAGATATTTTCGCCGTGACTCTTGCTCGATTGTTGTGCGGTGTTTTCTAAACACGTCGAGTTTGTCTCTGTAATCGCCCTGGAAATGATCGTCCAGTGCTTCCTGGCTAATGGCGCAGCGCACTCGGGCCTTGCCGTCCATTCCCGAGAACACTACGACATGGCGGTCCGCGATGTATCTCTCATCTGAGTCCGGAAAAGTCAGGTCGTGCTTCTCAAGCGGCCAGCGCGCACGCTCGGCGACAAACGTTGCGAACGGTTTGATATCCATATCGATGCTAGCGCGGTCGAGCGCCGCCAGGTAGGCGTCGCGATCCCTGACGCGGATGACGGTCCACGGGTAACCTCCTGAAGCCAGCATCAAGTTCATCAAGAATCGGGCCATGCGTCCGTTCCCATCCGGGTAGGGATGGATGTAGCCGAATAGCCAGTGGCCCAGGACGGCGCGCACGCCCGATTCTGTTTCTTTTTCGAGCAGGTCGAAGTACTCCGACATGGCATCGCGGACGGCTTCCCACCGCGGCGGCACGTAGCGCGACGTGCGCAGGTACACCGGACTGTTGCGGTATCCGGCGAGCGCTCCCGGTTCGATGAGGCCGGCCGCAACGCAGGGCTGGAACAGTTCGCGATACCAGTCCTTGTGCGAGTCGCGCGCGCGCGCGCCGGGATTTTCTCCTCCGATCACCTTCTCGACGGATTGCTTCACCAACTGGAAAGCCTGCCAGTATCCGCGCGCGGCCAGCGCGTCGCGGCTCTTGCGGTCCTCCTCGTGATGATCCGGGTCCCAGTTGCCTTGCCGCACTCTTTCGATCAGCGCTGGCGTAACTGAATATCCCTCGATCGAGAGCGAGTGATAGGCATCGCTCTTATAGATTTCGTCGATGAAATGCAGATACGCACCCTTGTCTTTCGGCAGTCCCGGCGCTTTCGGGAAATTCTCGATGACGGTGCCGCGCATCGATGCCCACAGCATTCCGATGCGGCCGACAATCGGAGCAACGGCCTGACGCGGCGCTACGAAGACTTGACCAGCCTCGTATGGATTGCGTTCTCGCACGTCGTAGCCCGCGCCCGACATGGCGGCCATAATTTCATCCGCCAGCGCAGCGCGTCCAGTTTCACGGAACGCGCCGGCGAGATAACCCGCCTTGGCCGAATGGCCGCCGTTCAGCAGTAGCCGGAGCATATCGGCAGCGTCTCGCAGGCTCGCGAGAACCACTTGTGACTCGACTGGGTTGCGAGCAAAGAAGGATTCGCCGACCCGTACCAGCGAAGCCACCGCGGAGAAAAGGTGTAGCCCGTCTCGCGTTACAAGATCCGTTTTTGCCGGCATCTCCGTCACTTTAAGATCGTAAAGTGACGTCCGGAACAGTAGCCGGATCGTATTGTTCGTACCCCTTGGGCTGTTGATGACGACCTGCTCAGGAATCACCGTTCTTTCCCCGTGCAGGAGAAGAGACTGCTCCGGCGAAAGGTGCCAGTCGTCGCCGAAACGTTCGTTACAATAGCGCGCGCAGAATTCCCAGAACGACGCATACCAGGGTGTGCTGTCGCCCTCACGCACGCTTGGGCTGGAGGAAATCAGCCAGCCCTTCATGACTTCCTGCACAAATCCGTTTGCTAGCAAACGTTCGCGATTGACGCGGCTGAGGTCGTCTGATCGAAACACACGGCGTCCCTCTTGCTGGAGCGCCCTTAGAGCGTCGAGAGATTCGGCCAGCTTTTCGTTCGGGGTGGGCATGATCTGCTTGTCTCAATACAAGTATTTTGTGCTGTGCGAATACAAGTATATGATGCCGTGCGATCACAAGTCAATCATGTCGTGTCACTGCAAGTCTATTTTGTCGTCATAACCTGTAACTTATTCAGACGCTTAAAGATGACCAAGAAATCTCGAGGCCATCAGGTGTCTTGGGAGGGGCGCATCAGTGGCTCCAGCCGGAGGCCAGTGGTTAAACTTTAACCATAGCATTAAGTTTCAAGAGAACCGTCAAATCTCAACGGTGATGTTAAATTGCCAAGAGTCGTTAAGTTTGTTGCACCATTGTCCGCGCCATAGTATAACTCCTTCCATGATGGATACCTTCGAACCGTGGTCCAAATACCCGCCGCTTGAAAAAGCACGCTTATCGGCAATCGCCAAGATCCTACAAATGGTTCGGCACGAAGCTGTGCTACTGCATGAGCCGGGCGCTGGCGATAACGAGTGGAGCTTGGGCTGTCGTGTTTACGCTCGAGAGTGTCACGCGGTGCGAGCCGCGGCAGAAAAACACTCCTGGCTCACGATCCTTCATGAGGAAGACAAACCGCTCCGGTTCACCTTCGCCATCGGCACGGTGCCAATTCGATTTTATAGAGGGGGAGCCAGCGACGCCCCAGGGCACTACGTTGAGCGCACGTTCGCTGAGCTGCATCAACAACAGCTTGCCTTTCAAATCGACGGTCTTCGCATCCTCGATCACATTCTCCGCCTTGCCGTGGAGATCGATGCAACGGGTGAAGTCGAAAATATAATTTTGGTGGAGATGGACGCCGCTGGAAATGTAACGGAGACCTATCGCGTTCCATTGGATGGTGAGACCGGGAAGGTCACTCCACTTCAGCCCAAGCCTGTCGAACTCGGGCCGCCGCAAGTTGAACCTCTTGCGGCAGAGGATGAAGCGAAGAAAAAGAATGACCGCCATGTCGGTTCCAAGTAAAAAGACCTTCGTCGGTGAACGGTTGCAACTTGCCCGCGAATTCCGCGACCTCACCCAGAAGCAGTTAGGCGACAAGGTCGCAGCTTCGCACGCCCTCGTGTCTCTCTGCGAGAGCGGGAAGCGAACCGACCCAGCGGCCGATCTTGTCGAGGCATTCGGAACCGTGCTCGGATTTGAGGTGGACTTCTTCTACGAACCCAATGGGGAGATTTTCCAAGAACACGAATGCAGTTTCAGGCATCGTCGAAGCACGCCGGAGCGTTTGAAAACCAAGATTCGCGCTCATGCCAGCTTGCTCGGAATGGTCCTTGAACGTCTGCGCCGCCACTTCAAATTTCCAGCGCTAAATATTCCGAAGATGCCTGCATCCACGGACCAAGACATCGAAAGGGCCGCGGAACAGGCCCGTCAGCATTGGGGCTTGGGAATCGATGCGCCGATCTCAGATATTGGCCGTGTTATGGAGCACGCCGGGGTATTTCTCGTTTCTCATCTAGCCGAATCCTCGCAAGTCGATGCTTTCTCTCGCGACGGATCGACAGCTGTCGTCTTTCTGAACCAGGGCGTACAGAGTACTTCACGCTGGGTTTTCGACATCGGTCATGAGTGCGGTCACTTGGTTATGCACTCGGGGATACAGACAGGAACAGAAGAAACAGAGGCCGCTGCCGATAGATTTGCCGGTGCGTTCTTGCTCCCGCGAGTTGCTTTTGCCCGTGAGTTTCGAACATCGCCCTTCTCTTGGAAGCATGTTTTCAACCTGAAAAAGCGATGGAAAGCGAGTGCCGCGGCCATCATAAAGCGTGCTTACGATCTGCGATTGATAGATGCCGTTGAGTACAGGCAATCCTTCAAATACATGTCAGCGAGAGGTTGGCGAAAAGGCGGGGAACCTAGCGAACCAGACTTCAAAGGTCCCGAGCTACTATCTACAGCGCTTAGCGCTCTCGGAACCAAAATCGAGCTAACCGTCGAGCAACTGTGCAGAGACCTTCATTTCGCGCCTGAGACGTTCTTGACCCTAACCGGCGTATCTGTTCCTCTACCGAAAGGGAAGCCGGTCGAAGTCATACCTATCCGCGCGACAGGGGGCGGTTAGTTCGATCCGCGCGGGCAACAATGGCATCCATTTACCCGCTCCCTTTCGCGGCAACCTTCCGACGAAACGTTACATTCCGGAGACCACAAAGCACTTGATTCCCACGTATGAATCTCCCTCAATCTTCAAGTGACCTAGTTTCAGGTGCAAGCGTGATGCCTGTTCATTCGGGGATTCAATTCCAAACTTCTGGTGCATCCGGTCCGCGAATTGTTCGACCCAAAACCGGACCAGGTTTTCACCGTGTCCTTTCCTGCGCTCATCCTCCACGACAAAAACTTGCCGTAGAACCGCATACTCCCCCTCCGTCCAAACGAGAAAACCCAGATACTTTCGCTTCTTCGAATCCAGCAGCAGGCCCGCCCACTGCTCCTTCGGCCGGGCAAAGAGGAAGCGGCCATCCTCTTCTTTGACCACCGCCTGCAAAACCTTGAGGACGAGAAAATCTTTTGCGGTTCTGCAAGTGACAAACCGCCGCTCCGTTGAAAAAACCTGCTTACCTCGCCGGATCACGCTAGGGTTCCATTTCACTTCTAGGACTGACCGGGGGTTTACAAAGCGGTTGCCATACAAGACGGCAACGTAATTGGAGCAATCGCCGCAAATGAAACCCAGCCCGGCCATCCCGAACGTTGAGGGAATTAGCGCCACATCCCGCCCACAATTGGCGCACACTGCGATTGTCCTCGTCCGTCTTACTGGTTTGAACTTTCCGTGAGCAGACTTCTTTCCACATCGGAAGCAGTTCACCAATCCGTCCGTCCCCCAAAAGGTCATGTCATGGAGTGCGCCGCAACTGGGGCACTGATAGTGCGTCACAGTACCTTGCTTGCGCGATCTCCATCCCGCGACTCCGATCACATGACTAGCCATCTCTCACCCTTCAGTACATCAAGCTCGCCCACCCTCGAACCACTATAACAACGGTGATTAGCTACCACCATGATCGCAACCCAAATCCCAACACGAGGGATCAAACGGCTGAAGGGCGCTCAACATCGCGCCCAGCATCAACGAAGAACAGCCACGCCTAGATCGCCGACTCCTAGTTGCGTCAAAAGGAAGTTACTGAGATAGAATTAGCACGCTAGAACCGAACTCATGCCAGCTGAACTATCATCACGAGAAGCATTCGAAAACGTGATCGCAACCCTCAGCGAAAAGGGCTTGGCCTGGGTTGTCAATCAAGTTCGACATCAAATCGAACTTGGAAAGCCGATCACGCGTCGAGCCAAGGAGTTGTATTACCCCCGCCGGTCCGGCGAGGAGGATTCCCGTTTTGCCTCTGATCCCGCGCTTCGACCCGGCCGTGAGGTTCAGTTCCGCGCCACCGTGGAATACACCGATGACGAACGTCTTCAACTCTTGCTTTCAGCCATTCAGCAGGCCGTCCTCAATACGGCTGCAATCGAAGAGGTGGTCACGCGCCAGTTTCCGGGACTTACTTTCGTCTCAGAGGAAGCGGACGTGCGAATCGTGGTTGGCGAAGGTGAAACGGACAATCGCGCCGCCGCGCTTTTGCACCTCCAGACCGCCATCGACGAATTGAATGCAGCGATCGGTGAATCACATGGCCGTTAGCGACGAGCTTCTGAACGCAGTGCAATCCGCCTTAGGGCCCGCCATTGTCCCGAGCCTGTCGACTTCCTCAGCATCTTCCGATCTCTTTGAGGCATACGTGCTCGGAATTGTTTTGGATGCTGCGCGCGATCTTGGTGCCCAAGTCGAGTATCGTAACCGGAACGGCCCGACGAACCAATTTGTGTTCCGCACCAGCCCCGGCTTCATATTCTCTACGGCTCAACTTTATACATACGCCTCGATCGCCCTCCCTAATGCTCCTCTCATCGAAGCTCACATGGGCGTTCAGGTCGCGGGAAGATCCGAAGTTCTGCATGAATGTGATGTGGCAGTCCTGCCGCATACCGAAGCCCAGACCTGCCGAGTTAACAGCGTCCATCCCCGTTCTTCGAAACTAATCCTGGCGGTCGAATGCAAGTTCTATACGGTCTCTCTGCCCTTGCATCTGGCGCGTTCCTTTATTGGCCTGGGAGTCGATATTGGGGCTGGCGATTGTCATTTTGTAGTGAACACGAACTCCTACGTAATCGAGAAGCTGCTTGCGCACCATAAGAGGCACTGGGAACACCAACTCGTGCCCGGTGCGCCGCTTGTCGTTGGCAGGTTACGAAACTCTTTTCAAATTGCCTTTAAAAACTTCATCGCGAAGAATCAATAGTTTGTTCGCACTCGAGGTTGATTCCGCGAACACAGTCCCCAGGAGGAACCCTATGGCTCTTATATTTCAGTACGGCTCGAATTGCTCTGCATCACGGCTTAATTCCCCAGATCGACTGCAAGGGGCGGCTAGGCCCGTCGGGTTTGCCGAGACTGTCGACAACTACGAACTCCGCTTTGACGTATGGAGCAACGGAAACAATTGCGCCGCCGCAGACATCATCGCCGAGGGTGAGCATCCAGTCGCGGGTGTTCTTTACGACGTTCCCGATGAACTCATTCGTCGCGAAACCGTTCCAGCCGGGCGAAAGTCATTTGATGCAATCGAAGGTAAGGCCTATGAACGTCGTTTGATTCGCGTCAAGAAAAGCGATGGGAACATCGTAGATGCTCTAACATACGTCGTACGTGAACCGGCACGAAACCTGAGGACCAACCTCGAATACGTCCGCCATATCATTACGGGGCTGCGAGAAAACGGGACCCCGGAGCAATACATCGCGACAGTGAAGCATGCTGCTGCTACCAACAATCCCGAGATTGCTCCCCAAATCGAGGCTCTATAATCTCTAGTCCTAGATTAAGCTCGAAGCGAGGCCCCCATGCCCAGAAAATCGGCAAGCAGCATTAGAGTCAATACGAACGTTCGGTGTTTGAAGATTTACCCCACGGAATTAACGCCCAAATCGATAAATGAACTCAAGACCGTCGGTATGAAGTTCTCTAAAGAACAAGCGGTGCATCTTGCTAGGGTCCTTCTTGCTGTTAGCCAAGAGTGGGACTCGATTGACATCACGGCGCACCGTTTCGACAAACGGTCATCAGATGACACTTACCACGTGACCGTAACAAGCTACAGATCAACGAAATGACATGATTTGTTTGGTGGTTGGCAAATCTGTATCAAGAGGCTGCACCATTGACCTCCAACCTGGCTATTAGGCCGTTTTCGGAATGGTGGCATGAATTCTGGACTGCTGATATTGTTTGTTGAGTTCGACGAACAGCCTTCGTCCATCTCGGTCGTCTAGCTTCCGATTCACGATCTCTTTCAATGCAAGCGCGTATGCGAAGCTTGCCCTGTCGGCATCATTCCATGGAAGGTTCATCTTCCGAAAACGCTTATTCCACCGCTTCTCGGAACCCCCAATTCCCGCGAGCAATGGGCGAAGGCTGCCGCCAACGGGGTAAGGGGCAGGGCGCGGTTTAAGTCGGCAACAAATGACCGCGTCCCATTTCGGCGTTCCCGAGTAGCTATGAAACCCGCTTACTCCTTCCGCCCGAATGGGCCCGATTGCTGTTATCTGAAAGGGAGTAGCTCGCAGAGATGCGGATAGCGCGTGCCAAGCGGCAGGCTCCTTGTGGTGGAACGTAAACACCATCATTCCGTTGCGCTTTACGATGCGAGCGCATTCCTTCATCGCTGACGTTATACCCGAAAGGTATCGTTGATGCTCCTCAGCAGTCTTCCGCCTCACGAAAAGTGTTTCCGTGACCGGCGTAACCAGATCTTTCGAAAACCCTCGGTGTTCGCGGAAGTACAGGCGAAGCCATTGAAAATAGAAATCGGACAACTCGCTGTAGGGGAGGTTGTTGTAAAAAGGCGGATCGGTCAAAATAAGATCGACCGAACGTGCCTTCAGGGAACCCAAGTCGGTCGAGGAGCGGTTCAATAAGCAGGCACGACTCTTTTGATCGAGGAGTGTTGTGTTGGCAGCGGAAACAACGCCGGTTGCCACCGATTCCCCAGTAGGGATTCTTTCTACTTCACCTTCTTTCGAGTAGCGATACTCGAACGGCGCCATGGCATACCTCTTGCCAGCGATCAGCTTAGCGACACACCGCGTGAAACTACCCCGTCCGAAATGACGATTTCCCCAAACATTTCCTTCAACCGGACGCTGGGGGATCTGATATGCGTGGATCGCAAACAATGGCGTGGCTTTCTGATAGCCAAAGGCATACGAAACCAGCTCGTTGTTGCTCGCCAGGCAATCGGAAAAGGCCAACAAGAGATACTCGCGTGCCTTGGCATCCTGAAGACGAAGGATCTCCTGAAATATCGACGCCAAACAATACAACTGCCGAGCGTTAAACAGCTGCTCATACTTAGCATACCCATGACTCACCGGCCGCGAATCGAATCGACCGGTTTCAAAGATGCTCGCCCTAGGATAAGGCAGCTTGTCTGACTCTCCGTCCAGCAGCTTCTTCGCCTTGCGAAACAAGCCCCGATCGAACTCGTCTGCTGCCTTGAAGCGCCTGACGACCTCGCCCTTTGCGTCCTTCCCCGAATATTCCAACGCGAACAGGTGTTTCTTTGCCGGTCGCCCCTTCTTCACGAAATCAATAATTTTACGCTCCGTGCCGCAGTGGCCGCACCGTAGCTTTCCGTTTCGCGCTGTGCCCTTGAGAATCGCAGTCCGGGTCCGGCACCGCTGACAACTAAATGATTGCCACCCCAGCGGACACGTATGCACCGCACCACACTCACGGCAAAAAACAATCTGGTCCTCATGCTGTGTGCGAAACGTCAGCCGATAGTGCGGATGCGCATCCACTGTCCTCCGGCAGCCACGGCAGGTAAACCGTGCGACCCAGAAAGCATTCACCACTTCGACCAGATTTCCGGTATCGGGCTCGCGGCATTGGTATAGCTCGCGAATCCTTGCTTCCACCTGTTTGGATACCGTGGAAAGGGCTTCCCGCAGTACTTTCTCGTCGAACGGTTCCACTTCGTTCTTGGTGATGAACCATGCCACGGGGTCAATATCAACGCCGATGACACGCGCCCCGCATTTCAGGGCCTCGACAACCGAGGTCCCTCCCCCCATAAACGGGTCAAACACGGTCAGCCCGCCAAGATTATTCTTCCCATAGAAGCGCTTCAGGAGCTGCCTACTCCGCGTCGACGGGCGCGCCTCCATCCGCGGAGTTGTTGCAGCAATCAGCAGCGATCTGAAAACATGGCCGAGACGCCGTGCCCACCATTTATGGATTTCGTAGATTGGCTTCTTGGCGTTTCCTTCTCTTTTGGCCAGTTCGTACAGTTCTTCGACGGGAAGTCCTTGCTCCAATAAAGACTTGGGGGGCAGACTTCGTTTTTTTTCCATCGATAGTTGGAGCGATCTCCGTTGAGGTCCAGCAGGCGTACTGGACGCGCTGGTCTGTTTATTTTTACAACGAATTTCGTCGCGCCGAAAGGGAGCTTTGCTCATTTCACCTCCGCCTCGTAAGCGGCAGGCGTCAGTAGCACGTCGCCCCTCGCGCAAAGCTTCGCGGGATTTTGGATCGTGCTGAGACTTGGCGGACTTACAAGCGGCAGAACAAACGAACGCAAATGATAAATCCAGTACCTGTCGCCAAGCTCCACGGCTTTGGCATATTCGTTTCGCGACCAAATAAAAGTGAGAGCGGCGCCGGCTGCGCTCTTCACCTCAATGAAGCGGTCCGGGGTTAGGTCCTCGGAAAGGCCATCAAAGCTTTCTATGTCGTACCCGGCGGCAACATCGGTTTCGCTCACGATACAAACGGCCCGCGCCTCTATTTCGCACCCCGCGTCCCTCAACCGCGTCCTTTCATGTTCTAGAACCCACGATTCCGCAGCTAGTCCTTGCGCCCGCCGAATCTCCAGAAGAGCTTCCAGCTCTGCCAGACTGATCTTTTCCTTTGCGCGCAAGGCAGAAGCCACCGAAGCGTGGTCGACTCTTACCACGACCATCTTCCCCTGAACCACCAGAACACCCAGCCTCCGCAGCAGTGCGATCAGCAAGCGCATCTCTTCATTAACTCGCCCATTCCACAGATCAAGGGCTAAAACGCGCCGCAAACCGCGAGGTTGAAACAACGCAAACAGCTGCCGGGCTAAAGCGAAATACCCTCCTTCCAAGACGCAGTGATCGAGCAAGAATCGCGACTGGCCCGGGGCCAGTTCATACGTACACTCTGGATTTAGAGCTACAAAGGACCGGCCCAATCCAGTCAGCGCATAACGGCGATTGCTAACCCCCACAAATCCCAGCTGCGTCGCACCCAACAGCGTTTGTTCGTGCGAAGGCAACTGCGCATGGAACGTCGCACTGGAGACGATGCTGAGAATAGCCTCGCGACTTAGTCCATCAGCCTCTCCATGCTCCGCGAGCAGGATCAGCAACCGATTGAACTCTTCGGGGCGTGTGACGATTACTAGCGGTTCATCGCTCAGCGGCACTCCCTACCCCCTGTGGCGGCGCTCTAGGCGCTCCCGAATGTCTTCCAGCACCGCGTCAAAATCCAGTTCCTCTTCGGTTTCATCCGGGCCGCTCAAATGGTCGGTAGCTATCTGTATGCCCACTGTTGGCAGCTCGGGATCTTCCAACAGCTCCGCCATTCGTTGCTCCTTGGCAAGGAGTCGGGTATTGACAACCTCGTCGATCGTCTCCGTGCTGAGGAGTAGGTGATACGTCACGTCCTCTCCCGGCTGCAGCCCCACGCGATGGATGCGGTCTCGCGACTGAATGAACTGGCCCGCGTTAAACGTCCGATCGAGGTAGATCGCATGATGAGAAACCTTGTGAAGCGAGATTGACTCGGCTGCCGCACCGGGGTTCGCGACAATAACCCGGGTTTGCCGATCTTCGCGGAACGCGCGAATGTTTCGCTCGCGCGTCTCCGATTCCTCGTCCGGCCCCTCGCGTGGAATGGCTCCGTAAAGTGCAACGGCGCCAAAGTCTTTCAGCAATTCCATCAGCAACTCGATATTCCGCACAAAATGGGTCCACACCACGACCTTTTCGTTGGGGTCCTCTAGAATCTTCCGCACGAGTTTGTCTGCCACCAAAATCTTCCGGGGCATCTCATACTTCAGATAATTCGCGACCAGTTCCAGCAGCGGTTTATCGAGCGCGTCTTCTGGAGGCACCGAAAACTCGATCGATTCCTGTGCTAGAAGGGCCGGGTTCGACGCCGCTTGCAGGAGCCGAACCATCTTGGCCTTCCGCCATTCCCGAAGTACAACTCTTTCCGCCGGAATAAGACTCACTTCGTTTAATGTGCGTGCGGCCAGCGCAGCATAAATCCGCTGCTGCACTGGCCCCATCGATATCGGAATGCGCTCGTATTTCTGTTCGGGAAGATGAAGGTCCGACTTTCGAACTCGGGTGAAGAGCGGTCGTACCTTGGCTTTCGCCGCGTTCTGCCCGTCCGCGCTGCCCACGAGAGTGCGAAATTGCAAGCGATTGCCGAACAGGTGCTCGTCTGGCCATAGAAACGCCGTTTGCGTCCACAAGTCCGAGAAGCCATTCGGCATCGGCGTGCCGGTTAGGATGATTCGTCTTTCTGCCTCGGGCGCCAACGCCAGAACCGCATCCGCGAACGCTCCGCTGCCTTTGACGTAGTGTGATTCGTCCAAAACAAGCAAACACTTCCGCGTCCGCAAGAACTCGATTAATTGACCTTCGTCATTGTTGGCCGTGTTGTAGGTCACTAAGATCAGGTCGGCCTCCCTCGCTCTCTGGTAGGCCACGAGCCTCTCTTCCGGGCTGCCCGACAATCGGACTATCGTCCCTGGGTTTACAAGCGTTTGCTGCGACTCCTCTTCCCACGCCAGGAACGAGCTACCTGGTCCGATCACTACGAGGCATTCAACCGCTCCCTGGGCTTTCAGACCTTGGAATGCCGCCAGCACCATTCCCGTTTTCCCCGCTCCGGGCACGGAGAAGTTCGCGGCATTCGGCACCTGCAATAAATGATGGACTGGCCGCCACTGATGAGGCAGCAACGGTCGCTTTAATCCCACGACCGCCGGCGCCTCAATGTTCGCGCGTTCAAGCACCTCACGCCCGGCGGCAATCGCCGCGGCCAGACGTGTCTCAGCGCCGCGCACTCGCGCCAGCAGCCGACCGGCTTCGTCCTCGAGTCGATAAGTAAGAGTATTTTCATCCAGGTAGTCGCACACCGCCCGCAGTTGTTCTCCTACGCGACCAATTTGCGTCCATTCATAACCTTCTCCATCGGGCCGACGCCGAAAATTCAGGATCGTCTCGAAATACGCACGGTGCGTCCCGGTCAGGATCGCGTCCTGTCCGTCCGTTGTGACAGTCACTCGGTTTCTGGTCGCGTCGATTCGAATCACTTACGTTTCCTGGATACCTTGGCCTTAGCGCATTCTGCCGCCAGCTCTTGCATCATCATCGCAATCTTCGCCACGTCGTCATGAAGTTCTTGATTCGCCACGACGTCCTTCTGATGCTTCAGCAATGTCTCGATTGCACGCTGCGCTTTCTGCAACAGAAGTTCCGGTTTCTTCGCGTCTTCCTCTAGCTCAACGTATTCCCGAGCAATCGCGAACTCCCGCTTTGTTCGGGCGGAAGCTTCTTCCTGTTCCTTCGCGTTCCTCGCACCTTCCTTCGGGACAATCGAGTCCAGAAAATGCTTCCGACCTTCAGGGGAAGCGGCTATCTTGCGCAATTGTCGAACGTCCATATGCCCCATGCCAGCCCGGATCATTTCGAACGCGCGCAGCAGCCATTTGTGGCGTTCGGTCGGCTTCACGCCCTGCTTCGCCAAGGCACGCAAAAAATCCTGAAGGTTGATGAAGTGTTCAACAAATCGATTCACCTTTGTGTATTCATCAGGCTCCCCTACATACGCCAGATAACTATCGATTAGTGCCAGTCGTTCGTCCTTTTCTGTAACCTCCTCCGCATCTCTAAGTCCGTAGAGAGTTGCCGCAATCTCCGCTGCGCTCAGGCCGGACTTCAAGCCCTCGCGTATTTTCAGCAGGTCGTTCACGGGGCCATATTCGAGGCGCTTGTCTCGCGACAATTGCAGCCCGGCCTCTATCCTCCAGAGGTCCTTCTCGCCGATACCCTCTGGAAGAACCTGCACTTCTAAGTACTCAAACTTTCCCGTCTGGTCTTCGTCGTGCAATGCCTGCAAAACCGCCATCCGGCGGTTGCCATTGATCACGAATCCATCGTGTGTGATGATTCCCGGATCGGTCTGCCCTACCTTGCGCAGGTCTTCTTTCAGCAGTGCCGTCGAAGATTCATCGAGATTCAGCAACAACTGCCGGATCATCTCGTCGTCTTCGGCCAAAAGGGGATCCAATTTCCGTCCCAACTGCTTTTCGCGTGCTCGCAGTTCCGCCGCGAACCGACCGTTCCGGATGTTGAAGGCCAGCACCTTGATGGGTAGCCGATAGACCTCAGACATCCTCTTCGTGCCGCCGATCACGATTGGATGTTTGCCCATGTCGGACTTGCTGTTGGGGTCTTGGATCGCGGCTTGGATCCGTTTGCTCCGGTCACTTTTGAGTGGCGTCATCCCTTTCTCCCCACCTTCATATGACTTCGTGGCCGTGTTTCTAAATGCGGCCACATTTCGATTGTCACCGCGAAGACCTCGGACTTATCACTCTTACCGTTATGACGTTACAGTTTACGGCAGATGGAGTTAAACCGACCGACAAGGGTATCCCAAGTCTTCCGCATCGCGAAATTCCCTCGACTTGCTGTCGCCTCTTCTTTTTCCCACGAAGCACGCTCTGTCTGCACCCTCAATCTGTCCTTTTAATTGCGCACCTCACAACATCCCAGAACCGGAGCACTTGACATCCCGATGACGAAGTGCTATACGTATGATAGTTCTAATGCTGTATAAGCATAGCATAATAAGGCTGACGAATGCCACACATCACGCCGGAACGTGTCATCTCCCCAAAGGCAAATTGGCGGCTGGTCGACGTCATTCTCGACCGAGGCGAAGATGATTGCGCGTATGCCATTGGGATGTGGGACAACAAACGCTGTATCGGATTTCGCTGGAACGGTACAAAGAATCATCCTCTCGGCAATCCCCAGAGCCGAGGGCTCCCGACGTGGACCATCTTGGACCGTAAGCTTCATCCAGCGATCACTAAGCTAGTGAAAAAGGAGAATCCCTCGAAGCTTCAGATCGTCCAGGCGTTTTTTGGCAAGCCGGTTGAAGACGATGACGACTGAGCAGGACGCAATACCGTGAAAGACGATTTTGCGGCGGGCGCGTCCGCTTCGCTCAAGAAAACCATCTCGGCCATTGAGATGTTTCTAGAAAGCGAGGGCGACCGTCCTCGGCGCGGCTTGCGTGCGTATATGTTTGATCGCCTCGCAGACTTGGCCGTAAAGTGGTATCGCAGAGGATTTAAACGCGGCCACATGGAAACGGCCAAGCAGTGCAAGAGAGGTAGCGTGCTTCGCGTTCTCCGTTACGATGCGACCCGCGAATTCTTCACTGACAGCCAGAGGACCGTTCACCTGAAATCGACCCTCAAGAAAAAACGCCGCAAGAGAAACTAGCAGCATTCACTCGTCATCTGTGTCCAAATCCTTACATCGTACCTCCGTGCATTGCGATGGCATCGCTTTCCAGCCGGCCCGCTACGGCGAAGTTCCGGGTTTTGGACATTCGCCGTCTCATTCCATACTCGTGGTCGAACGACTTCAGATCCACAGATGGGTTCCTTATGGCCCGAGCGATTCGGACCGAGCCTGTCTCGTCTTAGCGTCCGGATGTACGATTTGCCGGCTACAGAATCGATTTACTGTGCCTCAATCTCAGTGATCGTTGACTTTCGGATGGTACAAACCCTCCTGCATGATGCGTAGACTATGCGGCATCTCACGGTCTTCTAATGATCATGAACAGTGCCCATGCCGACCTCGGTTCTCACGACGAGTATCCTTGGACGGTACGCCAAGCCGCCAAGTTTCTCGGTGTCAGCCCTCAAACTGTCTATCTCTGGGTGGAGCGCCAGCAAATCCCTCACCTCCGGGTGATGGGTCGGAATATACGCTTCCTCAAGTCCGAACTTGAGCGCTTCCGCGCGTCCTTTAGACAAACCCCGGAATGACGAACTCCAAGCCCCTATCGATCGCCTCCTTCGGAATCCAAACAAGGGGAATCTGCTTTTCGCTCAACCCTTACCGAAAGGCCGACAGGGGCTTGGCTCCCATAACGCCTACCTTGCTCTAACCTTGGTGTTCGATATCCTTGGTACTCATTAACGTCTACCGAGTATTTGGTACACTCGCCCCGGGAGCATGCCATGCATTCCAAATCAGACCAACTGCTCACTCTGGCGGCGAAGCGACAGATCCTTCGCTCGAAGGATATCTTCGCCCTCGGCATTCCCCGGAACTACCTGCCCCGCCTAGTCCGAAAAGGCATCCTCAGAAAGCTAGGCCGAGGGCTTTACGCATCGACCTCATCCCGTGTTACCGAACACCTATCGCTCGTCGAAGCCGCCCATAAGGTCCCGAAGGGCGTCCTTTGCCTTCTGTCCGCACTTCAATTCCACCAATTCACAACACAGGCACCGCAGCACGTTTGGATGGCCATCGATGTGAAGGCATGGGCGCCACGTGTAACGTCTCCACCAATTCACTTCGTGCGTATGTCCGGCGCAGCTCTCCATTTCGGTGTGAAGGAATATCCCGTTCGTGGCGCATCTCTCAAGGTCTACAACCCGGCGAAGACAGTTGTCGACTGCTTCAAATTCCGCAACAAGATTGGCATGGATGTCGCCCTCGAAGCTCTTAGGGAGTGTCGGCGCCTCAAGAAGGCGTCCATTGATGACATTTGGGCCGCCGCCAAGGTCTGCCGAGTTGCGAATGTCATGCGGCCCTACCTGGAATCCCTCTAATTACCAAAATCGACGGTCAAAAGTGTTCCGGCCTCGATTCGTCACAACCCGCCCAACCTTAGTCCTTCCGATTGGAGGTCCCTGCTTCACTGCGCATGAGCTGCTTGCCTGCGGTCTCCACTAGCACGCTTCGCGCCGCCATAACCCGGCGGTACTCATGCGTGCGGCCCGTTCCGACCTTGAAGCGCCAGTCCCACTCGCACATGTCCCCCTGCTTCGCGTCCTTGCTCCCTCGGCTGTGGGTGAAGGGAGCAAGGACTCCCCGAAACAGGAGGACGAAAAACATGAAAGTCGAACAAGCAAAACAGATCGCAAGCAATGCCATCGAGCAGCTGAAGCAGGCTCTCGAACGGGGCCACAGTGAGACGTTGACGGAATACCTGGCTGCAATCGCCCGCTTCCATCGTTACTCGTGGCACAACATCATGCTCATTGCCTCACAGAAACCCACCGCTACTCATGTCGCGGGGTTCCATACGTGGCACAAGCTAGGGCGCTTTGTGAAGAAAGGCGAAAAAGGAATATTGATTCTCGCGCCCATTATCCGCAAGAAAGCTACGAGCACAGACGAGATTGGGTCTGACGATTCACCTTCAGCCGTTGGATTCCGTGCAGCGTATGTCTTCGATGTCAGCCAGACGGAGGGGCAAGAACTGCCGACAATTGGCCGCGTAAACGGCGATCCTCGCGACTACCGCGAGCGCCTGGTTAGGTTTGTCCTTCAGCACGGCATTGCTCTCGAGTATTCCCAGGACATCGCGCCGGCCCGCGGTATCTCCGCAGGCGGCAAGATCATCTTGTTGCCCGGCCAGTCTCCAGCCGAGGAGTTTTCCACTCTCGCGCACGAGGTTGCGCACGAAATGATGCACCGCACCGAACGGCGGAGCAGCACGTCGAAACGCATCCGTGAAACTGAGGCCGAGGCCGTTGCGTTTGTCGTCTGCAGCGCAATCGGACTCGATACTGGCAGCGCGGCTCAAGACTACATCGGCCTGTACGGTGGTGATGCCAAGCTCTTGGCTGAGAGCATGGAGCACGTCCAGCGAGTTGCGAGCGAAATTCTCAACGCGATCGGTGCGGATGTCTCCGCCGCACCGCCCTGCTAGGGCAGGGCGGCATATAATCCTCGGCTCGTTGCTTGCTGGTAATTATGTCGTCCCGAGACTAGAATTCTCCTGCTTCCAATAGCTTAGTGACCCAGAGGCAAAACCTGGATGGTGCGCGGAAAAGGGAAAAACAGCGGGGCGGGACATCCGAAGAAGCGCCCAATCGAGCGATACGAGCACACGGACAAGAAACGGATCAACAATCCGCCCGTGGGATTGGTGACGCCGGAAACAGACCCACCGCTCTCAACTCATAAAGTTTACGACTACATCGATCCCGTTCCGAGCATGAAGCCCGGTAAGGATCTGGACTACGACCCGCATCTTGGCCCACAACTCGTTTGGGCTGGAAAGAAAGAACACGCCTCGTTCGAGGTCCCCACCGTTTCGCTGCATGTCCACGAAACCATTGATCCCCGCACGATCATCGAAGCTGTCCGCAAGCGCAATGGCAACGGCCTGCCCATGCAGCCTTCACTCTTCGAGCGGCCCGAAGAGCATCTCCCTTTCCGCGACGCGATTGACTTCTACAAACACCCGCATGGCTGGTCGAACCGCCTGATCGCTGGTGACTCGCTGCTGGTGATGAACTCTCTTCTGGAAAAGGAAGGAATGGCTGGGCAGGTGCAGATGGTCTACATCGACCCGCCCTACGGCATCAAGTACGGATCGAATTTTCAGCCGTTCGTCAATAAGCGCGACGTTAGGGACGGCAAAGACGAAGACCTGACGCAAGAGCCGGAGATGATCCGCGCCTTTCGCGATACCTGGGAACTAGGCATTCATTCCTACCTGACATATTTACGCGATCGCTTGCTTGTGGCGCGTGAACTATTGACGGAAAGTGGCTCGATTTTTGTGCAAATCGGGGATGAGAATCTTCACCTGGCGCGGAACGTGTTGGACGATATATTTGAAAACAAAAACTTCTGTTCGGTCATCACGATCGCGAAAACCGCTGGTGCGACATCGGACCTCATGGCCGGTGTCGGAGATTATCTTGTCTGGTACGCAAAAGACAAGAAGCTAGTTAAGTATCGACAGCTCTACAAGGAGAAGGAAGACGGCGATGGTGATAACGAGTACCGGTATCTTCTGCTACCGGACGGCACATCGAGAACAATGACACGCGAGGAGCGGACGGCACCCGAGACGATTCCCGTCGGGGCTGAGCGTTTTCGCCCCAGCGCGACCACCTCGCAACGCCCACCCGGGAGCGATCCATTTACGTTTAGAGGCCGTACCTATCGGCCGGGCACTTCACAGTACTGGAAGACTTCCATCGACGGCCTCACGAAGTTGGGTTGGGCAAATCGCTTAGTCCCCCGCGACGAATCGATTTCCTACCTGCGCAAGCTGACTGACTTTCCGGTGATGCCGATCAACAATCTCTGGATGGATACGCGATGGGGTTTTGATGCTCAAGACAAACGCTATGTCGTCGAGACGAATACGAAAGTGGTGGCCCGCACGTTGCTGATGACCACGGACCCCGGGGACTTGGTGTTCGACCCTACATGTGGCTCTGGCACCACTGCCTACGTAGCCGAGCAGTCGGGGCGTCGCTGGATTACGTGCGACACGTCGCGCGTAGCTCTAACTCTTGCCAAGCAACGACTCATGACGGCCGAATTCGATTACTACGAACTCGCACATCCGGAAGAAGGTGTCGGTAGCGGATTCCGCTATAGGACCGTACCCCACATCATGCTGAAATCCATTGCGAACAACCCCGAAATTCGTGAGGGGATGAGTCGAGAACAAATTGACTCGGCCATCCGCAAGTATGCCGAGCAGGAAACTCTTTACGACCAGCCGTACATCGACAAGACTCGCGTGCGCGTCACCGGCCCATTCACAGTTGAGGCAGTCCCAGCGCCTACCGTGCGCTCTCTCGAAGAAGTCGATGAAGGCGACGTGGTTCTTGGAGCTCGGCCCGCAAAAGGGCAGGAATCACTAGGGGACTTCCGCGAAGCCGCTACGCCGCTGCTCGATGCGTCCGTTGCGCGCAAAGGTGCAACTTTGCGTCAGGCCGAGTGGCGCGATGAACTCCTGAAAACGGGGCTTAGAGGAAAAGGCGGACAGAAAATCGAATTCTCGCGCGTCGAGCCGCTGGCCGGCACGCGCTGGTTGCACGCCGATGCGGAAACCAAAGGCACAAAGCCGGAGCGTGTGGTTTTCTCGTTCGGCCCAGAATATAACTTGCTCGAACAGCGCCAAGTCGAACTAGCTTGGGAGGAAGCAAGAACCCTCAGCCCTAAGCCTGCGATCCTGGTATTCGCCGCATTCGAATTCGATCCCGAAGCCGCCAAAGACATTGATGGGATGACGAAAGAAAAGACGGGCATGATTTTCCTGACGGCTCAGATGAACGCGGACCTGCTGACAGAGGATTTGAAAAAGAAGCGTGCCTCGAATCAGGGCTTTTGGCTCGTTGGCCGTCCGGATGTCGACGTGCAACGCGCGAAGAGTAACGGCAAAGGCAAGTGGGAGGTCGCAGTCCGCGGCTTCGATTATTACAACACGCGCACAGGCAGCATCGAATCCGGTGACACCTCCAAAATTGCGATGTGGTTGCTCGACACAGACTACGACGGGCGGAGCCTTTACCCCCGTCAGGTTTTTTTCCCGATGGCCGACGATGACGAAGGCTGGGCACGGCTGGCGCGAAACCTCAAAGCCGAAATCGACTTCGATCTGATCGAAAAGTATCGCGGAACCGTTTCGTTACCTTTCGAAGCCGGTCCAAACAAGCGCATCGCAATCAAACTCGTCGATGACCGCGGAATCGAAAGCCTGAAAGTCGTGGACTTGAAGTGAGCGCGCAGACCCAATCCGGTTCTGCGACTATCGATCAGCTCATCATCAATTCCCCTTACGAGGAGCCGCGCGAACATTGGCGGTACGACCGCGAAACGCGCCTATTCACGCGCGAGTCCGTGCGACGCAAGGCCGGATATGTCCGCGCGTCGGAGAAGTCCCGGTCGTTCGATGATCCTGGCATTTTTATCGAACTGCCGCTCGTGAACCAGATTCGCCCGCGCGTGAAGTCTTGGCGCGAGGCGGACTATTCCGGCGCAAGTGGAATCACGAAGCGGCTCCTGCAGCATTGGCGAGACCCCGAACAACGCGACTCAAATCGCCAATTTTTCTTTTGCCAGTTGGAAGCAATCGAAACGCTGATCTGGCTGGCGGAAGCCCCTGCTTCGGAGCGCGTCGGCGTCGACATTCCCGGAGACAGCGGGCCGTTCCCGCGACTTTGCTGCAAAATGGCCACAGGTTCCGGCAAGACGATCCTAATGGCCATGCTCATTGCATGGCAGGCGCTGAATAAGGTCACCTATCAACAAGACAAGCGATTCTCGAAGAATTTCCTGCTAATTGCGCCCGGGCTGACTGTAAAAAGCCGATTACAGGTTCTCGTCCCCGGAACCGCCGGCAACTTCTACACGGAATTCCAGATCATCCCGCCCGGCCTCGAAGACAAACTCCGCCAGGGCCAGACCTGTCGTGTGCTCATTCACAACTGGCACAAGCTAGACTGGGAAACCGACGAGCAGATTCGCAAGAAACGGAGCGTTGATAAGCGCGGGGCAAAGAGCGACGAAGCGTACGTCCGCGATGTACTCGCCGAAATGGCCTCCGCGCAAAACATGGTCGTCATCAACGACGAAGCCCATCATGCATGGCGCGTCCCACCCAAATCGCGCGTTGCCGGCGTCTCAAAGGACCAAATGAATGAAGCCACGAAATGGATAGGCGGGCTCGATCGTATCCATCGCGCTCGCGGCATACTCACCTGCTTCGACCTAACCGCCACGCCCTTCGCGCCAACCGGTAAAAAGAGCGGCGAAGAAACCCTCTTCAGTTGGATCGTCACCGATTTTGGCTTGAACGACGCAATTGAATCGGGATTGGTGAAAACGCCACGCGTTGTGGTCCGCGACGACGGGCGCTTCAACGCGCAGTACAAATCGCGGTTCTACCACATCTATTCCGACCCGGACGTGAAACCGGACCTAAACCGCAAAGAGCGCCCCGAAACGCCCCTTCCCGGCCTGGTCCTCAACGGCTATCACCTTTTAGGCCAGGACTGGCTAGAAACCGCCAAGCGCTGGAAGAAGCAGAAGCTGCCTACGCCACCGGTCATGATCACTGTCGCAAACACCACATACACAGCGGCTCGCGTCGAATTCGCCTTCGGCCGCAACCGCATTAACATTGAAGAACTCTGCGATCCCGAGAGCCTGCTGCACATTGATTCCAGAGTATTGGAGCAAGCTGAAGAAGCAGACGAGCCTGTGCAGTTGGGTCTCGACGCGTCAGGCGAAGATGAAACCGATGAATCCGGCGAAGTCAAGACCGAGAAAAAACTCTCCAAGAAGGAACAGGCCGAATTGCTCCGCCGGCAGGTGGACACGATTGGGCGCCCAGGCGAACCGGGAGAAAAAATTCACAACGTCATTTCCGTGGGCATGTTGTCCGAGGGTTGGGATGCCAGGACTGTCACCCACATCATGGGTCTCCGCGCGTTCACGTCCCAACTCCTATGCGAACAGGTCGTCGGTCGCGGTCTCCGTCGCACGTCCTACGATGTCGATGAAAAGACAGGCTTCTTCCAACCGGAGTACGTCAACATTTTCGGGGTTCCGTTCACTTTTCTCCCGCACGAAGGCGGGGGAGACGAGCCGCCCCCGCCCCCAACGATAGGTAAGACGAGAATCGAAGCTCTGCCCGACCGCAAGAAGTACGAAATCGTATGGCCCAACGTCTTGAGAGTCGATCATGAATATCGGCCCACGCTCATCCTAAACATGGACGAAGCAAAGCCCCTGCGCCTCGACGCGTACGAAACACCTACGAACGCGCAGCTGGCTCCAATCATCGAAGGGAAACCTGACGTAACAAAACTATCGGAAATCGATCTTCGAAAGCTAGCCGATCGATTCAGGATGCAAAGAATAATCTTCTCCGCCTCGGGCGACATCTACGAACAGATGAAGCTGACATGGAAAGGAAACCGCGAATATCTTCTCGCCCAAGTCATTCGCTTGGTGGAGCGCTACATAGAGAGCGATAAACTGCGAATCGATCCCGAAGTCTTCAATACCGACGACCTGCGACGACGAATTCTTATTGCACTACATATGCCCACGATCGCAGAGCACCTGAAACAGGCCATCCATTTCCAGAATACGGAAGCGCTTATTCCGATCTTCGACACCGAACGGCCCATTCGTGCCACCGGCGACATGCTCCCTTGGTATACGAGCAAGGCCTGCGAACACGTCAACCACTCGCATATCAACATGTGCGTCTTCGACAGCCGCTGGGAGGCCAGCGAGGCTTTTGAGCTGGACCGCAGCCCTCATGTCGCCGCGTGGGTCAAGAACGATCATCTCGGATTCGAGATCACATATTCGTTCAAAGGCGTGATCCGCAAATTCCGCCCAGACTATTTGGTGCGACTCTCAAACGGCAAGACGCTTATTTTGGAAGTGAAGGGGCAGGACAATCAGGAACAGCAGACCAAGCGTGAGTTCTTGGCCGAATGGGTGCGAGCGGTAAATGGTCACGGCGGATTTGGGACATGGACCGCGGACGTTTCGCATTACCCTAGCGACATTCACGAAATCCTTCAACGGCAAACCATTTAAGGTCGTAGCACTCCTGCTTCGGCTTCCCGCTGCTTGGTCGCAACTGTGTAAGTGGCCGAAGTGCTTCTCACGAAAATCCTGACCTAACCCGCCCAAGTCGCCTTAACGACAAGCCCTTCTTGAATATCCTGTGGAACCGTCCCTTTTCCTGCCTGCCCTTCTGCGGAAAGACTGCGCCTAGACCGCCCGCTTCTTCTGTCAAGGGCGTCCGCTGCGCTCCCGTGAACGCGAACTCCACGCGCCCTTGACAGCGCGGACGGCTAGTCGCCGGGGACCGCCAGAAGGGCATTTGCTTTTTATGCACCGCTCCGCGTTGCCTCGAAAGCAAAAATCAAACCACTCAAAGGAGTTCACATGCAAGAAGCCAAACAACAACCATTGTTTTCGCTTGGCAAAGTCGTCGCCACACCCGGCGCGTTGGCCGCACTCGAAAAGGCAGGTCAAACCCCGCTGGAGTTCCTAGCGCGCCACGTTCGAGGCGACTGGGGCGAACTGTCGGAGGAAGACCGTAAGGAAAACCAGTTCAGCTTGGAACGCGGGTTCCGGCTGTTGAGCAGCTACCGCACCAATGCAGGCGACACGAAACTTTGGGTGATCACCGAGGCTGACCGGAGTGTCACCACGATTCTTTTGCCAGAAGAGTATTAGGAATTTCAAGAAATCGAGAAAAAGGAGAACCAGAGATGAACACGCAAGAGGCAGTGAAATCGTTGCAAGAGTACGTGAATGTCCCCATCGCGGAGTTGACCGAGTCAGGCACCAACCCGCGCAAGACGTTTGACGAGGAAAGATTGAAAGAGCTCGCCGAAAGCATCCGCAGCAAAGGCGTCCTGTCGCCGCTCCTAGTGCGGAGAACGAATGACCACCTGGAGATCGTCTCGGGAGCAAGACGCCTTAGAGCCGCGCAGCGGGCGGGTTTGCGAGAAGTTCCTGTTCGCATCGCTGTACTCGCGGACGAGGAAGCCCTTGAAACGCAAATCGTGGAAAACCTCCTTCGCAGCGACATTCACCCTTTCGAGGAAGCGCAAGGCTTTCGCGCGTTGCTCGACCGCGAAGGCGCTGGCTACACGGTGGAGAAAATTGCGGCCAAAACCGGTAAGGCCGCGTCCTTCATTGCCAAGCGGCTTCGCCTCCTAGGCCTCGTTCCGCCGGTGGCCGAAGCCTTCACGGCGGGTCATATCGGCATCGAACATGCGTTGCTGATTGCCAAACTCGCTGCGGACGTGCAGGAAACAACGTTGACGCATTGCTTTGATGGGTACTACGCGGCGAATGACAACGAACGCAGCCTCGTGCCCGCGAGCCGTTTGCAGGCATGGATTGAGCAGAACGTGTACCTTGGCCTCAAGTCCGTTCCGTTCTCGAAGGACGACGAAACGCTTGTGCCGGAAGCCGGGAGTTGCACGAACTGTCCGAAGCGCACAGGATTCAATACCTTGCTCTTCTCCGAAGTACGGGAGGATTCCTGTGCGGATGCCGCCTGTTTCAATCGCAAGCTCGACGCACACATCGCGCAGCGCGTTGCGAAGGTGCCGAATCTTGTGATGATTTCGGAGAACTACAACACGGCAGGGGAAACGCCCGTTCTCCCTCGTCGCAACTATGTCGAGGTCGTGACGCGGAAAAGCAAGAAAGGCAGGGACGCACGACCAGAGGAACGACTCTGTGGCCATCTGACTCCGGCTATTCACGCGGATGGCATGGACAAGGGCCGTCTCGTGAAGGTCTGCGCAGACCCCACCTGCAAGATTCACTTCGGGGAGCGGCAGGAACAAGAAAGGCAGCGGGTCCAATGGAAGGCCGAAAAGAAGGCCGCAAACCAGAAGGCGAAACAGACTCTTGCGTTCCGGCACCGACTTCTTGCCGATGTGCTCAAGCGGGTAAAACCGCAACTTGGGACCGATGAGTTGCGCATGGTGGCGCAGTTTGTGTTGCACTCGCTGTCGCACGAGCTGCTATGCCGCCTGGCCAAACGCCACGGCTTCGAAAACCCGAAGGACGTTCACGATTGGCAGATGGCCGAAAAAGCCCGGACGCTCTACAAGAAGGCAGATGCCGCTGGACTCGCTGGGCTGATCTTCGAAGCCATGCTCATCGGCGCTGCCGGAAGCACGACCGTAAGTAAGGATGATGACCTGCTAGCGGAGGCGGCTTCCTTTTATAAGGTTGACACGAAGGCATTGCACCGCGCCGTCGTCAAAGCCGAGCAGGAGAAAGTGCGAACGAAGGCACAAGCGACGCGAACGAAAGAGAAGCCAGTGTCCAAAAGAAAAGCAGCCCGCAAGTAGACCACTCGCATGACCGGAGGGGCCGTCCTTCACCGGACGGCCCCGTTCTCCATAGCCTTGGATATACGCAAGCGTCCGATTTCTGGATGGAGCTCCATCTGATTCACGCCTTCGGATGTTCGCGCCACCCGGCGAAACGCAAGCCATTCATTTTTCGCGCGATGCGTCTCTTCGCTCTGCCTTTCTTTCTCCAACGATCCGCATCGTCACGCCAGTCACCCTACCAACGATTTCCGCCTGAGACGGGTAGTCGAATCGCCGCACCTGGAGCTGGGCATAAGGATGTGGGATGACAAGCAATTGTCCTCGGTCAACCTCGCACCAACTGCATACGTACCCATCGCGGAGCTCCGTGAAATAAATCGGCCGTTCGTACTCGTTCTTCCACT
>Ga0335073_10001759_pt1 | contig 29229 bp, 27 predicted proteins | sample Lox_Sample_22_FD_207093 | JGI IMG/M metagenome (GOLD analysis project Ga0335073, IMG submission 207093) | Soil microbial communities from Loxahatchee National Wildlife Refuge, Florida, United States - Lox_Sample_2.2 | ecosystem: Environmental > Terrestrial > Soil > Wetlands | place: USA... | reverse complement strand
ACGGAACGGTCACGGCTGGGCAGTCTAGGGGGCGGTGTGTCACTGCCCGGTGGCCCGCGCCCGGCCCGGTACGCTCGTCGAACGCCCGTTCGAATGGTCCTCCCGGCGACCGCGGGGCGAATCCGACCGGCGGGCAGCCGGCCGCCGGGACAGCCCGGCCGGTTCCGGCCCCGACTTGGTCAGATGGTGGTTGCACGGTGCGAGTACTCGGCGTCGATCCCGGCCTCACCCGCTGCGGCGTGGGCGTGGTGGAGGGCCTGCCGGGGCGCCGGCTGAGCATGGTGGACGTCGCGGTGCTGCGCACGCCCGCCGACGAGCGGCTGGAACGCCGGCTGCTGGCGCTCTCGGCCGGCATCGAGGACGCGGTCGTGCTGCACCGTCCGGACGTGGTGGTGGTGGAGCGGGTCTTCGCCCAGCACAACCTGCGCACCGTCACCGGCACCGCCCAGGTGGCCGGGCTGGCGCTAGTGGCCGCCGCCAGGCACGGCCTGCCGGTGCACCTGCACACGCCGTCGGAGGTCAAGGCCGCCGTCACCGGCTCGGGCACCGCCGACAAGGCCCAGGTGACCGCGATGGTGACCCGGATCCTCCGGCTCACCAGCGCGCCGCGCCCGGCCGACGCCGCAGACGCGCTGGCGCTGGCCATCTGCCATATCTGGCGCGGCACCGGGCTGGCCCGGCTCGCCGACGCCGCCGCCGCTGCACCGGCCGCCGGCCGGAGATGGGGAGCGCACCGATGATCGCCAGCGTGCACGGCCGGGTGGCCGCGGTCGGGCCGGACGGTGCCGTGGTCGAGGTCGGCGGGGTGGGCCTGGCGGTCTCGTGCTCGCCCGGCACCCTGGCCCGGTTGCGGGTGGGGGAGAGCGCCCGGCTGTCGACCAGCCTGGTGGTGCGGGAGGACTCGCTGACGCTCTACGGCTTCGCCGACGACGACGAGCGCGGCCTGTTCGAGCTGCTGCAGACCGCGAACGGGGTCGGGCCGAAGCTGGCCCAGACGATCCTCGGGGTCTATCCGCCGCGGGAGGTGCGCCGGGCCATCGCCACCGGCGACTACCCGGCCCTGGTCAAGGTGCCGGGCATCGGGCGCAAGGGCGCGGAGAAGATCGTGGTCGAGCTGCGGGACCGGATCGGTGCGATCGACGGCGGCGAGCCGGCCGCGGCCACCGCCGGGGTCACCGCCATCGCGCCCTGGCGGGACCAGGTGCTGCACGCCCTGTCCGGCCTCGGCTTCACCGGCAAGGAGGCCGGCGAGGCCATCGACGCGGTGGCCGAGGAGTCCGAGGACAACCCCGAGGTCGCGGTCATCCTGCGTCGGGCCATCCAGCGGCTGGGCCGGACCCGATGACCGGACACCACCCGGGGGTGGACCCGCCCGGCGGCACCGGGCGGGACGTCGTCTCGCCGCTGCCCGAGCTGGACGAGACCGACCTGGAGGCCAGCCTCCGGCCGAAGGCGCTGACCGAGTTCGTCGGCCAGCCCAAGGTGCGCGAGCAGCTGCAGGTGGTGCTGCAGAGCGCCCTGCGCCGGCGACGGCCACCGGATCACGTGCTGCTCTCCGGGCCGCCCGGGCTGGGCAAGACCAGCCTGGCCATGATCATCGCCGCCGAGCTCGGCGCCCCGTTCCGGCTGACCTCGGGGCCGGCGATCGAGCGGGCCGGCGACCTGGCCGCGCTGCTGACCAGCCTCGGCGAGGGCGAGGTGCTGTTCATCGACGAGATCCACCGCATCGCCCGGCCGGCCGAGGAGCTGCTCTATCTGGCGATGGAGGACTTCCGGGTCGACGTCATGGTCGGCAAGGGGCCAGGTGCCACCGCGATCCCGCTGGAGCTGGCGCCGTTCACCCTGGTGGGCGCCACCACCCGGGCCGGCCTGCTGACCGGGCCGCTGCGCGACCGGTTCGGCTTCACCGCGCACATGGACTTCTACTCGCCGGCCGAGCTGGAGCAGGTGCTGCACCGCTCGGCGCGGCTGCTGGACCTGCGGCTGACTCCGGCCGGCGGGGCCGAGATCGCCGGCCGGTCGCGGGGCACGCCGCGGATCGCGAACCGGCTGCTGCGCCGGGTGCGCGACTACGCCGAGGTGCGGGCCGACGGGGTGATCACCGCCGAGGTCGCGCACGACGCGCTGGGCGTCTACGACGTCGACTCGCTCGGCCTGGACCGGCTCGACCGGGCGGTGCTGGACGCCCTGGTGCGCCGCTTCGGCGGCGGCCCGGTGGGCGTCAGCACGCTGGCGGTCGCGGTCGGGGAGGAGGTCGACACGGTGCAGGAGGTGGCCGAGCCGTTCCTGGTGCGGGCCGGCCTGCTCGCCCGCACCCCGCGCGGCCGGGTGGCCACCCCGGCCGCCTGGGAGCACCTGGGGGTCCGGCCACCGGCCGGCACCGGGGCCGCGACCCTGTTCGACGAGTGAGCGTGTGGGAACCCGGGGCCGTCCGCGAGCCGCCGTCCGCGGCCTAGACTGGCAGGGTCCTGCCCGCCCACCCCGGGATTGACCGTGAGCCAGCTGATACCGATCGTCGTCCTCGCCCTGCTGCTCGCCGGCATGGTGGCCTTCACCCGGCGAAACCGGGCCCGGACCGCCGCCGCCGACCAGGAGCGGCGGCAGCACCTCGGCCCCGGATCGGAGGTGATGACCACCTCCGGCCTCTACGGCACGGTGGTGTCGGTGAACCGGGAGGAGGACAGCGTGCTGCTCGCGATCGCTCCGGGCGTCGAGGTGCGGTGGACGATCGCGGCGCTGCGCGGCATCAGCGAGCTGCCGCCCCGGTACCGCGACGGGGTCGGTCACGCGGTGGGCAACGCGCCGGACGCCGGGGCCGGCAACGGCTCCCACGGCTGACGGCAGCGGGCCGGGACCTTCGCGGCTCCGGCTCCGGATAACGGATCCGTGCCGACCGGGGGCGAGATCGGGCAATACCGGACGGGTGATGCGGCAGCACCCAGTGCCATCGGTCATACTGTGCGCCGAGTCCGCGACCTGGGGACCGGGTCGCGCTGCCTGCACGCCCGCGTGGCCGCAGGCTGCTAAGTAGAGAAACTGAGGAGAACAACTCTCGTGGCACCATCTGCCGGAGCGCTGCGCGTCGGGCGTTACTTCGCCACGCTCCTGGGCCTGTTCGTCGTGCTGTACGGCATCGTGTTCTGGCCCCACCAGCCTCGTACTCCCAAGCTCGGCCTGGACCTGCAGGGCGGCGCGCAGGTCATCCTCAAGGCGCAGACCCTCGACGGCAAGGCGCCGTCGAAGTCCTCGCTGGACCAGGCGCGCCAGATCATCACCAACCGGGTGAACGGCCTCGGCGTCTCCTCCGCCGAGGTGGTGACCCAGGGCAACGACCGGATCGTGGTCTCGGTGCCGGGCGCCAGCGCCAACGACATCAAGGACGTCGGCGGCACCGCGCTGCTGCAGTTCCGCCCGCTGCTGCCGATCTACGACGCCAGCGGCCAGCAGCAGCAGTCGCTGCCGGTGACCCCGCCGGCCACGTCGACCCCGTCCGGCTCGGCCAGCCCCAGCGGCAGCGCCAAGCCCAGCGGCAGCGCGACGGCCAAGCCGAACGCGAGCGCGACCGCCAAGCCGACCGGCTCCGCCTCGCCGTCCGCGCACGGCCGGGTGGTGCCGCAGGCAGCCGGCAGCGTCAGCCCGTCGCCGACCGTCACCCCGTCCGGCTCGGCCACGCCGGCCGCCAGCGCCACCCCGACACCCTCGGGCAGCGCGGTCAGCGGCCCGGTCGACCAGTGGAAGGTGCTCGGCTTCACCCCGCCGACGACCCCGGCGGCCGTGCAGGCGCTCAGCGCCACCCAGAAGCAGCAGCTCTACGCGGCGGTCGCGTCCTGGCCGTGCAACAGCACCACCAAGCCGCTGGACGACCCGAGCAAGCCGATCATCACCTGCGACACCGGCAACACCACCCGCTACCTGCTCGGCCCGGTGATCGTGAAGGGCACCGAGGTCAAGACCGCCGCGGCGATCGCCCCGGGCACCGTGCAGGGCCAGTTCCAGTGGACCGTCAACGTCGACCTCAAGCCCAGCGGCCAGAGCAAGTGGGCCAGCTACACCTCCAAGCACAACGAGCAGACCAACCCGGGTGACATCGCCAACATCGTTGCCGACACGCTCGACAGCAAGGTCATCGTCGCCTCGACGATCCAGAGCACCATCAACGGCACCACCCAGATCACCGGCAGCTTCACCCAGCAGTCGGCCACCAACCTGGCCAACTCGCTGAAGTACGGCGCGCTGCCGCTCAACTTCCAGCAGCAGCAGGCGACCTCGATCTCGCCGACGCTGGGCACCGACCAGCTCAAGGCGGGCATGCTCGCCGGCGGCATCGGCTTGGCGCTGGTGGTCGTCTACTCGCTGATCTACTACCGCGCGCTGGGGCTGGTCACCATCGCCTCGCTGGTGGTCTCCGGTGGCCTGACCTACGCGATGCTGGTGATCCTGGGCAAGCAGATCGGCTTCACGCTGACCCTGGCCGGCATCGCCGGTTTCATCGTCGCGGTCGGCATCACCGCCGACTCGTTCGTGGTGTTCTTCGAACGCATCAAGGACGAGGTGCACGAGGGCCGCACCTCCAGGGTCGCGATCCCGCGGGCCTGGGAACGCGCCCGGCGGACGATCCTGTCGGCCGACACGGTGTCGTTCCTGGCCGCCGCCACCCTGTACTACTTCGCAGCCGGCGACGTGAAGGGCTTCGCGTTCACGCTGGGCCTCTCCACGATCCTCGACCTGATCGTGGTCTTCCTCTTCACCCACCCGCTGGTCTCGCTGTTCTCCCGCAGCGCGGCGTTCGGCTCGGCCCGGTTCACCGGCCTGAGCAACGTCCGGCCCGGCGGGGTGGCCACCCGGGACGACGCCGAGCCGGAGCCCGAGCTGGTCACCGTCGGCGGTGGCACGTCCGGGACCGAGCCGGCCCGGCCCGCGCAGCGTTCGGCCGGCGGCACCCGGCCCGCCACGGGCCGGCCCACGCCGGCGGCACCGCGACCGGCCACGGCCGAGCGGCCGGGCACCGAGCCCGCCGCCGGCGCCACCGCGGCCGAGCGGGCCGCGGCCCGCCGGCGGGCGGCCCGCACGGCGGAAGACGGCACCCCTGACGGCACCGACGGAACTGGGAACAACGCATGAGCACGCTACGGAGGCTGTACCGGGGCGAGACCCGGATCGACTTCATCGGTACCCGCAAGCGCTGGTACCTCGCCTCGCTGGTCCTGATCGTGCTCTGTGTGCTGAGCATGGTGTTCCGCGGCTTCAACGTGGGCATCGACTTCAAGGGCGGCACCCAGTTCCAGGTCAAGGCCGCCAGTACCTCGCTCACCCCGAGGTCGGTGGAGGAGGCCATGAACACCACCGGCCACCCGGCCGAGGGGGCCGCGCAGGAGGTGGGCTCCGGCTCGACCCGGCAGATCGTGGTCAAGACCAAGGAGCTCAACCTCGGCGAGCAGACCCAGGTGCAGAGCAAGCTCGGCTCGGCGCTGGGAATCGACCCGAACTCGATCTCGGTCGACTCGGTGTCCTCCAGTTGGGGCGGTGAGATCACCAAGAAGGCGGTCGAGGGTCTGATCGTCTTCCTGGTGATCGTCTTCTTCTACATCACCATTCGGTTCGAGTGGAAGATGGCGGCCGCCGCGCTCGGTGCGCTGTTGCACGACCTCGTCATCACCGCCGGCATCTACTCGATCGTCGGTTTCGAGCTGACGCCGTCCACCATCGTCGGCCTGCTGACCATCCTCGGTTTCTCGCTCTACGACACCGTGGTGGTCTTCGACAAGGTCAACGAGAACTCCCGCGACCTGCTCGCGACCGCCCGGATGACCTACTCCGAGGCCGCGAACCTGGCCGTCAACCAGACCCTCATGCGTTCGATCAACACCTCGTTGATCTCGCTGCTGCCGGTGGCCGGCCTGCTGTTCGTGGGCGCCGGGCTGCTCGGCGTCGGCACCATCAAGGACCTGGCGCTGATCCTCTTCGTCGGCCTCGCGGTCGGCGCGTACTCCTCGCTCTTCCTGGCCACGCCGATGGTGGTGGACCTCAAGGAGCGCGAGCCGCGGTACCGCAGCCTGACCAAGCGGGTGCTCGCCAAGCGCGCCGCCCAGCGGCTGCCCGGCGAGCCGGTGCTGGCGGGTTCGGCCGGGACTCCGGCCGCGTCCCGCGGGATGCCGGCCCCGGCCCCGAAGCCTGGTGCCCGGCCCGCTTCGCGGGGGAAGCGACGCCCGTGAGCGACCTCGCCGACCTGATCGCCGGCCGGCTGCGGGACGTGCCGGACTTTCCCGAGCCGGGCGTGGTGTTCAAGGACATCACCCCGCTGCTGGCCGACGCCACCGCGTTCGGCCGCTGCATCGAGGCGCTGGCGGAGCTGCCCGCGGCCCGCGAGGCCGACGTGATCGCCGGCATCGAGGCGCGCGGCTTCATCCTGGCCGCGGCGCTGGCCCAGCACCTCGGCACGGGCATGGTGCCGGTGCGCAAGGCCGGCAAGCTGCCGCCGCCGACGGTGCGGGCCAGCTACGACCTCGAGTACGGCAGCGCCGAGATCGAGATCCCCACCGGCCTGCTCGACGGCCGCACCGCGTTCGTGGTGGACGACGTGCTCGCCACCGGCGGCACGCTGGCCGCCACCGTGGAGCTGCTGACCCGGGCCGGGGCGAGCGTCGCCGGGGCCGCGGTGCTGATCGAACTGTCGTTCCTCAACGGCCGGGGCCGGCTGGCCGAGGTCGAGCCGGCCGCGCTGCTCGTGCTCTGAGGCGCGGGCCCGGCGGCACCGTGCACGTCGGTGCCGGCTCGGACCGTGTACTTCGAGATTGCTCGCAACCGTGCACCCTGGATGCCGCGAACACCGTGCACGGGTGCTGCACGCACTGTGCCCCACGATGCTGCACGCACTGTGACGAAGGTCCGTGCCGTGCCGGTCTGTAACCGGTTACGCCGCCTGCGGGCGGCCTGCGGCACCGCCTAGACTGAAGTCCACCCAAGCCAGGGAGGACTGTCGGTGACCAGTTCACGACCGCTCGACAGGTCACCGGCCCAGGCTGCCCCGGCCGGCGCGGGGGAGACCCGCGACGGCGTCGCGGCCGGTTCCCAGCCCGCCGCCGCCCCGCCCCCGGCCCTGCCGCGCCCCGGCACCCCGCCGGCCCGCGAGGCGGTGCCGGCCGGCGAGCCCGGCGGCGCGCACCGGCGCCGGGTGCGCGACCGGATCGCCCGCCGGCTGGTCGCCCCGCCCCGCCAGCAGGCCGGCGTCAAGCCGGTGCTGGAGCCCCTGCTGGCGGTCCACCAGGCCGCCCACCCCAAGGTGGACGTCCGGCTGCTGCAGCGCGGCTACGACCTGGCCGAGGAACGACACCGCGGCCAGCTGCGCAAGTCCGGCGACCCGTACATCACCCACCCGCTCGCCGTCGCCACCATCCTGGCCGAGCTGGGCATGGACACCACCACGCTGGTCGCCGCGCTGCTGCACGACACCGTCGAGGACACCGGCCTGACCACCGACGAGGTGGCCGCCGAGTTCGGCAACGAGGTCGCCCACCTGGTCGAGGGCGTCACCAAGCTCGACAAGGTCAAGTACGGCGAGGCGGCCGAGGCGGAGACGATCCGCAAGATGATCGTCGCGATGTCCCGCGACCCCCGGGTGCTGGTGATCAAGCTCGCCGACCGTCTGCACAACATGCGCACGCTGCGCTTCCTGCCGCCGGCCAAGCAGGAGCGCAAGGCCCGCGAGACGCTCGAGGTGCTGGCCCCGCTGGCGCACCGGCTCGGCATGAACACGGTCAAGTGGGAGCTGGAGGACCTCGCGTTCGCCACGCTCTACCCCAAGCGCTACGACGAGATCGTCCGGCTGGTGGCCGACCGGGCGCCCCAGCGCGACGTCTACCTCAACGAGGTCATCGACCGGGTCAACAAGGACCTCAAGACCAGCGGCATCAAGGCCAACGTCTATGGCCGGCCCAAGCACTACTACTCGATCTACCAGAAGATGATCGTGCGCGGCCGCGAGTTCGCCGACATCTACGACCTGGTCGGCATCCGGGTGCTGGTCGACACGGTGCGCGACTGCTACGCCACCCTCGGCGCGATCCACGCGAACTGGCAGCCGGTGCCGGGCCGGTTCAAGGACTTCATCGCGATGCCGAAGTTCAACATGTACCAGTCGCTGCACACCACGGTGATCGGCCCGGGCGGCAAGCCGGTCGAGCTGCAGATCCGCACCCACGCCATGCACCGGACGGCGGAGTTCGGCATCGCCGCGCACTGGAAGTACAAGGAGGTGGCCGGTGCCGAGGCCACGCCGACCGCGGCCAGCGACGAGATGGCCTGGCTGCGCCAGCTGCTCGACTGGCAGCGGGAGGCGCAGGAGCCGGGCGAGTTCCTGGACACCCTGCGCTTCGACCTGGGCGCCCGCGAGGTCTACGTCTTCACCCCGAAGGGCGACGTGATCCCGCTGCCGGCAGGCTCCACCCCGGTGGACTTCGCCTACGCGGTGCACACCGACGTCGGGCACCGGTGCATCGGCGCCCGGGTGAACGGCAAGCTGGTCGCGCTCGAGACCAAGCTCGATCACGGTGACAACGTCGAGGTGTTCACCTCCAAGGCCGAGGGTGCCGGGCCGTCCCGGGATTGGCTGGCCTTCGTCGCCTCGCCGCGGGCCAAGACCAAGATCCGGCAGTGGTTCGCCAAGGAACGCCGCGAGGACGCGGTCGAGGCGGGCAAGACCTCGCTGACCCGGGCGATGCGCAAGTCCGGCCTGCCCATGCAGCGGCTGCTCGGCGGCGACCAGCTGGTCACCATCGCCCGTGACATGCACCTGGCCGACGTCACCGCGCTCTACGTCGCGATCGGCGAGGGCCACGTCTCGGCGCAGTCGATCGTGCAGAAGCTGGTCGCCGCGCTCGGCGGGGTCGAGGGCGCGACCGAGGACCTGGCCGAGACCGCCATCCCGATGCGCCAGCCGCGCCGCAGCGGCGGGAACGGCGGCGTGATGGTCTCCGGCATGACCGACGTCTGGGTGAAGCTGGCCAAGTGCTGCACCCCGGTGCCGGGCGACGACATCCTCGGTTTCATCACCCGCGGCGGTGGGGTGTCGGTGCACCGGCAGAGCTGCACGAACGCCGCCGCCCTGCAGAAGCAGGCCGACCGGCTGGTCGAGGTCGAGTGGGCGCCGTCGGCGGATTCGGTGTTCGTCGTCTCGATCCAGGTCGAGGCGCTGGACCGGCACCGGCTGCTCTCCGACGTCTCCCGGGTGCTGTCCGACGAGCGGGTCAACATCCTCTCGGCGACCGTCTCCACCAATCGCGACCGGGTGGCGGTCTCCCGGTTCACCTTCGAGCTGGCCGAGCCGAAGCACCTGGCGAACCTGCTGCGCACGGTGAAGAACGTCGAGGGCGTCTACGACGTCTACCGCATCCACGCCGCCAACTGATCAACCGGGCGCCGGGCCGGTCAGCTGTCGTCCCGGTCCGCCGCTCCTTCCGGATCGGCGTCCGGGCCCGCCTCGGGCAGCGAGGTGCCGACCGGGTGCACCCGGTGCAGGCTGCCCGGCGGCGGCGCGGTGGCCGCCGCCGAGCCGACCCCGGAGATGTCGGCGACGCGGACCGAGAAGACCTTGCGCAGCAGGGACTTCAGCGCGCCCACGTCGCCACCACCCGGTTACGCCTTGAGCCGGACGGTCGTGAAGTAGAGCGGGATGTTGGGCTTGCCGCCGCCGGCCTGGTTGGAGCCGTCGTCACCGCCGGCCGCCACCTTCTGCAGGATGCTCAGGCCACCGGTGACGTGCCCGATCACGGTGTAGTTCTTGCCGAGCGCGCCGTTGGAGTCCTTGGTGATGAAGAAGAACTGGCTGCCGTTGGTGTTCGGCCCCGAGTTCGCCATCGCCAGGGTGCCGGCGGTGTAGCTGGCCTTGGCGAGGTTCTCGTCCTTGGTGTTGTAGGTCGGGCCGCCGGCGGTGGTGGCGGTCGGGTCACCGCACTGCACGACGAAGATGCCGGAGTTCACCGAGCGCGGGCAGGCGGTGTTGTCGTAGAACTTCTTGGAGATCAGGTACTCGATGCTCTGCACGTTGCAGGGCGCGTTCTTGCCGTCCAGGGTCACGGTGATGGTGCCCTGGTTGGTGGCGAAGACGGCGACCTTGTCCGCGGTCGGGGTCGGCCTGGGGTCCGGCGGCAGGCCGACGTCGAACAGATTGCCGGCGGTCAGCTTGGTCTTGTCCTCGGCGTAGCCGCACGGGCCGGAGGTCTTCTTCGCGGCCCGGGCCTTGATCGCCGGGGCGGCCCGGCTCGGCAGCGGGGCCGCGGTGCTCGACGGCGACGCCGAGGCGGAGGCGGACGGGCTGGTGGAGCTGGCGGCGTTCGCGGTCGAGCTCTTGTTGTCGTGGCGCAGCATCACCGTGGTGACGGCGACGATCGCCACCAGCACGACCACGCCGATCACGGTCGCGATCAGGTTCAGCTGGCGGCGGCGCGACGCACGCTGCTGTCGGCGGACCATCTGGCGTTCCAGATGGCGGCGGGCGGCGTCGCGACGCTGCTTGCTGTTCGGCACGCGAGCTTCCTTCCAGGGGTTCGGGCGTCCGGGGGACGGTTCGGGGCCGGCGCACCGGCAACGGTGCCGAATTCTACGAAACGGGGCTGGCCGGTGCGCCCGCCGCCGGTATGAGTCGGCTCAGTAACGTTGCGGGGGCGCGTCCAGGGCGCGCGTGAGCGAGGGGGTTTGCGTGCTGATCGAGGGCATCGAGGCCGACCTGTACGGCACCAACTGTTTCGTCGTGGCGCCGGGGCCGGGCGAGCAGTGCATCGTGATCGACCCGGGCGTCGGGGTTACCCGCACGCTGGACGAGGTGATCGCCGGGCACCGGCTGCACCCGGTCGCGGTGGTGCTCACCCACGGCCACCTGGACCACACCTTCTCGGTGCTGCCGGTCTGCCAGGCCCGGGAAGTCCCCGCCTTCATCCACCCCGACGACCGGCACGCGCTGGCCGACCCGTGGTCGCTGATGGGCCTGCCGCCGGGCACCCCGCTGCCGGGGCTGGGCGCGCTGACGGCCGCCGAGCCCGACGACGTCCGGCTGCTCACCGACGGCGCCCGGGTGCAGCTGGCCGGGCTGGACCTGACCATCCGGCACGCGCCCGGCCACACCCGCGGCTCGGTCCTGATCGAGACCCCGGGCGCCGGCGACCTGCCGCCGGTGGCGTTCACCGGCGACGTGCTGTTCGCCGGTTCCATCGGCCGGACCGACCTGCCGGGCGGCTCGCTGCCGGCCATGATCGACTCGCTGAAGAACGTCGTCCTGCCGATGCCGGACGAGGTATTGGTTTGTCCCGGCCACGGTCCGCGCACCACGATAGGGACCGAACGCGCCACCAACCCCTTCCTGAGAGAGCTGACGTGACCCAGCCCGAACCGGCCGCCGTGACCGAGACCGCCCCGCCGCCGGCCCGGACGAGCAAGCCGACGCCGCTGAGCGGCTTCCCCGAGCTGCTGCCGGCCGAGCGGCTGGCCGAGCTGCAGGTGCTCGACCAGCTCCGCCGGGTCTTCGAGCTGCACGGCTTCGCTCCGATCGAGACCCGGGCCGCCGAGCCGCTGGAGCAGCTGCTGCGCAAGGGCGAGGTGGACAAGGAGGTCTACCTGCTGCGCCGGCTGCACGCCGCCGAGGAGGAGACCTCTGAGCTGGGGTTGCACTTCGACCTGACGGTGCCGTTCGCCCGGTACGTGCTGGAGAACGCCGGCAAGCTGGAGTTCCCGTTCCGGCGCTACCAGATCCAGAAGGTCTGGCGGGGCGAGCGGCCGCAGGAGGGCCGGTACCGCGAGTTCACCCAGGCCGACATCGACGTGGTCGCCAGGGACGTGCTGCCCTTCCACCACGACGTCGAGGTGGCCCGGGTGATGGCCGAGGCGCTGTCGTCGCTGCCGGTGCCGGCGCTGACCCTGCAGGTGAACAACCGCAAGCTGATCGAGGGCTACTTCCGCGGCGTCGGCGCACCCGACCCGGCCGCGGTGATGCGGGTGATCGACCGGATCGACAAGGTGCCGGCCGAGGTCGTCCAGACCATGCTGGTGGACGAGGCCGGCCTGTCCGCCGGGCAGGCGGAGCGCTGCGTGGCGCTGGCCCGGATCAGCACCCCGGACTCGTCCTTCGTCGAGCAGGTCCGGGCGCTGGGCGTCACCGACGAGCTGCTGGAGGAGGGGTTGGCGGAGCTGGCAGCGGTGGTCGACGGCTGCGCCGGCCTGAACGGCGACCGGTTCAGCGTGGTGGCCGACCTGCGCATCGCCCGCGGCCTGGACTACTACACCGGCACCGTCTTCGAGACCCGGCTGGCCGGCTTCGAGAGCCTCGGCTCGATCTGCTCCGGCGGCCGCTACGACGCGCTGGCCAGCGACGGGCGCACCAGCTACCCGGGGGTGGGCATCTCCCTCGGCGTCACCCGGATGCTGGTGCCGCTGTTCGCCCGCAAGAAGCTGACCGCGTCCCGGTCGGTGCCCTCGGCGGTGCTGGTGGCGCTGCCGGACGAGGCGGGCCGGCCGGCCAGCGAGCGGATCGCGCAGCGGCTGCGGGCCCGGGGCGTGGCGTGCGAGGTGGCGGCCAGCCCGCAGAAGTACGGCAAGCAGATCCGCTACGCCGAGCGGCGGGGCATCCCGTTCGTGTGGTTCCCGGCCGACGCCGAGGCCGGCGACTCGGTGCGCGACATCCGGACCGGCGAGCAGCTGCCGGCCGATCCGGACGGCTGGCTGCCGCCGGCCGAGGACCTGCACCCGCAGATCGTCCGGCCCGAGCTCTGACCGCCGCGGCCGGAGCTCGCAGCGCTGGTGGGAGAATCACCGGCACATCGCACGTCACGTCTTCGAAGGGAAGGTCCTGTGCTCCGCACGCATGAGGCCGGGTCGCTGCGCGCGGCCGCGGCCGGCCAGACGGTGACCCTGGCAGGCTGGGTGGCCAGCCGCCGCGACCACGGCGGGGTCGCCTTCATCGATCTGCGCGATGCCAGCGGCGTGGTGCAGGTGGTGATCCGCGACGACGCGGTCGCGCACAACCTGCGCAACGAGTGGTGCATCCAGGTCACCGGCGAGGTGCGGAACCGCCTGGAGGGCAGGGTCAACCCGAACATCCCGACCGGCGAGGTCGAGGTGGTCGCCGAGCGGCTCGAGGTGCTCAACCCGGCCGCCGTGCTGCCGTTCCAGATCGACGAGCACTCCGAGGTCGGTGAGGAGGCGCGGCTGCGCTACCGCTACCTCGACCTGCGCCGGCCCGCGCCGTCGGCCGCGATCAAGCTGCGCAGCCGGGTGTCCCGGGCCGCCCGGGACGTGCTGTACGGCCACGGCTTCCACGAGATCGAGACCCCGACGCTGACCCGGTCCACCCCGGAGGGCGCCCGCGACTTCCTGGTGCCGGCCCGGCTGCAGCCCGGTTCCTGGTACGCGCTGCCGCAGTCGCCGCAGCTGTTCAAGCAGTTGCTGATGGTGGCCGGCCTGGAGCGGTACTTCCAGATCGCCCGCTGCTACCGGGACGAGGACTTCCGCGCCGACCGGCAGCCGGAGTTCACCCAGCTCGACATCGAGATGAGCTTCGTCGACCAGGAGGACGTGATCGCGGTCGCCGAGGACGTGCTGCGCGCGCTCTGGCAGCTGATCGGCTACGAGATCCCGGCCGAGATCCCGCGGATGACCTATGCCGACGCGATGAACCGCTACGGCTCCGACAAGCCCGACCTGCGCTTCGACCTGGAGCTGACCGAGTGCACCTCCTACTTCGCCGAGACCCCGTTCCGGGTGTTCCAGGCCGAGTACGTCGGCGCCGTGGTGATGGCCGGCGGCGGCTCGCAGCCGCGCCGGCAGCTCGACGCCTGGCAGGACTGGGCCAAGCAGCGCGGTGCCCGCGGGCTGGCCTACGTGCTGATCGGCGAGGACGGTGAGCTGTCCGGGCCGGTGGCCAAGAACCTCTCCGAGCCCGAACGGGCCGGGCTGGCCGAGCAGGTCGGGGCGAAGCCGGGCGACTGCGTCTTCTTCGCCGCCGGGGCGCGCAAGAGCTCGCAGGCACTGCTCGGCGCGGCGCGGCTGGAGATCGGCCGCCGGGCAGGGCTGCTCACCGAGGGCGACTGGTCGTTCCTGTGGGTGGTCGACGCGCCGCTGTTCGAGCCGTCGGCCGAGGCCACCGCCAGCGGCGACGTGGCGGTCGGCGCCGGCGCCTGGACCGCGGTGCACCACGCGTTCACCAGCCCGAAGCCGGAGTTCTACGACACCTTCGACACCGACCCGGGCCCGGCGCTGGCCTACGCCTACGACATCGTCTGCAACGGCAACGAGATCGGCGGCGGCTCGATCCGTATCCACCGGCGCGACATCCAGGAGCGGGTGTTCGCGGTGATGGGGCTGTCGGAGGAGCAGGCGCAGGAGAAGTTCGGCTTCCTGCTCGACGCCTTCGCCTACGGCGCCCCGCCGCACGGCGGCATCGCCTTCGGCTGGGACCGGATCTGCGCGCTGCTGTCGAACACGGACTCGATCCGCGACGTCATCGCCTTCCCGAAGACCGGTGGCGGCTACGACCCGCTCACCGAGGCCCCGGCCCCGATCACCCCGGAGCAGCGCAAGGAGGCCGGGGTGGACGCCAAGCCGGTGGCCAAGGACGCACCGGCCGCCCTGGACGCGGCGGTCGGATCGGTCCCCGCCACCTCCTGACGGCGCCCGCCTGGGGATCTTCAGACGGCGTGCGCGCCAGGGCGGCCGTGTCGTCTGAAGATCGCCAGGGGAGGGGTGTTACTGCCAGGCGTCGGTGATCGGCGTGGCGGTCGAGCTGGAGCCCACGTAGGGCAGCCCGTAGGCCTGCTCCAGGGTGCGCAGCACGTTGTAGTGCTTGATCTTCTCCGAGTACTGCCCGGTCTTGACCGGCTGGCCGTAGAAGATGGTCGGGATCTGGTTGTTCGAACTGCTGTCGTCCTCGTCCCAGGTGACGACCAGCAGGCTGTTGTGGGTCTTGGCCCAGGTGGCGTAGGCACCGAGGTTGCTCTTGAGCCAGCTGTCACCGGCGGCCACCGTGCCGTCGTGCATGTCGTCGTTCAGGTTCGGGATCACGAACGACACGGTCGGCAGCTTGGTGTAGTCGGTGGGGAACTCGCTGAACATCCGGTTGCTCGACGCCGGGACGTTGCCGGTGAAGTTGACCCACGGGTTGTGCTTGCGCGCGTACGCCCCCGAGGTGCAGCCGGTGTAGCCGTCGGACGGCATCGACTCGGAGTAGCCGGTGAAGGTCAGCCCGGCCGTGATCAGCTCCGAGCCCAGGTTCTGGGTGGTGTAGGTGTGCGGGCACGAGTCGCTGGTCAGGCTGTGCGTCGAGCCGGAGAACAGCGCCAGGTAGTTCGGCTCGCTGGGGTGGGTCACGCCGAAGGACTGGGTGAATAGCGCGCCGCCGGTGGCGAGGGAGTTGATGTAGGGCGCCGACGAGCTGCCGATGATGTCGGAGTAGGAGTGGTTCTCCTCCATCACCACGACGACGTGATCGGGACGTGGCACGGTGCCGGCGGCGACGCTGGTCGCCGACCGGCCGGGGGCGACGACACCGCTGGACACGGTGTGGGTGGCCGAGGCCGGCCGGGCCGTGGGGGCGGCCGAGGACGGCGTGGTCGCCGAGGCGCAGGCGACGACGGCCAGGGTGGTGGCGGCGACCGCGGTGACGCGGGCGCCGAGGGTGAGCGGCATGGGAATGCTCCTCATCTGCACGGGGAGATCGGCTCGGACGAGCCGCGGCCAACTATGCCGCAAATCGGGTGAACGGGCCCCACGCTGCACGCGAACTCACCGTGACAGGCCGGTGACGCGGTCGGTGCCGGCGTAGACGTTCATCCGGCCGGGCCGCACCATGCCGGCCAGCACCAGCCCGTACTCCCGGGCCAGGTCCACCGCGAGGTCCGACGGCGCCGAGACCGCGACGATGCCGGCCACGCCCGCGGCCACCGCCTTCTGCACGATCTCGAACGACACCCGGCCGCTCACCACCAGCAGCACGTCGGTCAGCGGCAGCCGGCCGGCCAGCAGCGCCCAGCCGATGACCTTGTCGACCGCGTTGTGCCGGCCGACGTCCTCGCGCACCACCAGCAGCTCGCCGGTGCGGGTGGCCAGCCCCGCCGCGTGCAGCGACCCGGTCCGGGCGAAGGTGCGCTGCCGCTCGCGCAGCGCGTCCGGCAGCCCCTGCAGCACCGTGGCCGCGACGCCGAAGCCCTCGCTGTGCGGGGCCGACCGGCGCAGCGGTGACAGGTCCAGGACGTCCGCGCTGCAGACCCCGCACGCCGAACCGGTCACCCAGGCCCGCGGCCGGGGCGGCTCGACGCCGGGACGCAGCCCGAGGTGCACCTGGTCCACGCCGCGGCCGGAGATCCCGTCGGCGGACCGCAGCGCCAGGTCGTCGTCGGTGCGGCACTGGCGCAGGCCGGCCAGGTCGGCCGGCTGCCGCACGCCCGACTCCACCGCCAGCCAGCCGGCGGCCAGCTCCAGGTCGTGCCCCGGGGTGCGCATCAGCGTCGCGACCGGCTCGCCGGCCACGACCAGGTTCAGCGGCGCCTCGACGGTCAGCTCGTCGCCCTCCTCGGCGACGGCGTCCGGGCGGAGCCGGACGATCCGGCGCCGGGCGGTCATCACGGCCACGAGCAGCTCCCATCGGTGGCGACAGCTGCCAATCTAGTCCCGGGCTAGGGTTGCCGGGTGACGTTGTTCGGCGAGCCCGGAACGGCCGGCGAGCCCGACCTGGCCGGGCAGCCCGGCGAGCCCGAGGCGGCCGGCAACGCCCCGTTGGCGGTGCGGATGCGCCCGCGCACCCTCGACGAGGTGGTCGGCCAGCAGCACCTGCTCGGCCCGGGCTCGCCGCTGCGCCGGCTGGTCGAGGGCGACGCGCCGATCTCGGTGATCCTCTTCGGGCCGCCGGGCACCGGCAAGACCACCCTGGCCAGCATCGTCTCGCGGGCCGGCAACCGGCGGTTCGTGCAGCTGTCCGCGCTGAGCGCTGGGGTGAAGGACGTCCGCGCGGTGATCGACCAGGCCCGCCGCACGCTGGAGCACGGCGGCCGGCCGACGGTGCTGTTCATCGACGAGATCCACCGCTTCTCCAAGACCCAGCAGGACTCGCTGCTGGCCGCGGTCGAGGCGCGCACCGTCACGCTGGTCGCCGCGACCACCGAGAACCCGTACTTCTCGATGGTCTCGCCGCTGCTCTCGCGCAGCCTGCTGCTCACCCTGCAGCCGCTCACCGACGACGACGTGGACGCGCTGGTCGACCGGGCGCTGGCCGACGAGCGCGGCCTGGCCGGCGCCGTCACGCTGGCCGCCGACGCCCGCGCCCACCTGCTGCGGCTGGCCGGCGGCGACGCCCGCCGGGCGCTCACCGCGCTGGAGGCCGCGGCCGGCTCGGTGCTGGCCGCCGGGGGCAGCGCGATCACGCTGCCCGAGCTGGAACTGGCCATCGACCAGGCCGCGGTGCGCTACGACCGGGACGGCGACCAGCACTACGACGTGATCAGCGCCTTCATCAAGTCGATCCGGGGTTCGGACGTCGACGCCGCCCTGCACTACCTGGCCCGGATGATCGTGGCCGGCGAGGACCCGCGCTTCATCGCCCGCCGGCTGGTCGTGCACGCCAGCGAGGACATCGGCCTGGCCGACCCGACCGCGCTGCTGGCGGCCACCGCGGCGGCCGAGGCGGTCCAGCTGATCGGCCTGCCCGAGGCCCGGATCAACCTGGCCCAGGCCACGATCCACCTGGCCCTGGCGCCCAAGTCGAACGCGGTCGTGGTCGCCATCGACTCGGCGCTCGCCGACGTCCGGCAGGGGCAAGCCGGCCCGGTGCCGCCGGCGCTGCGGGACGGCCATTACCCGGGGGCCCGGTCGCTCGGGCACGGCCGGGGCTACGTCTACCCGCACGACCTGCCGGAGGGCGTCGCGAGCCAGCAGTACCCGCCGGACGAGCTGGTCGGCACCGACTACTACCGGCCCGGCGGCCGCGGCGCCGAGCGCGCCGTCGCGGAGCGGCTGGCCCGGTTGCGCGCGCTGATCCGGGCCGGTCGCCAGGGCTGACCGGGGCCGTCCACGCGGCTGATCGGCAGCGTCCGGCCAGCGGGTAGGGTGCTGGCGACGCCCGAATTTCCTAGGAGATGCCCTCGTGCACGCTGGAGCCATCGCCGGCCTGATCGCGGCCGGCGCGTTCGTCCTGCTCGTGTTGTTGCTCGCCATCCCGCTGCTGAAACTCGGCAAGACCCTGGACGAGGCCACCCTGGCCCTGCGCAAGACGCACGAGGGCGCCGCGCCGCTGCTGACCGGCGCGCAGACCACCGTGGCCAACGTCAACTCCCAGCTCGCCCAGCTGGAGGACATCACCCGGGGTGTCGGCTCGATCACCAGCAACGCCGCCGCGCTGACCTCGATCGTCTCCTCGACGGTGGGCAGCCCGCTGATCAAGGTGGCCGCGTTCTCCTACGGCGTCCGGTCGACGGTGAAGAAGCGGCAGGACGCCCAGGCCGTCACCGACGCCCGGCGCAGCCGCCTGGACACGCGGCGCAGCCGCCGGGCCGCCCGGCGCGGGAGCCGCTGATGCGCCGGCTGTTCTGGCTGGCCCTCGGCGCGACGGTCGGGGTGCTGGTGATGCGCAAGCTCTCCCGGGCGGCCGAGAAGCTGACCCCGCAGGGCATGGCGCAGAGCCTCAGCGCCGGGCTCAACGAGCTGGCCTTCGCGCTCGGCGACTTCGTCGCCGACGTCCGCGAGGCGATGGCCGGCCAGGAGGCGGCGTTGCGGGCCGCGGCCGGGCTGGACGCCGCCGGCGACCCGGCGATCGCCGGCAGCCACCGCGCCGACGGCGCCGAAAGCGATTGAGCCAGCGCCTACGCTGGCATCACCGATGAACGAACCCTAGGAGTTCCGCCATGCGCTCAGCCGAGATCCGGCGTCGCTTCCTCGCGCACTTCGAGGCCCACGGCCACACCGTGGTGCCGAGCGCGCCGCTGCCGTTCGACGACCCGAACCTGCTGTTCGTCAACGCGGGCATGGTGCAGTTCGTCCCCTACTTCATCGGCCAGCAGGCCGCGCCCTGGAAGCGCGCCACCAGCGTGCAGAAGTGCATCCGCACCCAGGACATCGAGGAGGTCGGCAAGACCACTCGGCACGGCACCTTCTTCCAGATGAACGGCAACTTCTCCTTCGGCGACTACTTCAAGGAGGGTGCGGTCAAGCTGGCCTGGGAGCTGTCCACCAACCCCGTCGCGGACGGCGGTTTCGGGCTGGACCCGGAGCGCATCTGGCCCACCGTCTACCTCGACGACGAGGAGGCGGTGGCGATCTGGCGCGAGGTCATCGGCATCCCGTCCGAGCGGATCGTGCGGCGAGGCAAGGCCGACAACACCTGGGACATGGGCATTCCCGGCCCGGCCGGCACCTGCAGCGAGCTGTTCTACGACCGCGGCCCCGACTACGGCCCGGACGGCGGCCCGGCGGTCGACGAGGACCGCTACATGGAGTTCTGGAACCTCGTCTTCATGCAGTACGAGCGTGGCCGGTCGACCGGCTCGGGCAAGGGCGAGTACGAGATCCTCGGCGACCTGCCCAGCAAGAACATCGACACCGGCATGGGCCTGGAACGGATGGCCGCGATCCTGCAGGGCGTCGACAACCTCTACGAGATCGACGAGACGCGCCCGATCCTCGACATGGCGGCCGCGCTGACCGGCACCAAGTACGGCGCGCACTCCGGGCACTCGGCGGCCGAGTCGCACCCCGACGACGTGCGGCTGCGGGTGATCGCCGACCACGTGCGCACCGCGCTGATGCTGATGGGCGACGGGGTCACCCCCTCGAACGAGGGCCGGGGCTACGTGCTGCGCCGGATCCTGCGCCGGGCGGTGCGCTCGATGCGGCTGCTCGGCTTCGCCGACCCGGCGCTGCCGGAGCTGCTGCCGGTGGCGCGGGACTGCATGGCGCCGTCGTACCCGGAGCTCGCGACCGACTTCGACCGGATCGCGATGATTGGCTACGCCGAGGAGGACACCTTCCGGCGGACGCTGACCTCGGGCACCACCATCTTCGACACCGCGGTCAGCACCGTGAAGTCGGCCGGCGGCAGCACGCTGCCGGGCGAGCAGGCCTTCCAGCTGCACGACACCTACGGCTTCCCGGTCGACCTGACGCTGGAGATGGCCGCCGAGCAGGGGCTGCAGGTGGACGTCGAGGGCTTCCGCCGGCTGATGGCCGAGCAGCGGGAGCGGGCCAAGGCCGACGCCAAGGCGAACAAGAGCGCGCACGGCAACTCGCCCGCCTTCCGCCAGCTGCGCGACGCCGGCGAGACGGTCTTCACCGGCTACACCGAGCTGGCCACCTCCTCGCGGGTGCGCGGCATCGTCCGGTCCGGCGAGCTGGTGCCGGCCGCCGAGCCCGGCCAGGTCGTCGAGGTGGTGCTGGACGAGACCCCGTTCTACGCCGAGTCCGGTGGCCAGATCGCCGACGAGGGCACCATCACCTCGGGCGACGCGGTGCTGCGGGTGCTCGACGTGCAGAAGCCGGTGAAGGGCCTGATCGTGCACCGGGCCGAGGTGGTCTCCGGCGAGCTGCGCAGCGGCGCCGAGGTCGAGGCCGCCGTCGACCCGGAGTGGCGCCGGTCGGCCCGGCAGGCGCACTCGGGCACCCACGTGGTGCACGCCGCGCTGCGCGAGGTGCTCGGCCCGACCGCGCTGCAGAGCGGCTCCTACAACAAGCCCGGTTACCTGCGGCTGGACTTCGCCTGGGGCCAGGCGCTGTCGGAGACCAGCAAGCGCGACATCGAGGAGGTCGCCAACCGCGCGCTGCGCTCGGACCTGCCGGTCAGCGTGCAGTACATGCCGCTGCAGCGGGCCCGCGAGCTCGGTGCGCTGGCGCTGTTCGGCGAGACCTACGACGCCGAGGTGCGGGTGGTCGAGATCGGCGGCGCCTGGTCGCGCGAGCTGTGCGGTGGCACCCACGTCGAGCACTCCTCCCAGGTCGGTGCGATCACGGTCACCGGCGAGTCCTCGGTCGGCGCCGGGGTGCGCCGGGTCGAGGCGTTCGTCGGGCTGGAGGCGCTGCGCTACCTGGCCACCGAACGGGCGCTGCTGAGCGCGGTGTCGGACACCCTCAAGGTGCCGGCGGCCGAGGCCCCGGAGCGGGTCGCGGCGCTGGTCGAGCGGCTCAAGGCCGTGGAGAAGGAGCTGGAACGCAACCGGATCGCCGCCGTGCTGGCCGGGGCGGGGGAGCTGGCCACCCAGGTCACCGAGGTCGGCGGCACCCAGCTGGTGGCGGTGCCCGCGCCGGCCGGGCTCGCCGGCAACGACCTGCGCACGCTGGCCACCGACGTCCGCAACCGGCTGGACCAGGGCCGGCCGGCGGTCGTGGTGCTGGTCTCCGACGTCGACGGCAAGGCGCACTTCGTGGCCGCCGTCAACGCCGCCGGGCAGCAGTCCGGCCTGTCGGCGGGCGAGCTGGTGCGGGCGTTCGCGCCGGTGCTCGAGGCTCGCGGCGGCGGCAAGGCCGACCTCGCCCAGGGCGCCGGCGGCAACCCGGCCAGGGCGGCCGAGGCGCTGCAGGCGGTGACTGCCGTCCTGGCCGGCCGCGGGTGAGCCAGCAGCCGGGGGCGAGCCGGCGCCCGGGCGTCTGGCTCGGCATCGACGTCGGCGCGGTGCGCATCGGCGTGGCGCGCACCGACCCAGACGGCATCCTGGCCTTCCCGGTCACCACGGTGCCCTTCGACGCTGGCGAGCGACCTGGCGAGCAGCGGGCCGACCTGGCCGCGGTGCAGGCGCTCATCGCCGAGCACGAGGCGGTCGGGGTGGTCGTCGGGCTGCCCCGCACGCTGGCCGGCCGGGAGGGCCCGGCGGCCGCCGCGGCCCGGGCGTTCGGCGAGGCGCTGGCGGACCGGATCGCCCCGGTTCCGGTGCGCTACGTCGACGAGCGGCTGACCACCGTGGTGGCGCAGCGTAACCTCAGCCGCAGCGGGGTACGGTCGCGGGCGCAGCGCGCCGTGGTCGACCAGGCGGCGGCGGTGGAGATCCTGCAGTCGTTCCTGGCTGCCGGCTCGCACCGGGCCGGCACCGCCGAGTAACCTTCGGCACCGGCTGACCGGCAACCGGACGAGCGGCCGGCTGCCACCCGGGCAGCGGACACATCGACAGTGGACGTAGGGGGCCGACACGCGTGGAGGGTTCGATCGACGAGCTTCGTGGTGAGGATCATCCGCTGTTCGGTTCCCCGGACGAGAGCTACGTCCCCGGCGCCACGTCGCGGTCACACCGGCACCGGGCCAAGCGCCGCAACCGGCGTCGCCGGCTGTTCCCGATCCTGTCGTTCGTGCTGATCCTGGCGCTGATCGGCACCAGCTACCTGCTGGTCCGCTCGGCGGCCGGGTACTTCCGCACCCCCGACTACTCCGGCAGCGGCACCGGCTCCACCCGGATCACCATCGACCCCGGCGACGGCGCGAGCGACGTGGCGGCCGCGCTGGTCAAGGCCGGCTCGGTCGAGTCGGGCAAGGCGTTCGTGAACGCGGCCAAGAAGTCTGGCCGGGCCAGCGACATCCAGCCCGGGGTGTTCCGGGTGCCGCTGCACGCCTCCGGCGCCGCCGCGCTCGCCGCCATCCTCAACCCGGCGAACAAGCTGGTCACCCAGGTGACCATCCCCGAGGGCTACACCCAGATGCAGGTGCTGAGCACGCTGGCCGACCGGACCGGCCTGCCGCTGAAGCAGCTGCAGGCGGCGGCCGGCCGGCTCGGCAACCTGAACCTGCCGGACGGGTTCGCCCCGAGGACCATCGAGGGCTTCCTGTACCCGGCCACCTACCAGTTCAACCCGGGCAGCTCCGCCGACGAGGTGGTGCAGCAGCTGACCAGCCAGTTCAGCTCGGCCTATGCCCAGCTCGGGCTGGCCGATGCCGCCCGCGCGGCCGGTATCACGCCGTACCAGGCGCTGATCATCGCCTCGATCATCGAGGGCGAGGCGAAGTTCGACGCCGACCGGCCCAAGGTCGCCCGCGTCATCCTGAACCGGCTGGCCGCGCACCGGCCGCTGCAGATCGACGCGATCAGCGTCTACGGCGCCAAGGTGGCCGGCCTCGACCCGAAGACCGTCGACTACGCCACCCTCGACTCGCCCTACAACTCCTACACCCACCCCGGCCTGCCGCCGTCGCCGATCGACAATCCCGGCGACAGCTCGCTGAAGGCCGCGGTCCAGCCGGCGTCCGGCAGCTGGCTGTACTACGTCAACGGCGACGCCGCGGGCCACCTGAGCTTCTTCACCGACGAGAGCCAGTTCCTGGCCGCGGCCGCCAAGTGCAAGGCCAACGGCTGGGGGTGCGGTTGAGCCGGGCCGCAGTGCTCGGCAGCCCGATCGCGCACAGCCTGTCCCCGGTGCTGCACGGCGCCGCCTACTCCGCGCTCGGCCTGACCGGCTGGCGGTTCGAGGCGCTGGAGTGCGCCGAGGCCGAGTTGCCCGGGGTGCTGGCCGCGCGGCCTGACTGGGCCGGCTTCGCCTGCACGATGCCGCTCAAGCGGGCGGTGCTGCAGGTCGCGACGACGGTGAGCGAGCCGGCCGCGGCGATCGGCGCCGGCAACACGCTGCTGCCCGGCGCGACCGGCTGGCACGCCGACAACACCGACTGGATCGGCATCCGGGACGCCCTGGCCGCGGCGGGAGCCGGGCCGCCCGGCCGGGTGGTGCTGCTCGGCGCCGGCGGCACCGCGCAGGCCGCCCTGGCCGCGCTGCCCGCCGGCTGCGAGATCACCGCGCTGGTCCGCGAGCCGGGCCGGGCCGGTGCGCTGCTGGCCGCTGCCGACCGGCTGGGCCGCCCGGTGCGGCTCGGCCGGCTGGGGGAGCCGGTGCCGGCCGACCTGGTGATCGCGACCCTGCCGGCCGGCGCCGCGGATCCGCTGGCCGCCACGGTGCCGGACTGGACGATGCCGCCCGGCTGGACGCTGCTCGACGTCGTCTACGCCGGCTGGCCGACCCCGCTGGCCCGGGCCGCGCGGCAGGCCGGCGCCCGGCTGGTGAGCGGCGCGGCCATGCTGCTCTTCCAGGCCGCCCGGCAGGTCGAGCTCATGACGGGGCGTGCAGCTCCAGTCGAGGCCATGCGAGCGGCGATGCGGGCAGCTGCCCCGGCGAGCGGCTGCTGATCCGCTCCTCGGCGGCGTGCCGGTCGGCCGGGGTGTCCACGTCGGCCGAGCAGGCGTCGAAGTCCGGCACCAGGGCCAGGTCCACGTCCCGGTAGAGCGCCCGCACCGGCAGCCCGGCCGGATCGCCCAGCCGGCCCAGTGCGGCGCGCAGCGACGAGGTACGCCAGAGCGCGGCCAGGTGGCTCGTCCGGCCGGTCAGGTCGACCAGCGCCGCCGCGTCCCGGCCGTCGCCGAGCGCCCGGCCGAGCTCGCCCAGCGCCCCGCAGACGAAGGGCAGGTCACCGGCTAGCACCGCCACCACCGGCCGGCGGACCAGCGGCAGCGCGGCCGCCAGCGCCGCGACCGGGCCGCCGCCGGCCGGCTGCTCCCGGCAGAAGACCGGCGTGCCGAGCGCGATCCGGCGCGGCCCGACCTGGATCCGGCTGGCCGCCCCGCTCGCGGCCAGCAGCACGTGATCGGCCAGCGGCCAGCCGGCCAGCGGGATCAGCGCCTTCGCGCCGAGCTCCTGGCCGCCCAGCCGGACCCCGCGGCCACCGGCCAGCACGATCGCGTCCAGGTCGAGCCGGTCGCGGACGGCGGCCAGCGCGAGCTCGCTGCCGGCCACGCTGGCCGGGTCGGCGAAGCCGCGGCGCAGGGTCAGCGCCAGCTCGAAGTGCTGCGCGGCCCGGTGCAGCTCGCCCAGGTCGTACCACCGGGTGCCGGCGTGCTGCAGCGTGCTCGCCTGCCGGTCCCGGCCGCGGGCGTAGCGCCACGCCCGGACGTGGTAGCGCTCGGCCAGTTCGGGCTCGCCGCGGCTGCGGTGCAGGTCGGCGGTGAGCAGCAGCAGCCGCCACGGGTCGGCGGCCACGGCCGGCTCCTCGGCGAGCGCGGCGGCCTCGGCGAACGCCTCATCGGTGCGGCCCAGCACCCGCAGCAGGAACAGCCGGTCCAGCGGGGCGGCCGCGGCCAGCCTGGTGGCCACCGCGGCCCGGTCGACCAGCACCGGGGCGAGGGTGTCCGGGTCGATCAGCCACCCGGTGCTCGCGTCCATCGCCCCATCATCGCCGGTGCCGGCGACACATCGGACACGGCTGCCTGAGACAATCGCCGGGTGTTGCGCTGGATGACAGCCGGAGAGTCGCACGGCCCTGCCCTGGTGGCGATCCTGGAGGGCCTGCCGGCCGGGGTCGGGATCACCACCGAGCTGATCGCGGAGCACCTGGCCCGGCGCCGGCTCGGCTACGGTCGCGGCGCCCGGATGAAGTTCGAGCGCGACGAGGTCGAGCTGACCGGTGGCGTCCGGCACGGGCGCACCCTGGGCGGCCCGGTGGCCGTCCGGGTCGGCAACACCGAGTGGCCGAAGTGGCAGACGGTGATGGCCGCCGACCCGGTCGACGCGGACGTGCTGGCCGCCCAGGCCCGCAACGAGCCGCTCACCCGCCCCCGGCCCGGCCACGCCGACCTGGCCGGCATGCAGAAGTACGACCTGGACGAGGCCCGCCCGATCCTGGAACGCGCCAGCGCCCGGGAGACCGCGGCCCGGGTCGCGCTCGGCACGGTGGCGCGGCGGTTCCTGGCCGACCTCGCCGACATCGAGGTGCTCAGCCACGTGACCGCGATCGGCGAGGTGTCCGCGCCGGCCGGCCTGGTGCCCGGCCGCGGCGACCTGGCGGCGGTGGACGCCTCCGAGGTGCGCTGCCTCGACCCGGGCGCGGCGGCCGCCATGATCGAGCACATCGACCAGACCAAGCGCGCCGGCGACACCCTGGGCGGGGTGGTCGAGGTGGTCGTGCACGGCCTGCCGCCGGGCCTGGGCAGCCACATCCAGTGGGACCGCCGGCTCGACTCGCGGCTGGCCGCCGCCCTGATGGGCATCCAGGCGATCAAGGGGGTCGAGGTGGGCGACGGTTTCGAGCTGGCCCGCACCCCGGGCAGCAGGGCGCACGACGAGATCGAGCGCGACGCCGGCGGCGTGCTGCGCCGGCGCAGCGGTCGGGCCGGGGGCACCGAGGGCGGCATGTCCACCGGTGAGGTGCTGCGGGTACGGGCGGCGATGAAGCCGATCTCGACGGTGCCGCGGGCACTGCGGACGGTGGACGTGGCGACCGGCGAGCCGGCCGCGGCGATCAACCAGCGCTCCGACGTCTGCGCGGTGCCGGCCGCCGGGGTGGTCGCCGAGGCGATGGTGGCCCTGGTGCTCGCCGAGGCGGTGCTGGAGAAGTTCGGCGGCGACGCGGTCGCCGAGACCCGGCGCAACCTCGACGGCTACCTGGCCCGGCTGGCCGAACGCGGCCTGGCGGCGGGCCCGGATCGCTGATGCCGCCCCGGGTGGTGCTGGTCGGGCTGCCCGGCACCGGCAAATCGACGGTCGGCGCCCGGCTGGCCGGACGGCTCGGGGTCGAGTTCGCCGACTCCGACCAGCTGATCGAGCAGGCCGAGGGGCGCACCGTGCCGCAGCTCTTCGCCGCGGTCGGCGAGGCCGGCTTCCGGCAGCTCGAGTCGGCAACCGTGCTGGCCGCGCTGGGCGGGTTCGGCGGGGTGCTGGCCCTGGGCGGCGGTGCGGTCACCACCGAGGCGGTGCGCGACGGCCTGCGCTCGGCGGCGGTGCCGGTACTGCTGCTCACCGCGCCGGCCGCCGAGCTGCTGCAGCGGCTGGACCGGGCCGAGGACCGGCCGCTGCTGGCCGGCGACCCGGCCGGCCGGCTGGCCGAGCTGACCGCGGCCCGGGCCGGGCTGTACGCCGAGGTCGCCGGCGCGCGGGTGGACACCGCCGGTGCCACCGTCGGCCAGGTCGTCGAGCGGGCGCTGGCGCTGCTCGTGGCCGAGAACGCCCCCGAGGAGGCTCGCTAGATGACCGTCACCCGGATCGAGGTGACCGGCGCCCGGCCGTACGAGGTGCTGATCGGCACCGGGCTGCTCGGCGAGCTGCCGCCGCTGCTGGCCGGCGCGGACCGGGTGGGCATCGTCCACCCGCCGACGCTGCGGGTGAGCGCCGAGGCGGTCCGCGACGACCTGGTCGCGGCCGGCTTCCAGGCGCACGCGATCGAGGTGCCGGACGCCGAGGACGCCAAGACGCTCGGCGTGGCCGGCTTCTGCTTCGACGTGCTGGGCCAGGTCGGCTTCACCCGCAACGACGCGCTGGTCGGGCTGGGCGGTGGCGCGACCACCGACCTGGCCGGCTGGGTGGCCGCCAGCTGGCTGCGCGGCATCCGGATCGTGCAGGTGCCGACCACGCTGGCCGGCATGGTGGACGCCGCGATCGGCGGCAAGACCGGCATCAACACCGAGCGCGGCAAGAACCTGGTGGGCGCCTTCCACCCGCCGGCCGGGGTGCTCTGCGACCTGGCGGTGCTGGCCACCCTGCCGGCCAACGACTACATCGCCGGGCTGGCCGAGGTCGTCAAGTGCGGGTTCATCGCCGACCCGCGGATCCTGGAGCTGATCGAGGCCGACCCGGCCGCGGCGACGGTGGCCGGCAACCCGGCCGAGCGCGAGCTCGTCGAGCGCACGGTCGCGGTCAAGGCCAAGGTGGTGTCGGAGGATCTCACCGAGCAGGGCCTGCGGGAGATCCTGAACTACGGCCACACCCTGGGCCACGCCATCGAGCGGGCCGAGCGCTACACCTGGCGGCACGGCGCGGCCGTCTCGATCGGGCTGGTGTATGCGGCCGAGCTGTCCCGGGCGCTGGGGCGCCTCGACGACGCCACCGCCGACCGGCACGCCGCGATCCTCGCCTCGCTGCGCCTGCCGGTGCGCTACCGGGCCGGCACCTTCGCCCAGCTGCTCGACTCGATGCGGGTGGACAAGAAGGCGCGCGGAAACCGGCTGCGGTTCGTCCTGCTCGACGCGCTGGCCCGGCCGGTGACGGTTGCCGACCCGGATCCGGCGCTGCTGGCCGCCGCGTTCGCCGAGATCAGCGGCGAGGCGGACGGCCCCGACCCGACGACAACCACGACCGCCACGACAACCACGACCGCCGAGGAGGGCACGTGACCGACCCCGCCGAGACGCAGCAGGCCGGCCCGCCGCGGGTGCTGGTGCTCAACGGTCCCAACCTGGGCCGGCTCGGTCGCCGGGAGCCCGAGATCTACGGCTCGACCACCCACGACGAGCTGACCGCGCTGTGCGTCCGGGCCGGCGCGGAGCTCGGCCTGCTGGTCGAGGTGCGCCAGTCCGACGCGGAGGCCGACCTGCTGCACTGGCTGCACGAGGCAGCCGACGAGCGGCTGCCCGTGGTGCTGAACGCCGGCGCGTTCACCCACACCTCGGTGGCCCTGCGGGACGCGGCCGCCGCGCGCACCGCGCCGCTGATCGAGGTGCACATCTCGAACGTGCACGCCCGGGAGGAGTTCCGGCACCACTCCTACCTGTCCGCCGTGGCGTCCGGGGTGATCGTCGGCCTCGGCGTGGAGGGCTACGTGCTCGCGCTGAGCTGGATCTCGGCCACCGCGCCCGCCGCGGCCGGCGCCGGCGAGGGCTGACCGGCCTGTCCCGACCCCGGCCGATACAGCACGGTTCTCTAAGCTGTGTGCCGTGCAACGGTGGCGTGGCTTAGAGGCAATCCCGACCGGCTGGGGTCGCTGCGTGGCGACCGTCGGCGTCTTCGACGGCGTCCACCTGGGCCACCAGCAGATCATCGCCCGGGCCCGGGCGCTGGCCGACGAGCGCGGGTTGCCGGCGGTCATGGTCACCTTCACCCCGCACCCGGCCTCGGTGGTGCGGCCGGGCAGTCAGCCGCCGCTGCTGGCCACCAACACCCGGCGGGCCGAGCTGGCCGAGTCGTTCGGCATCGACGTGGTGCTGTTCCTGCCGTTCACCAAGGACTTCTCGCGGCTGGCGCCGGAGCAGTTCGTGCACGAGGCGGTGGTCGCCGACCTGCACGCCGCGGCGGTGGTGGTGGGGGAGAACTTCCGGTTCGGCCACCGCGCCACCGGCGACCTGCGGCTGCTGGAATCGTTCGGCGACCGCTGGGGCTTCGACGCCGAGGGCGTGCCGCTGCTGCAGAACGGCCACCATCCGATCTCCTCGACCTACATCCGCTCCTGCGTGCAGGCCGGCGACGTGGCGGCGGCGGCCGGGGCGCTGGGGAGGCCGCACCGGCTGGATGGCGTGGTGGTGCGCGGCGACCAGCGCG
>Ga0335073_10001758_pt1 | contig 29237 bp, 20 predicted proteins | sample Lox_Sample_22_FD_207093 | JGI IMG/M metagenome (GOLD analysis project Ga0335073, IMG submission 207093) | Soil microbial communities from Loxahatchee National Wildlife Refuge, Florida, United States - Lox_Sample_2.2 | ecosystem: Environmental > Terrestrial > Soil > Wetlands | place: USA... | reverse complement strand
GCCGCCGTCTTCACGATCACACTGCCCGGAGCCAGCTTCTCGTCCTGAGGACGCTCGCCGTAGTTCCAGATCCTTGGGGTGAGGAAGATGAAAGCGAGAATCAGCGTCACCATTACGTCGTAGTGAAGGCTGCCACGTTCATAAGTCCAGAAAAAGTAACTGCGTAATATTCGACCCATACTTTATTTGCTCTTGGGGCGGATCTGCGTCTGCCCGCCCATATAGGGTATCAATGCTTCAGGCACCTGCACCGATCCATCGGCCTGCTGATAATTCTCGAGAATGGCGAGCCACGTCCTCCCGATCGCCAGACCGCTGCCGTTCAGGGTGTGTACGAGCGCTGTTTTGTTCTGTCCAGCGGGTCGGTAGCGGATATTCGCGCGCCGCGCCTGGAAATCCAGAAAATTCGAGCAGGAGGAAATCTCGCGATACAACTGCTGCCCCGGCAGCCACACTTCGAGGTCATACGTCTTTGCCGAGCTGAAGCCCATGTCTCCGGTGCACAGCAGTATCCTGCGATAAGGCAAACCAAGCCGTTCGAGAATCGACTCGGCATTTCGCGTCAGCTTCTCGTGCTCGGCCTCGCTTTCCTCCGGACGCGTGAACTTCACCAGTTCGACCTTTTGAAATTGATGCTGGCGGATGATTCCGCGGACGTCCTTTCCGTATGAGCCTGCCTCCGACCGGAAGCATGGTGTGTATGCGGTCAGAGAAACTGTAAGCTGCGCGTCGTCGAGAACTTCGTCGCGATACAGATTCGTGACCGGAACTTCCGCTGTTGGAATCAGCCAGTGGTCGTTGTCGCGATATTCGCCCGGCTTGAATCCCTGTTCGTCTTCGCAGTGAAAGAGATCTTCGGCAAACTTGGGCAATTGACTTGTGCCGAAAAGGCTCTTGCTGTTCACCATGAAGGGCGGCAGCACTTCGGTGTATCCGTGCTCGCGCGTGTGCACGTCGAGCATGAAGTTGATCAGCGCCCGCTCCAACTTTGCGCCCTCACGCCAATAGACGGCAAACCGCGCCCCGGAGATCTTGGCCGCGCGCTCCAGATCGAGAATGCCGAGCTGCTCACCGATCTCCCAGTGCGGCCTGGGCGCGAAATCGAACTGCGGAATCTCGCCCCAGCGCTGGATCTCGGCATTGTCCTGTTCCGACTTGCCAACCGGGACATCTGGAAGCGGGAGATTCGGCACATTCTCGAGAATCGCCGAAAGCTTACGGTCGGCATCCTCGGCAACCGCGGCCAGTTCCTCAATACGCGACTTCAGTGCACGCGTCTCCTCCATCACGGAGGTCGCGTCCTGGCCGGACTTCTTCAGCCGCGCCACTTCTTCGCTGAGCTTGTTGCGCTGTGCCTTGAGCTGTTCCGCCTGTGTGATTCGTTCCCGCCGGTTCTGATCGAGCGCGCGAAAATCCCCCAGCAGCGCCGCCGGGTCCTGTCCGCGATCGCGGAGCTTTCCTTCTACCAATTCCAGATTGGCGCGTACAAATGCCAAATCGAGCATATAGATCAGTTTACAGGTTCAAGCCGAGGTCCTTCCTAAGCAGGCTCCCAGGAATGCTCAGTGGCCGCTGTGCGCCGATGCGTCGGCCATCCGTACTCCACTCAGGCTGCCAACATATCGGGCAACGCCGCGATAGAGAGACTCGGCAATGCGCTCGCGGTATTTCCCGTCGCGCAACTCCTGCGCATCACTTGGATTGGTGAGGAACGAAATCTCTGCCAGGATCGACGGCATGTTCGCGCCGATCAGAACGACGAACGGCGCCTTCTTCACCCCGCGATCCTTCAACCCGGGATTCCCCTCTTCAAGCCCGGCGTATAGGCTCTGGTCCACGTCCGAAGCAAATTCGCGCGACTCGTTGATCTTGTCCTGAAGAGCGATCTTCTTCACGAGGTCAGAGAGCTGATGAATCGACTGGTCGGAGACGGCGTTTTCGCGCGCTGCAACCTCAAGGGCGTCTGCCGAGGTCGTGAAGTTCAGATAGTAGGTCTCGACTCCGCGCGCTGTGGGGTCGGGGCTGGAATTTGCATGTACGGAGATGAACAGATCCGCCTGCGCCTTATTGGCGATCGCTGTGCGGGTTTCGAGCGGAATGAAGGTGTCGTCGTCGCGCGTATAGATCACGTCTGCGCCCAGCCGCTGTTTCAGCAACTGCCCCAGCCGCAGCGCCACGTCGAGCACCACATCCTTCTCCTCGATGCCGTCCGGCCCCAGCGTTCCGGAATCATGCCCGCCGTGCCCCGCGTCCACCACAATGCGGTTGATCTTGAGTCCCAGTGCGCGCACCATCGAGCGCGGGCCATCGGCTGTGGGCTGCGCGGCGTGAATCTCTGTTGTGCTCGTCGCTGTCGGCGGCGCGTTCGCTGCATGACTCTTTGAAGTGCGTGCCTTTGGGGCTGGAGCGGGAGGAGGTGTCGCTGCCGCGATCTCATCCGGCTGCGGCGCAGGGCTCGTTCCTGCTACTGACTGCGCCACGGGAGCCGTCGTTGGCCGCCTGGTTGCCTTCACCTGATTGGGCTGCTGACTCAGTGAGGCCACATCGGAAAGAGCTGTGGTGTCGTCGTCATCATCGATCACCACACGATGCACCGGAGCCTTTGGCGTCGGCGCGTGCGCCACGCTCTTCTTCGGCGCAGGCAGTGGATCACCCAGCGCGTCGGTATCAGTCGTGTCCGTGCCGATCCCGATCGTCGGCTTCGACGATGCGACCGTCTTCGCGGCTACGATCTCGGGCTGCGGCCTAGTGGTCTTCGCCGCCGGCTTTGGAGGAGGCGGCGCAGTCTCCGGCACCGCTGCCGCGCTATAGACCGGACCGCTACGCGATTTTCTTCCATGCACGTCGATGATCAGCCGCGACGGATTGGGCAGAAAGAACGCCGAGTAATCGCTTACATCGCTCACATCCAGCACAATCCGCGTCACATCATTCGAAAATTGCGCCGCCCGCACCTGCTTCAGAAATCCGTCGTCGATCACCTCGTCCGACTTGCCGATCAGCTCCGGAGACAGCCGCGCACCATGCAGGTCGAAGAAGATGCGGTCAGGATTCGGAACCCGTACCGCCTCATACCGCACCTCATCCTGCAAATCGATCGCCACACGCGTATACACGGGAGTCGACCAGTGGCGTATGCCTGTCACCAGAGGCAGCTTTTCCTTGCGTGGCGGCGGCGTCGCATTCAGAGCGGCTTCGCTCACGCGCGGGGATTCCGACGCAGAGTGCTGCGCCGGTGGCGGGATATCATTCTCCGCAATCTGCGGCTCTGATTGTTCGGGAGTCTTGGCGGCAGGAGCGGGCTTCGTTGAAGTCTCGTGAACGGTTGTGGCGGGCCGCGCGTTGTTCTCGGCCTGTGAGTGGATAGCAGCTGCCAGAACCGTTTTGTGGGCTCCCGACGAGTGTTTCGCAGTCGTTGCAGTCGCGGTTCCACTGCTTTCCGCGGGAGCCCGGGCGACCGCAGTTCCGCCGTGCGATGTCTTCACCGGTCCCCTGCGCAGATTGGTCAACTCGATTCGCGCCTCATTGGCCAACGCATTCTGCGGATACAACTTAAGAAATTCCTGAAAGGTCGCTTGCGCACTCTCGCGATCGTTCAGGTCGCGCAGATAGATCTCGCCCTCGGTCAGCAGCGCGCTGAATCGGTAGCGGCTGCCCGGATATTGCTTGCGCAGAAACTCGTACTGCGAAATGGCATCGTGGAGCGCCTTGTCGTCTTCAAAAATGCGCCCTTCCTCGGCCAGCAGATCGGCGACCGCCGACACCGACGCATCGGCCCTGGGCGAGGCGGGATCTCCGTGATAGATCGCACGATAGGCCTCGATCACGCGCTCATAGTCGCGCCGCGTACGCTGCCGTTCCGACCGCCCCTCGAGCGCCTCGCGCATGCGCTGCGCCTTTTCGAAGGCAGAATGCGACGACGCATGCTGCGGGGCGGCCGGCAACCTGGCGCTACTGAATAAAAGCAGGCAGATGCAGCCGGCAATCGAGAGCAGGCGGAAACGTCCTGCATGGAGGATAGAGGCCGGCATAAGAGGCACAGACACTCAAAGTATAAGTTCCGGCAAAAAGCCCATCAATCAGACGAACCCAGATCGCAACGGCTTGTTGTGTCAATTTTGCAATGGGTTTCTATTGGTCATTTGCGGTCAGAGAAGTTCGATGAACTCATCCACCGTCATGCCGGAAGCACGGATCAGAGCCCGTAAAGTTCCGGTAGAAAGTTCTTTATGTTGAGGAACGGAAGAGATTCACCCTGACATCGGGTTTGGTCATCACGCAGTGGCTTCCTACCTGACCTGCAAGGGACCAGCCCGCACGTTGAAACGCTTTAACTGCTTCTTTTCCCGAGATATTGGCGAGCTTTCCCATGCACAGAGTCCAGTGCAACCAGTCGGCTACCACCCTCTGGAAAACAGGGCTTTAATGAGGAGTTAGACTGCCACTACGATTTCGGCTTGTTTGGAGGGAAGGGACTTCAAAGCCTTCTGATCCTCGGCCCACATCCACGCCGTGATCGCCTCCCGTATATTTTCCAATGCTTCTTTCTCATCTCGCCCTTGAGAAACACATCCAGGGAGCGCCAGGCATTCGGCTACGATCCAGCCGTCTTCTGCTTTCTCGAGCGTAACGTGAAACAACATTCTCAAGGTCTCCGATCGAGGGTCAGTCTAGCACGTCGGCTTATATAGCAAGTTGATGGCGCCAAAGTAGTCCTCAACCCGCCAACGCCCCCACCACATCCGCCGCGCTCTTGAGAGCCGCATCGAGCTGGCTGGCATCTTTGCCACCCGCCTCAGCCATGTCGGGACGCCCGCCGCCCGATCCGCCGACCAGCTTGGCGATCTCGCCGACCACCTTGCCGGCCTGCACTTTGCCAGTAAGGTCTTTGGTTACACCGACAATCAGCGCCACCTTGCCGTTCTGCGCCGAGCCCAGCACCACCACGCCCGACCCCAGTTTGTTGCGCAGATTGTCGACGAGTGTGCGCATCTGTCCCCGGTCGAGCGCGTCGACGCGCTGCGCCAGTACCTTCACACCCCTGACCTCGACGACCTGATCCGCCGCACCCGAAACCGCCGACGCCGCCGACTTCATCCGCGCCTGGTCGAGTTCCCGCCGCAGCTTCTTGAGCTCCTCTTCCTGCGCAGAGAGGCGCGAGCGCAGCGCGTCTGCCGGAGCCGTCTCCGCATTCGGAGAAAGCTGCGCCGCTAATTGGGCCACTTCATAGTCGCGGCGGAACTCGTTGAGAGCGCCGAGACCGGTGACGGCTTCGACACGCCGCACACCCGAAGAAACAGACCCCTCGCCGAGCAGCTTGACCACCCCGATCTCGCCGGTCGCACCGGTGTGCGTGCCTCCGCAGAGTTCCGTGGAGAAGTCGCCGATCTTCACCACCCGCACCCGCTCGCCGTACTTCTCGCCGAAGAGCGCCATGGCGTGATACTCGTTGATCGCAACATCGATGGGAACATCTTCGAGCGTCTCTACTTTGATGTTTTTCAACACCTCTTTGTTGACGAGGTCTTCGATGTCCTGGAGTTCTTCATCGGCAACTGAAGTGAAGTGGGAGAAGTCAAACCGCAGCCTCGCCGGTTCAACCAGCGATCCCGCCTGCTTCACGTGGGTGCCTAGCACCTCGCGCAGCGCCGCGTGCAGCAGGTGCGTCCCGGTGTGGTTGCGACGTGTGGCCGCGCGAAAATCGGCGTCGACAACGGTGTCGATCTTATCGCCGACCGCGAGCGGCTGGCGCAGGATCGCCTTGTGCGCGAAGACTCCCTGGACCGGCTTGGTGCATCCGCTCACATCGGCAACAACGGAGTTGTGGTCGTCGGAATAGAGCCAGCCGGTGTCGCCGATCTGTCCGCCCGAATCGGCGTAGAAGCTGGTGTGGTCGAGGACAATTTCCACCGCGTCTCCGGCATTGGCGGCGGGAACTCCTGCACCATCCTTGACGATGGCAAGAACCTCCGCGCCATCCACTCTGAGCTTGCGATACCCTTCGAATTCCGTCTTCGGCAACTCGCGAAATACGGGACTGGCCGACTGCTTCGCTCCGCCCTTCCATGACGCGCGCGCACGGGCCTGTTCTTCGGCGCGTGCTTTTTCAAACCCGGTCAGGTCGAACTCAATACCCGCATCACGAGCGGCGTCGACCATAAAGTCCAGCGGGAGGCCGTAGGTTTCGTAGAGGTGGAAGGCGGCGCGGCCTGGAAACCCGAATGGAAGTGGAGGAGCAGAGGTATGCGGATAGAACCCCTGTTGCTGCCATTCGTCCACCATTCGGATTGCGGGCTGGATCGCGGGACCGGGTGTGGAAGACTTCAGGGTCTCAAGTACTTCATCAAGTTGTATCCCATGCGGTACTCCAGCCGAAGGGACGAACCTTTCGAAATAGGGCAAAACTATTGCAGCTACCTCTTGGTCGAACCGCCTTGAACCTTCAGTGAGTACACGGTCAAACTGCCGTTCCTCAGCTTGAACAATTTTGGCGACCCTATCCGCACTTTCATTTAACTCCGGATATGCCCCGACCATCTCGTCGCGGACGGCGTAGACCATCTGATACATGAAGGGCTTTTCCTGACCGAGCAGGCGTCCGTGGCGGATGCCACGACGGAGGATCTTGCGCAGAACGTAGCCGCGGCCTTCATTCGCAGGCAGCACGCCGTCGGAAATCAGGAACGTTGCGGCGCGCGCGTGGTCGGCAATGATACGAAGTGAAGCGGAACTCAGATGCTCCTTTTGCTTTAAATCGTTTACTTGATCTTCAGATCGGGGTGCTTCAGGTATCTCTGCAGAAAATTTGGCTACGAGATCAGATTTATACGTGAAGCCGGTCAGTTTTGCTGCTCTCTCGATCAGAGGCACAAACAGATCCGTGTCGAAGTTCGAGAGCACGCCCTGCAGCACGGCGGCTGTGCGCTCGAGGCCCATCCCGGTATCGATCGACGGCTTGGGCAGCGGCAACAACCGGAAACTCTTCTCGACAAATTTGGGCAGTTCGCCAAGCACAAAATCTGGAGAAGCAATCTCCTGCTGGATACTTACGCGGTCAAACTGCATGAAGACGAGGTTCCAGATCTCGACGTAACGCGACTCGTCTTCTCCGAAGGGCTTGTCGACGGCTGGATCATCACCCGCCTCCTGGCCCATGTCGTAGAAGATCTCCGAGCATGGGCCGCACGGGCCGGTGTCGCCCATCTGCCAGAAGTTGTCCTTGCTGCCGCATTCGTGGATGCGCTCAGGCGGAACACCCTGCGCGCGCCACAGATCGTACGCCTCTTCATCGCGTGGGACGCCGTTCTCGCCCTTGAAGATGGTGACGTAGAGCTTGTCTTTCGGGATGCCGAACCACTCCGGCGACGTAACCAGTTCCCACGCGTAGGCGATAGCGTCTTTCTTGAAGTAATCTCCGAAGCTGAAGTTGCCCAGCATCTCGAAGAACGTGTGATGCCGCCGCGTGAAGCCGACATTCTCAAGATCGTTATGCTTACCGCCGGCGCGCACGCACTTCTGCGATGTGGTTGCTCGGTTGTAGTCGCGGCGCTCGATGCCCAGAAAGACGTCCTTGAACTGGTTCATCCCTGCGTTGGTGAACAGCAGTGTCGGATCATTGGCGGGAACAAGCGAAGAGCTGTGCACCCGGCGGTGGCCCTTCGTTTCAAAAAACTTCAGAAAGGTCTCGCGAATTTCGGAGCCTGAACGGTATTGCATAACTTAAGTTTATAGGAGGATCATGCCCCTACTGGTCGCCATTGCTGGACTCGGGACCGTCATTGTCCATAAATTCGAGGCCCGCAAGCGCATCCTCATCCACTTCCCACTTCTTCAGAATCCTGAAGATCACACCCATCGAAAATCCGGCCCGCACCAGCATGCGCATCACGCGCGCGGCTTCTTTCTCGTTTGTGGGCTTCCTTACGCGCTTGCGCTCAAGATGCTTTCGGGCCAGCTCCTCGTCATTTACTTCCTCGTATGCCGCATCGAGAGTCTTCGCAATCACATCTGCGTGCACACCCTTCTGGACCAGGTCCTGCCGCACTCGCCGCTTCCCGAAGCTGTTGTTTTCCTGCCGCAGCCGGGTGTAGCTCTTCGCGTAATTCGTGTCATTCAAATAGCGCTGAGCCTTCAGCCGCGAGATCACACGCTCGATCTTCGCCTCGCCATGTTCACCCTTCTCGACGCGGCTCCGCATCAGGCGCTTCAGTTCGGCGACAGTGCGCATTCGCCGGCCAAGAGTTTTGACGGCGTAGTCATAGAGGCCGGATTCATCGAGCAGGACCGATTTCTTCTTAGCACGACCGAACGGCATAGCTCACTTTGTCCACTGGTCCACCCAGTCATTCACCGTCTTGTACCAGAGCTGGGAATTCTGCGGCTTCAGAATCCAGTGGCCTTCATCGGGAAAATACAGCATCTTCGAGGGCACGTGCTCGCGCTGCAGCGTTGTGAAAAGCTGATACCCCTCCGACACATCCAGCCGGTAATCGAGCTGCGAATGCACGACCAGCGTTGGAGTCTTGAAGTTCGCCTCAGCCAGCATGGGAGACCACTTCCGGTACATCGCCCGGTTCGTCCACGGAGTCCCCTTGAACTCCCACTCGTTAAACCACAGCTCGTCGGTCGTCCCGTACGCCGATTCCGGATTGAACATTCCGTCGTGCGAGACGATGCACCTGAAGCGCGTCGTGTGGCCGAGGATCCAGTCGGCCATGTAGCCGCCGTAGCTCGCGCCCAGGGCGCACTCGCGGTTCTTGTCGATGAACGGATAGTGCGCCTCGGCATAATCGAGGCCGCGCATCAGGTCGATGTAGGGCTTGCCGCCCCAGTCGCCGTTTATACCATCGATGAAAGCCTGCCCGTAGCCCGTCGATCCGCGCGGATTGATCATGACGACGACGTAGCCGTTCGCAGCGAAGAGCTCAGCATTCCAGCGGTAGCTCCAGCTGTCTCCCCAGGCACCTTGGGGTCCGCCGTGAATCAGAAACTTCACCGGATACTTTTTCGACGCGTCGAATCCGGGGGGCTTGATGAGGAAGCCCTGAGCCTGTACTTTCCCGACCGTCGGGAACCAAAATGTCTCCATCTCAGCCAAATCCAAATGAGATAAGAGCTCGTTGTTTAAGTGGCTAAGCTGCACTTCTCTCGCTTCCAGTACAAGCGGCAGAAGATCAGGCCTTCCCTGGGGCAGATCTGAATAACCTCCCGAAATTGCCGTACGCTCAAGCAGAGAAACATCAAGGGATACTACTTCACTGGGTGAACGTACCGTCATTTTCGATGAGAGTAGCCGCTCGCCGTCTGGAGTGGGTGTTAAGGATCCGTACTCCCCTTGGTTGGCGATCTCAATAAGTGCACTATCTTTCAGTCTTTCGCAGAAAACGGGAGAGCGCCCCACATCTCCAGCTACGAAATAAATTTGCTTGGAATCGGGTGACCAGGCGAACTCATCCACCCAGCGGTCCATGGGAGTTTCTTTTGGAGCCCCACCGTTGGCATGGTACGACTTTACAAATAGTCGGAGTTCTTTCTCCTGCTTCAGCTCGCGGTTGTACAACATCAACCGGAATTTATCGCTCTCGTACCCAGCTCTCTCCTGCGAGCGCCAGGCGATGTACTTCCCATCAGGAGAGTACGCCGGCGAATGATCGCCGCCCGCGGCGCTCGAAATCTTCACCGGCTTGGCATTCGGATCGTCCAAACGCAGCGTGAAAATATCCGAATTCGTGCTGATCGCCGGGACGGGATCGACATTCTCCGCGAATGCAATCTCCTTCCCGTCGGGAGCAAAAGCATAATCGTCCGGACCGCCCAGCGAGAACGGCGGCACCTCATGCTCGTCACCCGGATTCAGATCGCGCGGCGCGCCTCCATCCACGCTCACCAGAAAAAGATGGCTGCGTTTGTCGCCGGTGAATGCGTTCCAGTGCCGATAGAGCAGATGCGTGAAGACGCGCGCCTTTACCTTCGATTCGGCCTTGTCCTCGTCGCGCTTCTTATTGCAACCATCGTCGGTACAAACTGGATAGACCGACGAGACAAAAAGAATCTGCTTCCCGTCTGGAGACCAGGTCGCTCCGTCGGTCTCTGTACTCAGCGAGGTCAGCTTGTGCGGCTCGCCAATTGTGCCTGCCGCTGTATCGAAATCCGCCAGCCAGATCTGCTGCCCGCCTTCGCGAGCGCTCTCAAACAGAATCTGCTTTCCGTCAGGCGAGAAGCGCCCACGGCTTTCGCCAGCTAGCGACGCCGTCAGCGCTCGCGTCTCCCCACCGGCTACCGGGACGATAAACAGATGAGAGGTCTTGGTGTTCTTGCCAAGGTCGACATCGGTCGCCGAGAACATCGCCCAGCGCCCGTCCGGGGAGACGGCGATATCGCCCAGCCGGCGCATCTTCATCATGTCCTCGAAAGTCATCGGGCGCCGCGCCTGACCCCGCGCCCAACCCGCAACACATCCCACAAGAATCAAAGCCGCTATCCGGCTAAGCGCCATTCTGCTCCTCAGGCCTGCATCGCACAGGCCATCGTTCATGTTAGCCGCATTTCTTATTGTGTGAATACTTCGCGCGCCGCCGGAGTTTCGTCCGCGATCTCGACCACGGGCAACTCGATCGCCACCGCCGCTCCGTGAGGCTGCAGATTGAAGGCGGATATCTCTCCCCCGTGCTCGCGGATAATGGAATAGCACAGAGTCAAGCCAAGGCCCGGCCCCTCGCCAGGCTTTTTTGTCGTGTAGAAGGGATCGAACACCCGGTCAGGATTGGAGAAGCCGGGCCCGGAGTCGGAGATCAGCACCTGCACGCGGTCTTTGATGACAGCCCCATCGATCCGAAGCCGCCTCTCCCGCCCGGGAGACAGTCCCTGCAAAGCGGTCGCCGCGTTGCTCAATATCTGCAGGATCACCTGCCGCATCTGCTCCACATTTCCACGCAATCCGGGCAGGGCCTGCGGTATCGAAAGCTCGAGAGCGATTCCCGCCCGTTCCAGCTCCGGCTGGCGCTGCCGCCAGATGTCCTTGAGCATCAACTCGATGGAGAAAGGAGTCTGGCTTTCGGGCAGAGCTCTCGAGAAGTGCGACAGGCTCTCGATGGTCTGCTTCATCCGTTGCGATTCGCTATGGATTACGGCTGCGCTGCGCCGCACCGCGTCATCCTGACTGCTCTCTTCGATCAGCTCCGCGTATCCCATCACCACGGTGAGCGGATTGTTAAGCTCGTGCGCGACTCCCCCGGCCAACTGTCCGAGCCCTGCCAGCTTCTCCGATTGCACCAGTCTCCGCATCAGCAGGCTGTTTTCGTGCTCCGCCGCCAATCGCCGTGCCAGTAACTCCAGCGGCAGCAGGTCTTCTGCACCCAGCGGCTTCGCGGGAGCCTTCAGGCCGCCCAGCACAACCACGCCCTCCACTTCTTCCTCGCCCGTGCTCATCGGAATGGCGTGCACCTTGGTGAATCCCAGCCGTTCCAGTTCGTCTCCCGGAGCCAGCAGCGAGCGCAAATCCACCACAGCTGTATTGCCAAATGCCAGCTGGCAGGTGCCGCTGCCGCTGAACTCCTCCAGCTTCTGCGGAGTCATCCTTTGTCCCAGCGCATCCAGGGCACCGGCGAGAATCCCATCCATTCCGCCGCGTCCCACCAGCCGGAAATTCTGCTCCTGGCTGCGCAGCAGAATCGCCGCCTGCGAAAACCGGCTGGCCCTCGTGATCGCATCGCAGATTCCGTCGTAGTAGTCTCCGTTCTGCCGGTTCGGCGCAGCGGAAACATCGAGCTTCGAATACTCCTCCATCTCATCTCGCACCCGCCGCTCGCGGTTCTGCACCTCTTCGTTCCGGATCACTTCGTCTTCGAGCACCAGCACAACCATGCCGACCGCGGTCACCACCTTCATCAGATTGACCGCGCGAAGATAAATAAGCAGAAGCGGATCATCCGGATGCATCAGGAAGTCGACCAGCATCGGCGTACACCACACCAGCAGGCCCGTCGCTGTGAAGATGACTCCGGGACTCCATCGCCGGTAGGTCGCCAGTACGAGCGCCGCGGTCATCAGGCTGATGCCAGTGTGCGCCATACGCAGCACCATGTCGTATTCGCCTTGGATCGCCAGCCAGATACATATGCCTGCTACGCATGAGACGAGCGAAAGAGTGAACCAGCGAGGCAACTGGCTCTTCTGGATGCTCCAGTGCACGGCTACGGCCGCGGCGGCGAGGACCGCCCCCCAATCGAGAATCCGCAGAGCGATTGCCGGTTCAGGATAGAGCGAGCTCAGCACGGAATAAATGCTGAGGGGCACCGCAAAGACAGCGATATAGGATGCCTTGATCTTGTTCTTGGTGTGGATCGGCGACACCGATCCCAGCAGCATGAGAGCCGCCAGCGCCATCGCCGTGTTGGAGATGGCCAGCCCAATCCCGTGCCTGCCGTACGAGCTGCCCTGCATGGCGAGGCGCGTAATTGCCATCGACCAGCCGATCAGCCACAACAGCGTCCGCGACGTGCGGGAACGCGCATACAGCACTGCAAAAACGGCAACCAGGATACTTAACAGCGCTAGAGTAGGGACCCGGTAGTATTCATCCATTCTTGCGTGGACCCAGGGGGAAGAAAGACTTAGTGTACTCTGCGGGGCGGCCGCGGGGAATGGCCGCTCGCCCAATCAGGATAGACGGGGCTTTTCTCCGGCGAGTTGCGTCTATTCGTATTAGGATCGTTCTATACGGGACGGTTTCTGAGGACACCTTGACCGCAATCCCAAATCGACGTATCGCGTACGGGCCCTTTGTTGTTGGCATCGCCTTCCTGGCTTTCACAATCTGCGCCCGCGGTCAGGTGTCCTATACCTCCATGCCGCTCGACAAGGGGTTCGGTGCGCTCGATACCTCCCAGCCATCCATCCCCCCGCAGCAGATCATTGATGAGTTCACCGCCAAGGAGAGCCTGTTCCGTCGGGCGATGGCGAACTACACCTATGAGCGCAGCGTCAAAGTGGAAACGATCGATGACGACAACAAGGTCGACGGCCAGTACTTCCAGGTAACCGACATCTCTTTTGATCCCAACGGCAGGCGATTCGAACACGTCGTCCTGGCGCCGGCCAACACGCTTGAGCGCATCTCGATGTCGCCCGCTGACTTCCAGGACATCGAGCAGCGCCTGCCCTTCGTCCTTACCAAAGAAGACGTCGGCCAGTACGATCTCACCTATGCCGGTAAACAGAAGGTCGACGAGGTCGATACTTACGTCTTCGACGTGAAGCCCAAGGTCATCGAGAAAAACAAGCGCTACTTCCAGGGCCGCATCTGGGTCGACCAGCACGATCTCCAGATCGTCGTCACTAACGGCAAGAATGTGCCAGACGACACCCGCAAGGGCCACGAAGACCTGTCACCGCCATTTACCACCTATCGCGAGCAGATCGACGGCAAGTACTGGTTTCCGGTCTACACCCGCGGCGAGGGCATCCTGCATTTCTCGGCTGGTAGCGGCTATCTGAGCCAGGATGTGCACATCCGCGAAACCCTTAAGTACACCGACTACAAGCAGTACCACGCCAATGTGCGGGTGCTCTTCGAAGGGCAGGACATCAGCAACAACAATGACGGGTCCACGCCCGCTCCCGGCCAGCAGCCGCCGCAACAGGGGAAGCCGCAATAGCCGACAAGTCAGCTCACATCGCCGGCAATAAGGTTCTGGTTAACGGAGCACCAGGTGTATTCACTGCCCTTCAGGTCCAACACCCACACGAGATAGAAGACATCCGGAAACTGCTTCGGGATCGCTGAGTAGTTCGCAATCTGGTAGCTTTCCTGAATGTGCCCGATCATATCCGGCATGATGTGCAGATGCTCCCAGCTGATAAGCACCGGGCTGCCGTGCTCGAGGACACTCTTCACCAGGTGCTTCTCGTCGCCGACGCTGTAGTCAACGTTGAAAGATGAACTGCCTTCCTTGTACTTCAGCCAGGCAGCGAGCGGCGTTACCGTCTCCCATGGGCGCTGCGTTTCGCCCTTGGGATTCGCGGCATAAATGTGGTGAGGCATCACAATCTCCGGATTCACCGGTTTCGACTTGTACGGAGCGAAGAAGCTGCTCAGCGCGCCGGCCCGCTGCCATCCCTGCACGATCAGCGATTTTCCGCCGCCCGACTTCCCATCCAACTGCATGTCCCAGGGACCCGTCTTATTGGGGGGATTCGGGGGCTTCTCAGCGTGTCGGATAATCATGATCTTGCTCGGGGGCATAGGCCTGTCTCTTTCCGGCGCAGTGTGATCCACGTCCCGAACACTCTATGCCTCAGAGCCGGCATCAGTCAGCCAACTTTTATGCGACCTTACGGATGTACCGCCTGACCCGGTGAGGCGGGCCGCAGCGGAGGCTTCGGCTCGGGTCGGGCAGCAGCCGCAATCTGCTTCTCGCGCGGTACGGCAGCACTGGACGGGGAATCGGCGGGAAAAACCTCATCCGGCTTGTCGGCAATCGCGGCCTTCATGAAGTCGATCCAGATAGGGAGCGCCGCCTTCGCACCCGTCTCCTTGTCCCCCAGCGACTGTCGGTTGTCATAGCCCACCCATACGCCGCAGGTGACAGAAGGAGAGAATCCCAGGAACCACGCATCCGTAAAGTCGCTCGTCGTACCCGTCTTTCCTCCCAGGGGATGATTCAGGACCGCAGCCGACGACGCCGTTCCACTGCGCATTACCTCTTTCAGAAGCACCATCATCGTCCGGGCAGTTTTGGCGCTGGTCACTTCCTCCACCTGCGGAGAGCTCTCGATCAGAGGCGCCCCATCGGCGGTGATTACCCGGCGCACCAACCGGGGCGCAATCCGAAGTCCATCGTTGGGGAAAACGGCATAGGCCGCCACCTGCTCCCTCAGCGTGATCTCCACGGCGCCCAGCGCGATCGGCAGGTAAGCCGGAATATTGCTGGTTACTCCGAACCGGTGCGCCGTATCGATGACCTTGTGAATGCCCACGCGCTCAGCCAGCTTCAGCGCAGGGATATTGCGCGAATCCGCAAAGGCCTTGAGAAGCGAAATGCTCCCCAGATAATTTCCTTCATAATCGTGCGGCGTGTAGGACCCGAAAGAGGTCGGGCCGTCGACGATCATCTCCTGCGGTCTGGCACCTTCCTCTACTGCAGCCGTGTACACGTAAGGCTTGAATGAGGAGCCCGTCTGCCGCTCCGCCTGCGTGGCACGATCGAATTGCGAAAGGTTGAAGTCGCGCCCGCCCACCATCGCCAGAACATCTCCGGTCGCGTTGTCCATGGCCAGCAAAGAACCCTCTACCCCGGAATCCTGCTCCAGCTTGGCGCGCAGCATCGCGCCTTGTTGGGCTCCCTGATCCAGTCCCGTCAGGTGAACGTAGATGATGTCGCCCGGGTGCAGAAACTCCGGGGCCGTCTTGAACCCCGTCCACGCCCAGTCCTCAGCGGTCAGCACCACCTGCTGTTGCCCGATACGCGCCGTCACCTGATAAGGCAGCACACCCATCACCAGCGCGTGCACATAGTCTCCGGGAGCCGCCGGCCCATTCCAGTCGGGATGCTTGAAGCTTTCAAGATCCGATCCGCCGGAGATGACGTTGAGCAGGTGCCCCTTCCATCCGTGACGCCGCTCATACGCGGCCAGCCCGTCGAGCACCGCCTGGTTCGCTGTCTTCTGCAGATCCAAATCGAGTGTGGTGTAGACCTTCAGCCCCGCCTCGTGGACCTGATCCGTCCCGAACTTGCGCTCGAGTTCCCGCCGCACCTCCTCCACAAACCACGGAGCTACGCTATTGGGAGGCGCCTCGATATGCAGCCCCAGTGGAGTTGTCCGCGCGGTTTCGGCCTGAGCCGCCGTGATCGCGCCATCTTCGAGCATGGCGTTGATGACCATGTTCCGCCGGCGCATTGCCCGATCGGGACTCTGCGTCGGCGAAAACTCCGACGGGCTCTTGGGAAGCCCGGCCAGCAGCGCCGCCTCGGGCAGCGTCAGATCGTTGGCATGCTTTGAGAAGTAATAGTTTGCGCCCGCTTCGAAGCCGTAGACGCCATGACCCAGGTAGATCTGGTTGCCGTAGAGGGTAAAGATCTGCTGCTTGGTGAACCTGTGCTCAATCTGCAGTGACAGGAAAACTTCCTGCAGCTTGCGGGCAAAGGTCCTCTCGTTTGAAAGAAACAGGTTCCGCGCCAGTTGCATAGTCAACGTTGACGCCCCCTGCGCGCGGCCCTTCGACGTGAGGTCGTAATATGCCGCGCCGATCACTCGAAACAGGTTCACTCCCCAGTGGCTCTCGAAATTCTTATCCTCAATCGAGATGACGGCCTGCCGCAGCAGCGGTGAAAAGCCGTCATAGCCAACAACCACGCGCCGCTCCAGCGCAAACGACCCGAAGATCCGGCCATGCACGTCGTAGAGCTCCGTGATGGTGTTGGGGCGATAGCGTTCCAGATCCTGAATTTGGGGAAGATCGACCGAGTAGACCAGCAGAAGTCCGCTCAACGATCCGACAGCAATGGCCAGCAGTGCCAGAAACGCAACCGCCACGCTGCCTGCAACCTTGTGGCGGCTGGCGGGAGGACGAAAGTTGGAAGGTGGATGCGCGACGGGGCGGGGCGCCCCCGCCCTGGTCTCCGGAGGCGTCCATGGACCGCGGGATTTCAAGCTGAGTCCCTCGGGAGATTTATGCGTTCTTCTGCTTTAAAACGTCGAGTGCCTTATTGAGCTGGTCGTCGGTGCGAGGCGTGGCCTTTTCCTCGGGCGTCTTGGTGGTATCGATGTCCGTCTCCGCGAGGTACTGGTCGATGCTCTCCGTAACCACGATGTTCGGGGTCACAGCCTGATCCTGAATCGCCTTGCCCGAAGGCCCTTCATACTTGGCCACTGACAAAATCAACGCGGCTCCATCGGGCAGATCGATCGTCTTCTGCATCGCACCTTCGCCGAAGCTCCGATCGCCCACCAGGTCGCCGCGCTTGTTGTCCAGGATCGCCGCTGCGACAATCTCCGCCGGCCCCGCCGTTCCGTGATTCACCAGCACCACCAGCGGCGCGCTGGTAATGAACTTCGACGGGTCAGCGGTAAAGGTCTGCTTGGGAACCTTCTGCCCCTCAAGCGACGCGATCGTTCCCGACTGCAGGAAGGCATTTGCCAGGTTGACCGCTTGCGCGGGATCGCCCTCGGCCACATCCCTCAGGTCGAGCAGCACCTTCTTATTGCCGTTCTTGGGCATTGCCTTCAGCCGCGCCTCGACCTCGGTGACCCGCTCCTTGGTCAGCACCACCGGCTTGAGGTAAAGAATCGAGGAGTTCTCATACTGCTGCTCGGCCAGGGCCGGCGGCTCGATCTGCTGCCGCGTCAGCGTCATCTTCTGCGGCTCCGCCTTGCCGGGACGCACCAGCGAGAATGTCACATCCGTGCCCGGCTTGCCCTCAAGCAGCAGCCGCACCATGGCCAGCGAAAGCTCTCGCGTCGACTGCCCGCCAATTGCCTCGATGATGTCTCCGTCGGCAATCTGTTCCTTGTCCGCAGGACTCCCTGGCATGACCGAAACCACTGTCGCGTAGCCGTACCGGCGCGATAAGTTAATTCCCACCTGCGCGGTGCCCTCGTTCTCATGCGCCTTGTAGGCCGCGTACTCGGCCGGGGTCAGGTAGCTCGAATCAGAATCCAGCGACTCGAGCAGCCCATGCAGGGCTCCGTCGGTCACTTTGGGAATACTCGGGTCGGTCACGTAGTCGCTCTGCACCTTGTGCAGAACTTCTTCGAAGACACCCATCTGGCGGTACGCGCCATCGCTCTGGCTGCCGGCTCTTACGCCGTTCGATGCGAATCCACCCAGAAACACGACCACGACGAGGACAACCGAGATGCCGAAGACAGAGCGCTTGAAATTTTTAGACATGTTCGCGAGGCCGGACGCACGGTCCGGAATTACATCGATGATACTCCACATTCGACGTGGCAGGACTTGAAGAAGGTAGCCGGACGGCTGATTTACTGGTGGCGGCGGGCAGAATCGAACTGCCGACCTACGGGTTATGAGTCCGTCGCTCTAACCATCTGAGCTACGCCGCCTGATTGAAGAGGAGCAAGCTCAATGATAAAGCAAAAGTGAGATTGCCGTAAGACGAGAGCGCGCCTTGTGGACGCGGTTTTCCGCTAAAGAAAGACTGTTTTGCAATCTTCAGGCGTTCACCTTCGGCGCCGCTTCAAGAGCAGCGGTAAGGATATCCGCCCAGATGGATTTGCCCAAAGCATTATCCTTAGAATCAGCGATCTTCCTCTGAAAGGCGGGCAGAGCGGCGACAATGGCGGGACCGCCCGGCTGCGGATTGACGACTTCGTCCAGAGTCTTCAGCCAGGAGTAGACCTCTCGCACCACGCTCTCAGGCGTCTGCTCGTGGCGAAGCGGATCCTTTCCCGCAAGATCGGAAATGTAGCGCTGATATTCAAAGGCGGCTTGTCCTGCTTGCGGGTCCACCGGCGCAGTTGGGACCATCACCGCCCAGCGATGCTTTTTACGCGAAAGCTTGAGCCCAATCGCCACACCAAGTTCGAGCGGCATATTCATACGCGCGAGATTCGCCGCTCCCTCGCCGGTAAAGCGCGAAAGATCGTGGATTGAATATTTGCTCTTGGTCAGCAGCTCGAGGATGTGGGGAAAGCGGTAGTCCGCGTCGCCCGCCTCCAATGCACAGCGCGGAATGAATCCAAGCGACACGGTGGTAAGGACAATAGCGTGAAGCAGGGTTTCGTAGGCCGGATCGAAGGGGCAGTTGATGAAGACCGATTGCTCAAAGCGCGGCGCGGCCATCTATCGGGCAAACTTTTCCTTGGCAGGCGACTCCCTCAGGAAATCGGCGAACTGCTGGATTTCGAGCAGCCGGGCCTTCTGTTCGCTTTCGCCGGAAGAGGGCGGTTTGGATACTGCGGACCTCGCTCCGCTTAGCGCTTGCTTGATTCGCGTCGCGGCCTCTGGCCAGCCCTGCCTGACATCGTCGACTCTGATGGCCTGAATCTCTTGCAGGAACGGCGGCAGCTCAGGATTGCCGATAACAACCGGAATCAAGGGGAGCTTCGGCTGCTCCTCCCACTCTGACCGAAAGACCACCGTTGCCTCGCTTCGTTGTTGTTCACTCACCTGACCGTCTGGACCGATGAGAAACACAACGGCAGACGCCTCGCGCAGCCGGCTCTGGAGAGCGCTTTCCCAGGATTCTCCGGGCTCTATGAAATCTCTGTCCACCCAGGTCTCGATACCCTCATCCTTGAGCGCGCTGCGAAGCCTTTCTGCGTTCGCGCGTCCTCTCGACGTATAGGAGATGAAGATCGGCTTCATGAATACGAGGATACTCCTGCGGGTCCAGGAATTCTAACCCGGAGAAGGTGAACCTCAGCCGCTCAGTGCGAGTACTTCGCCTCTCCCACCGGCAGTGCGACCGCCAGCCGGTTCTGCTCGGGAGGCAGTGGACAGGTCGCATAGGCGGTGTAGGCGCACGGAGGATTCTGCAGACGGTTGAAGTCCAATGTCAGATGCCCCGGCTGATCGAGTCCGTGGTCGGGGAAATCGGTGTACAGGAAGCGCGCTGCGCCGTAGCTCGTAGCGGGCCCCGAACTCGAGGCCCGGCTCGTCGTGTCGCGAAGGATAAAGAAAAGCTGCTTCGCGTCCGGCTCTTCGAGCACCGGCTCAAGCTGAAACATCTTCCCGTCGAGCGTGAACTCGGCTTCCCCGGGCGCAGGCATCTCGTCCGTGACACCGATGATTGACGGCACCTTGATCTTCTTCACAGGAACAAACGGAATCCAGCGCGCCTCCACGCGGTAGTGCGGATTGGGTTCGTACCAGTGCAGCCCGTGAAAGTTCAGCCGCGTCGGGGCCTGCGAGTCCTTGATGCGCAACGCGTAGCGGTCTCCGCGATGGAGCAGCAGAATGGTCAGCGTTCCCGCCGTCAGCACCGACGGTTTCTGCGCCTCGTCGTCTGCCAGCTTCGCCGCCTGTGCGGGAATTCCATTGAGCTGAACGGCGGGTGCGAATCCTCCTGCCGGAGCCGTCAGCCGGATATCGCCACCGCTGACCTCGATCACTCCGAGATGCGCCGGAGCGGCCGCCGACAGCCGGATGCGGTTATCGGGAGCCGAGCCGACAGTGTTCGCGCCCGGCTTCAGCCACTCCAGGCCCACCAGCGTCAGCCAGCCGTCAGGCGCGGACAGCCGCTGCTCGCGGTGCGTTCGCCAGGCCAGCAGGCCTGTCTTCCAATCGGAGGTGGCATCGGCAGAGAGCAGGGCTGCTGCGGAAACAGCTGCAATGGAAAGAGCCACTACTGGTGCAAATCGACGAATCTTCATTGGCTTTCTCTGGACGTTGATTGAACGTGACGGCGAGGAACGCATAGCAGAAGGTGCTAGCGACAACAGGCGGCGAGAGGAGTGCCGATTGAAAGCACGGAAGCCATCACGAGATGAGAGTACCCCTCTAGTGAAACTGGGTCAATCGCGGGCAGCCATCGCAATCGGACCTGGCAAATGTGCCAAATCGAAACAGCGTTGCCCGGCAATTGTTAAAAGAACGCCGCGGGTCTCGCGCATCGTTTCGACCATGTGATAGAAAGGCCCGTTTGTGCTGAAGCGCTCGTGACGGCGATCAGCATCTCTTGTGTGGACGGGCTACGCTGCACCGGACCGGTAAAAGCACGCGGCGGGCCGGAGGATGTATGAATTCAAATCGCAGATGGGGAATCGCCCTGGCGGCGATTCTCGTGCAGATGGCACTGGGCGCCGTATATGCCTGGAGCGTCTTTCGGATTCCCCTGTCAAAGCTCTTTCACTCGACGATTTCACAAGTAACACTGACCTTCACAATCGCGATCTTTGTGCTCGGGGTTGCAGCCTTCTTTGGTGGACTTTGGTTGAACCGGTCGGGGCCGCGCGTCGTCGTCCTCACCGCGGGCCTGCTCTACGGCGGCGGCATCTTCCTGGCGAGCCTTTCCTCCAGCCTTTCCTGGTTGTATCTCACCTATGGCGTGATAGGCGGAATCGGTCTGGGCTTCGGATACATCGTTCCCATTTCCGTTCTGGTGAAGTGGTTTCCCGACCGACGCGGGCTGATGACCGGCGTTGCTGTCGGCGGCTTTGGCGCCGGCGCGTTGGTGACTGCCCCGGTCGCCACCCGGCTGATTCAGACTGTGGGAGTCCTGCATACCTTCGCGTATCTCGGCATTGCTTACCTCATCGTCACCTGTGCGGCGGGATGGTTCATGGTCAATCCGCCCGCTGGCTGGATGCCGGAAGGATGGACACCGAAGCCCATCCAGAAAGCGCAGCGCGCCTCAAAGGACTTGACGCTGGGCGAGGCTCTCAGGACATGGCAGTGGTGGGCGTTATGGCTCCTGCTCTTTCTGAATACTTCGGCGGGCATTTCAGTGATCTCGCAGGAAGCGCCGATGTTTGAGGATCTCGCCAAAGTCACTGCGATTGTCGCGGCGGGTATGGTGGGCGTCGTCAGTATAGGGAATGCCATCGGGCGCGTCTTCTGGGCCTGGGTGTCAGATGGGATTACACGGCGTGCGACCTTCGCCGTAATGTATCTGCTCCAGGCGGCGCTGTTCTGGTTCCTGCCCTCGATTCACTCCGTGACCGGACTGACCGTGATCACGTTCATCATCCTTATGTGCTACGGCGGCGGTTTCGGCACTATGCCGGCATTTGCCGCCGACTACTTCGGAGCCAGGAATGTCGGCCCGATTTACGGGCTCATGCTCACTGCCTGGGGATTCGCGAGCGCATTCGGTCCGCTGCTGATTGCCCACATGAGGCAGTCGACCGGCGCCTACGCAGGAGGGCTGCACATAATCGCCGTCGTCATGGTGGTATCGATTCTGGTGCCGCTGCTGGTGAGGCCTCCGAAACCCGCAGCCGAGACATCGACAGCAGGAAGCGACGTCGCTGCTCGCACAGCACGATAAGCTCGCCCGGCACCCATGACTGAAATTGCGGTGAGGACTCTGTAGAGTCCTCATCGCACCTGATTATGCGGTTCGCTGGTAGCGCACCTGCTGCCACTTCCATGCGCTCTCGATAATCGCGTCAAGGTTGCCGTATTCCGGCTTCCATCCCACCTCCGCTCCGATCTTCTCCGAACTGGCGATAAGCACTGCCGGATCTCCCGGACGACGTGGGCACTCCTCGACCGGTATGGGATGCCCGGTGACGCGCCTCGCCGACTCGATCACCTCGCGTACGCTGAAGCCTACTCCGTTGCCAAGGTTGTAGATGAGCTTGTCCCGTTCCTTGAGCGCTTCAAGAGACATCAGGTGCGCCCGGGCTAAATCCTGCACATGAACGTAGTCGCGAATACAGGTGCCGTCCGGCGTGGGGTAATCCCGCCCAAACACCTTGATGTTTTGCCGCCTGCCCAGCGCGACGTCGAGGATAAGCGGGATGATGTGAGACTCGGGCTCATGCGCTTCTCCCCGGCCTTCAATCGCTCCCGCTACATTGAAATAACGCAGGCTCGCATAGCGAAAACCGTGAATGCGGTTCAGCCACGAAAGCATGTGCTCTACCAGGAGCTTCGATTCTCCGTAGGCATTGGTGGGCCGCAGCGGCGCGTCCTCGCGAATCGGCGTCGATTCGGGCTCTCCGTAGACAGCAGCCGTCGACGAGAAGACCAGCCGGTTAACACCCGTCGCCAGCATCGCCTCGAGCAGGCTGAGCGTCGAGGCGCTGTTATTCCGGAAATAGATTTCCGGCTTCTTCATGCTTTCGCCGGCCTCGATGAGAGCGGCAAAGTGCATCACGCCGTCTATTCCTGTGTGGAGAAGTTTTTCCATTGCAGCACGGTCGGCCAGATCGCCTTCAACAAACTTGGCTTTCGCAGGAATCATCGAACGGTGGCCGTGGCAAAGGTTGTCGAACACCACAACCTCATGTCCTTGATCCAGCATGAGTTGAGCCACTGTTCCGCCAACGTAGCCGGCTCCGCCGGTAACGAGAATTCGCAATTTCCTCTCCTCCTCTTGTTCGCTATCGATCTATCTGTAAACGAAGCTCACGGCCAGAGACAACAGTTTTGGCCGGCCATGCAACCGCGCGCATAGAAAACCCTTCGAATAAATCGCAGACACACGAAGTCACAACCCATTGAAGATTAAGAAAAATTTACGTAGTGACTTGGAAAGCGAAAGTAAGGGTTACCCAAATCGATGTGGTCGAGATTATAATTCGACTCACGGGACGTTACCGTTGAATTACTTTTGTAATTCTCGCGCGTGGCGTACTCTGGAGTTCTATGAGAAGTCCGGCTGGTGGTGTTGCGTAACGGTGCCCCCCTGCCCCCCCGGACGTAGAACGAAGGTTGAAAAAACCCTATCCTCCGTTGTGGAATTTGGAATGCAGCTGAGTCGGACTAGTGTCTGACTAGGTCTAAGTCAAGAGTGAAATTTTAGGGCAACAAATTTTGAAGAACTAGGTTGGGATAGAAAGGCTATGGCGAGCACCCATTCGATGCAGTCAAACCTTGGGCTTCTTCCGGAACCCAGGGGTCGGTTTGGTTCATTCAGTGTGAGCCTGGCGGTAAACCTTATCGTCGGAGCGCTCCTGATTTTGTTTGCCGCAGCCCGGGTGCACCAGGTGAAGGTGGAGAAGGAGAACACCGCGGTACTGATCTTCCCCGTCGAACAGCCCAAGCCTTATGTACCGCCCGTGCCCAAGGTCAAGGTGGTCGCGCCTCCCCCCAAAGTGGAACCCAAGCCCAAGATCGAACCACCCAAGCCTAAAGTTGAGCCTCCTAAGCCGGTCGAAGTAAAGCTTCCCACTCCCGAGGCTCCCAAGATCGCTCCGGCGCCGCCCAAGGCGGTTGCTCCTCCTCCGCAGCCCAAGGTTGGGATGTTCAAGAGTTCTCAACCCACTCTGGTAGCGAATAACAAGGTTGCTCCTAGTCCCAAGACGGGAGGCTTTGGCGATCCGGTCGGCGTGACTCCGAATCCTAACGCCACCCGGCCGGCCAACATTGCAGCGGTGGGTTCGTTTGCAGGAACACCCGGCGTTGGACAGCCCGGAGCGGGCGCAGCGCGCCGGGGATCGGTCAAGGGTGTGGATTTTGGATCCGGCGTCGCCAACGGCGTTCCGGGCGGACGCGACGTGCATGGCACAGTCGCTTCGGCGGGTTTTTCGAATGGCGTAGTCGGCGGAACGGGCAAGCCGGGCGGAACTGGCAGAGTGGAACAGGCCGGACTTTCGGGCACTGGCTTTGGACAGGCCGCGCCCACTGCTCCTAAAGTGCAGCAGGCAGAGTCCACACCCATTGTGGTTCTCTCCAAGCCGAGGGCCGCCTACACGGCCGAGGCCCGGGAGCTCAAGATTGAGGGCGACGTGAAGCTCGAGGTGCGGTTCACCGCTACTGGGCATGTTGAGGTACTGCAGGTGCTGAGCGGACTCGGCCATGGCCTCGACGAGCAGGCCAAGACGGTGGCGAAGGGAATTCAATTCAAGCCCGCCACAAAAGACGGCCACCCGGTGGACCAGGTCACTGTCATCCGCGTTACTTTCCAGCTGGCCTAGGCATGCTCGAATCTTCAGGAGGGATTCGGGTGCGCGGCTTCCGCCGCGCTTACGGTTCAGTTACCGGGATCGGATTCCCATCGGATAATGTAGCTCGAAATGAACAAATAATTAAGAATCAAGTGAACTGGAAAAACCCGTTCGAAGAACTACCCCTTTCGAAGCCAGATTTGAACGAGAAAGACTAGGAGCCTGTAAATGTCTCACCGCAATATCTGCACTCTGGGTTTGGCAGTGCTGTTATGCGCCACCGCCGCTCAAGCAAAGAAGGAACCCCGCTATGTGCCTCCCGTGCCCCTGACGCCCGAACAGGCGGCGCTCGTGCAAAAGGCCGTCGAGCGGGAAAAGGCAACCGTAAAGTTGATCCAGAAGAGCACGCCGGTCGTGCAAACCTACATCCAGAACATGCGGCCGGACCCCAAGCTTCAGTACGTGCCCGTGTCCGATGAGTACATCGTCGCCCGGGTGGATTTCGGCAAGACATTTACCGCCAATCCTTACGAGACGAAGGCCAAGTCCAAGGGCTTCTTCAAGGGCTCGCTGAAGTTCATGAGCGACCTGACCAAGAGCTTCAGCCTGAGCTATTCGGCCACGGGCTTCATGGACATGATGTTTCTCGACCCCACGAGCTTCGATCAGCAGCACTATGACTTCGCTTACGTGCGCCGCGACTTTCTCGGCGGCGTTCGGACGCTCGTCTTCGACGTGCGGCCCAAGCCCAAGGAAGGCGCCGGCCGGTTCTTTGGCCGCATCTGGATCGAGGACGAGAACGGTAACATCGTGCGCTTCAACGGCTCATATACCGGAAACAAGGAAGATCAGGTCGCCCGGTATTACCACTTCGACAGCTGGCGCGTAAACGTGCAGCCCGATGTCTGGCTCCCCACCGCCATCTACGTCGAGGAGACCGCACAGAGCCAGGCGAAGCATGCCACCGGCATGCGCGCGCAGACTTACTTCTGGGGCTACTCGCTCAAGCTGCCCACGCGTGAATCCGACGCCGAGTCCATCCAGGTCGAGAACGCCCAGGACCAGAGCGACCAGTCACAGGACGTGAGCCCGCTGCAGGCACAGCGCCAGTGGGTCTCGCAGGCTGAGCAGAACGTGCTTGACCGCCTCACGCAGGCCGGACTTCTTGCCCCGCCGAGCGACTTCGACAAGGTGCTTGAGACCGTCACCAACAACATCATCATCGGCAACAAGCTGAATCTGCCCGACGATATCCACTGTCGCGTGCTGCTCACCACGCCGCTTGAGTCGCTGGCCGTTGGCAACACCATCCTGATCAGCAAGGGCCTGGCCGATGTGCTTCCGTCAGAAGAAGCTCTGGCCGCGATCCTCAGCTTCCAGCTTGCCCATATCGTTGAAGGCCATCACATCGATACCCGTTATGCCTTCAACGACCGTCTGCTTTTCCCTGATGAAGCGACCTTCCAGCGCTTCAATATGAACCACTCTGCCCTGGACAACCAGGATGCGGCAAAGAAAGCCGTGGAGCTCTTCAACAACTCGGTTTATAAGGACAAAGCGGCCAGCGTGGGTCTTTTCTTCCAGGCGCTGCAGAGCGAGGAAAAACAGTTGCCTTACCTGCTCACACCACGGCTGGGCGACTCCCTTATCAAGCCGGACGGAACTCCCTGGCTGGCCGCGCTTGGAAACGGCGCGCCCAAGCTCGACTTGGACAACCTGACACAGATCGCCGCTCTTCCTTTAAATAGCCGTTTGAAGATCGATCCCTGGGACGACAAGGTTTCGCAGCTGAACGTGAAGCCGGCTCCGCTGCTCAGCGCTCGCGACAAGATGGCGTTCCAGGTAACGCCGATTTACTACCGCCTGCAACGCTATCAACCGCCTGCAGCGCCAGTTCCGTCCACGGCAACGGCAGCACCGGCGCCGGCAACAACCCAACCCGCCGCCGCCCCTGCGGACACGAACCAGACTCCACAACCGGCGGATACAAATCAGGCTCCCCCGCCTGCAGATAACAACCAGGCTCAGCCTCAGGCAAGCCCCCAATAAATAATGCACTTCACGCGACGCGCAGGATTGCAACCGCAACTCCTGCGCCAGCGGAGGGTTCTGCAGTAACATTTGGTCTTTTTTGGTCCGGACTTAAAGCATTTCTTCTCGGAGAGAGTGAACACGTGCTCAACAAATTTCTGGTCCTAACGTTTCTCCTCGCATCTGGAGCGGCGTACGCTCAGGTTGCCCCTTCCGTTCGCGGCGGAAATTCATCTTTTTGGGTCGGAGGCGAATTTGCGAGTTTCAATTCCGACTTCGATAACAGAACGCGCATTGTCGGCCCGGGCGTGGACTTCGACTTCAACCTTACTCCGAAGATCGGCGTGATCGGAGAGGCCCGCTGGCTGCACTGGAATGGCACCGACTCTCAGACCCAATCTGACTATCTGGCTGGCGGAAAGTATTCCTTCTTTCGATTCCACCGTTTCACGTTTAACGCGAAGTTCCTGGTCGGTGGTGTGTGGATCAAGTATCCCGTGGTTGCGACCGGCGGTTCTTCGGGAAGCTATTTCGCCTACGCCCCAGGCGCATCCGTGGATTATCCTGTTGCCCGCCGTTTGTCCGTATTCGGCGCCTATGAATACCAGATTCTCCCCTCCGCTCCTGGCTTTGTCGGTCAAGTCAGCCATGGCCTTACACCCAACGGGTTCAGCGTCGGCGTGAAATACCGGATTCTCGGCGTCAGATAAAGCTCGAATACTCGTCAGCGATGCAGATAGGGCCAGGTGTCGACCTGGCCCTTTTCATTTGAGAGATTGGCTTAGCGTACATCCGCAACCGCTTCCTCTTCGCACATCTGCATACAGGAACCCCGACCACAGCCGGGTCGGGGTTCCTGTATGAGGAATGAATCTGTCAGTTTTTAGAAGTGATAAGCAATCCCAATCACAGGGTCGCTGATGTTGTAATAGCGGTCGGTGCGCAGATTGTCCTGGTTAAAGCTGGGAGCCTTGACGACGATGCCTCGATACTCGACGCGAATGTCGAAGCTGGGACTGAGTTCGTAGGCGAAGCCGCCGCCATAAATTGCGCCGATGTTTGTCGACTGGCTGGCGCTCTGAGTCTGTGTCTTCTCGTCTCGAATTGGCGTGAAGATGAAACCGCCCGGACCGCCTTCGAGAAAAGGATTGAAATTTTTGAATACAAAGTTGTACACATACGCCCCGGAGATTTCCTGGAAGCGATTGTGAATGAGCAGATTGTTCGTGGGATTGATATAGTGCTGCACTTGCTGTGCGTACTGGTAGTTCACCTCAAGTCCACTATGGGGGGTCAGCAGGTATCGATAGCTGCCCAGGAAACCCCACCCTACCGTGGAGGACTGTTGTACAGCATTTCCGGCGACGAACGGCGGAATCACCGCGGTTCCACTCACGCTCACATCCTGACGGCTCTCTTGGGCGAAACCGGCCACTGCCGTCAGCGGCAGCAGCAAAAACAACAACAGACTCTTCTTCATGCGTCTCGTGAACCTCTGACCCGCGACGACGGGCGCAACGCCTCTCGGGCATGTCAATTTTTGCAGCCACGGGAACTCGTCCCGTTTCCACTTGGTAATTGTACCTGCGAATCCGGTTTCGACCGCAATTCGTCCTCATCGCGCACAATCAACGGCCATGCTCGGCGCGAAATCCGAATGGTGCGCCTCGTTCGTGCGACAACGATTTGACCGCCTTCAGAAAGGCCAGCGCCGCGTGGGACAGCGTGGCATTCCGGCGATGAGCGAGGAACAATTGCCTCTCGATCTTCAGTTCCGGCACCTGAACCTGCACCAGTTCGCCCCGCGCCAGTTCATCCTGCACCGTCAGTCCGGGAACCAGCGCAACACCGTTGCCCATGGCGACAAATCGCTTGATAGCCTCGAGGCTCGGCAGCTCGACATTCATGTTCAACGGCGTCTTGTGCTTCTCGAAAAGGTCGATCACCCGATGCCGCAGCGGCGAGACGACATTATGAGCAATGAAGTTTTCCGCTCCCAGATCGCGAATCGCTACCCTCTTCTCGCGCGCCAGCGGGTGTCGCGGATTCACAACAAACACCACCGAATCCGTGTAGACGCCGATAAGTTGCAATTGGTCGTCAGGAGGCCGAAACGTCACGATCCCCAGTTCCACCGTGCGGTCGATGATTTGTTCGGGAATGCGGCTGGCCAGCGCACGCTGCACCAGAACGCTGATATGGGGACACAGACGCCGGAATTCGTCGAGCACCGGCAGCAGGTAAAGGCAGGTGTATTCGTTGGCCGCCAGTTGCAGCCGTCCGCGCTCCAGTGAGCGCAGTTCTTCGATCGCCGACGCCGCTTCGCCGCGTAGCTTCAGCAGCCGCTCGGCGTATTCGCGGAGCAGAACGCCGGCCGCCGTCAGCGTGCCTTCACGCGAGGTGCGTTCGAAGAGCGGATCGCCAATCTCCTCTTCGAGACGCCGAATAGTGTGGCTCACGGCTGGCTGCGTGCGGTGCAGACGCACTGCGGCCCGCGAGAAGCCACGCTCCTCCACAACCGTCAGAAAGGTTTCTAACTGCGAAAGGTCCATAAAAACAGGCCATGCCTTGGCTCGGCGCTTTGCCTTATATTACTCAGATTTATTGATTCGGTAAAAATTATAAATTTGAATAATATGCCATATTTTGGCAAACTTAGCAGTAGAGCAGAGGATGTCTATGCCCCCAAG
>Ga0335073_10001756_pt1 | contig 29242 bp, 26 predicted proteins | sample Lox_Sample_22_FD_207093 | JGI IMG/M metagenome (GOLD analysis project Ga0335073, IMG submission 207093) | Soil microbial communities from Loxahatchee National Wildlife Refuge, Florida, United States - Lox_Sample_2.2 | ecosystem: Environmental > Terrestrial > Soil > Wetlands | place: USA... | reverse complement strand
ACCTGCAGGGACGCGGTGTGGCGCGCGACGCCGGGCAGGCTTTTCAACTCTTTTCGAAAGCCGCGGCGCGAGGCTATTCGGTTGCCCAGAATAATCTCGCATTGATGTACGCCAATGGCGAAACCGGGAAGCCCGATTACGTGAAAGCCTGGGCTTGGCTCGATCTGGCCGCTGTAGGGATCCCAAAAGCTGTCGTTGTGCGCGATGACCTGGCCAAGGAAATGACACTCTTACAACTTACTCAAGCGCGGCAATTCTCCGCCCAAAAGCGAAAAGAATTTGCCGGAAAGGAAGGAAAATTACCATGACAAGACGAACATTACTCGAAATGGCGGCCCTCAGCGCTGCCGCGACCGCCGTGAATGCGGCTGAACCGCCCTTCACTTTGCCGAAACTGCCGTACGCGTACGATGCGCTGGAACCTTATATCGATGCGCAGACTATGCAGATCCATCACGACAAGCACCATCAGGCCTATGTGAATAACTTGAACAAGGCCGTGGCGAACGATCCGGCGCTATCCAAGCTGACGGTGGAGGAATTATTGGAGCGGCTGGATACGCTACCGGCCAACATCCGCACAGCCGTTCGCAACCAGGGCGGTGGACACGCAAACCACTCATTGTTCTGGCAAACGCTCTGTCCGGCCTCGCAGAGCGGGAAGCCGGGAGGTGCTTTGGCCTCGGCTATCGCCCAAAACTTCGGCGACCAGGAGAAATTCGAAGGTCAACTGCGGGCTGCCGCTGGTGGTGTCTTCGGAAGCGGCTGGGCGTGGCTGTCGCTCGATTCCGCCGGGAAGCTGACTGTAGACACCGCACCAAATCAGGACAGCCCCTTACTCTCGAAGCGCCACCCGCTGCTGGGAATCGACGTGTGGGAGCACGCCTACTACCTCAAATATCAGAACCGGCGAGCGGACTATCTGGCGGCGATTGTTCATGTCATCAATTGGGATTTCGTTTCCCAGCGGTACAAACAATTGGCAGGCTGAAGGGGATTCGATCGGCATGTCACGAATCTTTGTGAGCTTCGCAGTTCTCTCCATGGTGTTTGCCATTTTTCCCGCCGAGGCCCTCGCGCTTCCGGCCGGCCGCGAAGCTCGGGATGATGAAAGCGCCAGAATCGTGCGCCTCGAAGACGCGGTTCTGGCGCCCTGCTGTTACACCGAGCCCGTATCGAAGCACCAAAGCGAGATCGCGCTCAAGATGCGGCTCGAAATCGCCAAGTGGGTGGCGGAAGGCAGAACGGACCGCGAAATCCTGGGCACGTATGTCAATCTTTACGGAGCCAGGGTGCTGGTGGATCCGCGAACCAAACCAGAATGGTGGACGCCGTGGATCCCATGGCTCGCGGTGATTTTCTCCGTCGGCCTGGGCTTCTTACTGCTCCGGAAATGGCGGCCGAAAGCAGTCCCGGCGGACAGTCCGGACCTAACCGCGCTACCGGATTTCGAGGAGGACGAGTAATGTCGGGAATGATGAACCGCTCAAGAATTGCCGGGCTGGCTGCCTTGTGTCTGATCGTGGTGGCATGCCAGTCGGGAACAAAACAATTTACCCTTCACGGAAAGGTGATGGCGAAAGACGAAACCGCCGGCGAGCTTACTGTGAAGCATGACGATATCCCCGGATTCATGCCGGCCATGACTATGCCCTATAAGGTCCACGACCGCGACGCGCTCAAGGAGGTAGAGCCTGGGGACACGATTGACGCGGACCTGATCTCCGTCAACGGCGGTAAAGAGTACTGGCTGCAATCTTTCCGCATTACCAGCCAAAGCGGCCGCCAAAACGCCAAGCCTGCCATCAAGCATGCCCTCAAGCTTGGAGAGCCCGTGCCCGACATCCCGATGATCAATCAGGATGGCAAGCAGATTCACTTCGGCGACTTCAAAGGAAAGAGCGTGCTCATCACATTTGTGTACACACGCTGCCCGGTGCCCACGTTCTGCCCCCGTTTAAGTAGTCAATTCGCCAGAATTCACGAGGACCTCGTGAAGACGCCCGACGAATACAACAAGACCCACTTACTTACAATTAGTTTCGATCCTAAGTACGACACGGCGCCGGTGCTTCGCAGGTACGGCCTGGCATACCTGGATAACCATGCGGAAGGGTTCGCGCACTGGGATTTCGCCTCCGCTGATCCGGTCGATATGCGTAGAATTGCGGATGCTTTCGGTTTGGAATACTTCGAAGATGACAACCAAATCTCGCACAGCATGGACATCGTGCTGCTGACGCCTGAGGGCAAGGTGGCGAAGTATTGGTCCACGGAATGGACTGCGGCCGAACTGGAGACCGCGCTCCGGGAGCAAGCGAACTCCAGAGCAGATCGCCGAGGGGTAAAAGGATGAGCGCTTCCTCCCTGCGGGTCGGAATTGTATGTGGCCTTTCCGTTTCGGTCTGGTTTCTGACGGGATGTACTGCCTCCCATGAACACGGCCAGGAACTCTTCGAATTCCACTGCGCGGAATGCCACGAGATGCCCAACTCTGACCTGAAGAAGCAGCCGCCGAAGCTGGAGGGATTGTTCCGCTCCAAAGCGCTACCGAGCGGTGCGCCGGCGACCGACGATCAAGTCCGCAAGACCATCATCGAGGGCTTAGGCACAATGCCGGCTTTCAATGGACGTCTCTCAGAAGCCGACGTCCGTGAGCTGATTGGGTACCTTCATACGTTGAAATGAGCGCTTTTTGTTGAGAAAGAGACACTATGCAAAAGATCGTGCTTTGCTCGCGGAAGGCGGGCGTGAAGTGGCTGCCGTTCGTTTTGGTTTTCTCGTGCGCGCTCGGGACGACTTCCGGACAGACTTTCGAGCAATCGGAGAACCGGATCGCGAGGATGCCAGTCGATCAGCAGGCATATGAACGGTTTCGTTCCTGGGTTTCGGGCCAGCCGTTGACGGTGCGCGGGTCCGGAGGGTTCAGCGAACAACAGGCTAACCCGGCGCTTGTAAAGATGTATCGTAGTTATCTCAAAGAGCACGGACTCAGCGATCCGGACATTGACGCGCAGATTGAACTGCTCCACCATCGCGTTCAGGAACTGGACGCCGAGCACTGGAATAAATACTTCGCAGCCGAGCATCCGGCATTTAACACCAACCCCAACGCGTTCCTGGTCGAGATGGTCAAAGGCCGAAGGCCCGGCGCCGCGCTCGATGTCGCAATGGGACAAGGCCGTAACTCGCTTTGGCTGGCGCAGCAGGGTTGGGATGTCACGGGCTTCGACATCGCGGATAAAGCGGTCGCCTCGGCAAATGAACAGGCTGCGAAGGTCGGTCTTAAGATTCACACGATTGTTGCGACAATTGAAGCGTTCGACTACGGCGAAAATCGCTGGGATTTGGTTCTGCTGTCTTATGCTGGCGCAGGTCCGTCGGTCGAACGTCTGGAGCGCGCCCTCAAGCCTGGCGGAGTTTTGATTGTGGAGGCTTTTCACGAAGACGCTCTCAAGTCGCTCCATATCGGCGGATCGCTGTTCAAAACGGGGGAACTCCCCCACATGTTTCCCGCATTACGCACGGTGCGTTACGAAGAGCCGATCGCCATGCCGGATTTCGCGCCCAAACCCGCACGCGTAGTGCGATTCTGCGCTCTAAAGCCTGAGTCGAACTAGCGCCGGCGCTCCCGGCCGTGAGGGTTCGGCGGATTGTCAGCTGAACAAAGCTGTTTTGCCCGATCAGCTCTTCGGAGTCTCGATTCCGCCAGCGCGATGGTATCCGTGTTGCCCGGAAAGTTGGTCGGGATGAGGCCCGGCGAAATTCTCGCGCTACGCTGGGCAAGGGTTGATTCGGAGATAATCGAAATCGCTCAACGCATCTACAGCGGTCTTCCGGACGACCCGAAGACTGAGCAGGGAAAAGGCAAGCGGCCTTGCCCCCAGCCTCGGTTATCACCTCAAAACCGGCCATACGTTATCACTAAAAATCCGGCCAACGGAAACGCCGGAAAACGCAGCGCTGCGTCCTCCTTCTTTCCGAGCCAGTTCTACTCTTACCAGTTTGTCCTTCCCATTGTTATGTTTGGCCTTACAGGCGCAGCACGGGAGAACCCGCGCGACTCCCAAGGGCCAATCTCCTGGGCGAAATCGAGGTCTTTTCGTTGGCCGGATCCGAGGTGATTATGTATGGCCGGTTTTGAGGTGATAACCGAGGCCCCCAGATCTTGCCTGCGATATCGCTGCGTGGCGGCAGATCTCGACTGATACAGCTCCCGAAGCGCCGATGTTTCCGTCCGAACGAGGCACTTTTCTGTCGCGGGATAATTTTCTGCGGCGGAACATCCAGAAGAAACTTGGGAAGGTCGGTCCCGGTTGGGTCAACTTCCAGGTGCTGCGCCGGACGCAGGCCAGTCTCGGACACAAAGAAAAATTGAATCCGAAGTTGCCGCAGATCAACGGGCATGCGATCGGGTCTTGATACGTATACTGAGAGCGATCTTGAAAGCCGTCTTGAAGCAGTCACAAAACTTGAGCGCGCCTTGGCTAGCGGCGAGCAGGAGAAGCGGGGTGCAGAATCTTCGGGCGAACCGGGTTTTCGAGGTAAACGAGGTAAGACTGGATGAGCCAAGTTGGCTAAATTGTTGAAAAGATTGGAGCGGGAGACGGGGATCGAACCCGTGACGTCCAGCTTGGGAAGCTGGCATTCTACCGCTGAATTACTCCCGCACTCTTCGGTAGCATCCTTATTCTACCGCAGGTATTACGCCGCGGCATGCCTCACTCCCTGACCAGGCATTAATTTCGCGCCCGGGCGTCCACACGCGCATTCGACCGCTTTCCCGCCTCCCGCGACGTGCAGACCGCATTGCGCCTCGCACTCCCATGCCTCGATCCGGCCACCCCGGGTAAGGAGGACGTAAATCGGCACCTGCAACTCCCGCCACAATTCCTCACGCTGCGCCTCGCCGAGCAGTTCACCCTCAGTGGTCATCACATAGACAGCCCGCCGCGCCGTAGCTCCGCGCGCCGCCGCCGCCAATAATTCGTCGAATGTCCCCGCAAGTGCCCGTGATCGCCCGCGCGCCTTCGCCGCGGGCACGGCGGCCACATCGGGAAAAAACGGATGGCGGACTTTTCGCCGGAACGGCAAAATGTTTATCGCTAGGCGCATGGGAATTGCCTAGTGAGAGCCGGCCGCCGGGATTCTCAGAATTCCGTCAGAATCCGCCGCAGATTGCCCCCGAAAATCTGCCGGGCGTCCTCGCCGCCGAGGCCCAATTCCGAAAGCGCGCGCTCCTGGGCGTCGAAAACCTCGTAATTCCATCCGCGCGGGAAAAACGACGAGTCCGACCCGAACAGCAGCCGCCTCGCTCCCACCACGCTCAACGCGCGCCGGAACACCGTCGCGAGGTCGAGGCCCTCGTAGCGCATCCACGAATTGCTGCTCGATGTGTCCAGGTACACGTTCGGGCAAAGGTCGGCCACCATCAATGCCTCGCGGAAATAGCCCGCCCCGAAGTGCGGCACGATGAAGCGCACGTTCGGATGCCGCAGCGCCACCGCATGCAGATCGATGGGATTGGAGTAGCGGAGGTCGTAGGGCGAAGACAAGCCTAGTTTTTTGCGCACTCCCAAGGTAAGCACTCCGCAGTGCACGAATACCGCGCAGCGGTGCGCCGCGGCCTGCTCCAGCAGGATCTCCACAGGTTTGTCCTGAATCGAATACAAGTGCATGGCCGGGAACAGACAGATGGCATTCAGACCCCTCCGCACTTCGTGTTCCGCCCACGGATTCATCATGGCGAACGCGAAGAAGCGCTCCGGGTAGGCCGCTGCAGCTGCCAGCGTGGATTCCTCGTCCTCCGGAATGCTGGCTATCAGAGCGGCTCGAGACACTCCCCGGCTGTCGAGTTCGCCCGCCCAGAGACGCGCCAGTTCCGCGGGATTATCCGGTGGCAGTTCCCAACGTACCTTGGCCGCTACTTCGGCCGCCGGCAGCCGGCAGTGCTCGCCCAGAGCGGCGAAGAATCGTTTCGAAAAGAAATGAACGTGTGCGTCGGCGACTTCGCACTCACCCCATGGGGTCTGCATCGGGCTTGTTCCAGTGGGTGATGCCCGCGGCCAGCGCCAGTTGCGTGAGCCCCGCCACGTTATTCACCCCTAGCTTTTTCATCATGGTTTTGCGGTAGCTGCGGATGGTCTGTAACCCCAAATCGAGCAGCACCGCGATATCTTTGCTCGTCTTACCCTCGGCCACCAGACGGAGCACCTGCAACTCCCGCGGCGACAGCGATTCCAGCGGACTGCGATCGTGCGTATCGAGATCACCTCGCTGAATCCGTTGCAGCAGCCGGTCGGAAACCTGCGAACTGAGGTACGATCCCCCGCGGGCCACCGTACGTAGCGCGTCCAGCAACTCCATGGACGACGCTTTCTTCAGCACGAATGCCCGCGCGCCGGAGCGGATAGCCGTGACCACCGAATTCTCATCGTCGTACATCGAAAGGATCACTACCTTGACGCCGGGGCAATGGCGCAAGAGCTCGGTGGTCGCTTCGATGCCGTTCATCCCGGGCAAACCAATATCCATCAGCACCAGGTCCGGTTCGGTTTTCTTGCATAGCTGTACCGCGTCGGCGCCGTTTTCAGCTTCTCCCACCACACGGAATTCCGCGCCGCGCTCCAAAATGGTCTTCACTCCGTCACGAACCAGTTTGTGATCATCGACAAGAACAATATCGAACGGCATATCGATTCCTTATGAGGCCTCCACTACCGCGGCCCGAACGGCTGTACCCGTTTTTTTATCGCTCGTAATCGAAAGATCCAGACCCGCCTGCGCGGCGTAATGCTCCATGCTCAACAATCCCAACCCTCTCGACCCGCCCAGGATGTCCGCCGGGTCGAACCCCTTCCCATTGTCGCGAACTTCCATCGAAGCGCCGGCCCTGGTGGGCCTTACCGCGATTTCGATGGACGAACAACTGGAGTGTTGCACGGCGTTCTCCACCGCCTCCTGAGCAATATGGTAGAACGCCGAGGCAATCCGAGGGTCGATCTTCAAGCTCGGGTCCACGTTCACCCGCAAGCTGCCCGGGAAGCGTTCGCGGATGTGCGTAACGAGCCGGTCGAGCGCCGACCGCAAGCCCGCCCGTTCCACCGCCGAGGGATTCAAATGGTAGCTGTACTCCCGCACCTGTTCCATGATGCTTTCCAGCACCTTCTGAATGTCGCCGAGGCGTACGCAAGTCTCGGGGGATATGCTCTCCACGTCCATGCGCGCCAGATCGAGCTGCAGCCCCAGAGCGGTGAGATTCTGGCCCACGATATCGTGCAGAAATTTCGAAAGCGTATTACGCTCAAATTCCTGCGCTTTCAGCGCCCCCAGCACAGTATTGCGGAGTTCCTGCTCAGCCGTGTTCCAGGGAGTGATCTCGCGCGCCATTCCGCCGGCGTAGCGCGCCCCGTCCTTCCCGCGCACCGGAAAGACCGTGATGTACCACGTAGCGCCGCCGATTCGCTCCCGCAGGTACAACGTTTCGCCCGCCAGCGCCCGCGCGAACCGGCTGCACCAGGCGGGAGCTTCCGCTCCCAGCGCATCCAGCGCGCAACTGCCGGTCAGTTCCTCGGACGATTTACCGAATATCGTGCCCGGCGACCCGTAAAAGCGCGCGAACGAGAGGTCCTCGCGCACCATCCAAAGACACGCCGGACTTTGTTCCAGAAGAGTATCGGACAGGGACTCGCTCTCTGGCATGCGTTCCGTCAACTCTTCCGCGCAATCGCTTTGCGAGCCGCCGCCACGACATCGCGCGCCACCAGCCCGTACTTGTCGAGCAACTCGTCCGGCTGGCCCGATTCGGCATAAGTATCCTGAATACCCACGAACTCCATCGCACATGGGTGGGTCTCCGCCACCACCTGCGCTACCCGCACTCCCAGCCCCGTGTCCACGAGGTGTTCCTCGGCCACTACAATTGCCCGCGTTTCTCCGGCCGCGCGCGCGATCGCCTCCCGGTCGAGCGGTTTCGCCGTGTGCATGTCGATGACGCGCGCCGAAATCCCCTCGCCCTCCAACGCGTCCGCCGCCAGCAGCGCCTGCGCCACCAGCAGACCGTTGGCGATAATCGTGACGTCTCTGCCTTCCGCCACTTCGACGGCCTTTCCGATGACGAATTTCTGGTCGCCGTTATAGATGATCGGCGCCTTCGGCCTGCCGGTGCGAATGAAGACCGGCCCAAAATGGGCGGCGGACGCCTTCACCAGCGCCTTGGTCGAAGCTTCGTCGGCCGGTGCGATCACCACGAACCCTGCCAGCGAGCAGGCCAGCCCGATTTCCTCTATGCTCATCTGCGAAGGGCCGTCTTCCCCAATCGAAATGCCGCTGTGGGTGCCCACGACCTTCAAGTTCGCATGTGGATACGCCGCGCAACAGCGCAATTGTTCGAAGCCCTTGTTCATCGCGAACGCGGAGAAGCTGGACACAAACGGAATCTTGCCGCCCAGCGCCAAACCCGCGCCCACGGCGCACATGTTGGCCTCGGCGATGCCAAGGGAGATGAACCGTTCCGGAAATTCCTTCTGAAAGTAGGTAGTCATGGTCGATTTCGAAAGATCGGCATCGCACACCACGACGTCTTTGTTTTCGCGTCCGAGTTCCACAATCGCCCGTCCAAACGCTTCCCGGGTCGCTGCTCCCAATTTGATTTCGAATTTCGTCTTCGCCGGCATCTTATTGCAGCTCCTGCAAGGCTAGTTTAACTTCGTCCGCGCTCGGCGCGGTCCCATGGAACTTCGGATTGTTTTCCATGAACGACACGCCCTTGCCTTTGATGGTGTGAGCCACGAGGCAGGTAGGTTTCCCCTTCGTCGCTTCGGCATCCGTCAGCGCCGCTTGAATTGCGTGAAGATCGTGCCCGTCGATCTCGATGGTGTGCCATCCGAACGCGCGCCACTTATCCGCCAACGGCGCGATATCCATGATGTCCTTCACGAAGCCATCGAGTTGAATCCCGTTGTAATCCACGATCGCCACCAAATTGTCGACTTTGTGAAAAGCAGCGGCCATGGCGGCTTCCCAAATCTGGCCCTCCTGGCTCTCGCCGTCGCCCACCATCACGTAGGTGCGCGATTTGCTTCCGTCCATCCGAGCCGCGAGCGCCATTCCGAGCCCGAGCGAAATTCCTTCTCCCAGAGATCCCGTCGACGCTTCGAGCGCATGAATGAATCGCACGTCGGGATGACCCTGGTACACCGAACCCAATTTTCGCAGCGTATTCAGCTTGTCCGCCGGCGTTTCGTCGTATCCCGCTTCCGCCATCACGGCGTAGAGCACGGGGGCCGCGTGACCTTTGGAGAGAATGAACCGGTCGCGGCCGGCAAGCGATGGGTTCTTGGGATCGATGTGCATCCGGTTGAAATAAAGTTCCACCAGGATCTCGACCGCCGAGAGCGACCCTCCCGGATGGCCGGACTTCGCCGCACCGGTCATTTGCACGATTTCCCGCCTGATTTTTCGGGCGACAGCTTGTAATTCCTCTATGGATTTGGGCATGGGACGATTTCTCATTCTAACATCGTGTTTTGGTGGGGCCGCCTTTCTTTCAGGCTGACGGCGCACTATCGGCGCTTTCAGACATTACCAGAAGGCCCGGCTCGGTCATTTCTGGACCTGAGAGGGACTTTGGCAGGTGCAGGCTTTCTCCAACCGCAGCCAACTCCCATATACCTCTGCTAACTCCGGACGCTAACGAAACGCTATATTGTCCTACACCCGCCCCGACCGTATGCTATCAATGGCGCGCGAAGTGTCCGCCACCAGGTCCGAGTCTCAATATGCAGCTTGATAAACCGATGGAAAGCAATACCGACAGCGACGTTCATGACGCGTGGATTTTGCCTGCCGCTCTCCGGCAATTACAGGAATGCGGGGAGACCGCTTTAGTGGAAGAGCTGATCGCCATTTTTCAAACCGACACCGCCGCCCGCCTCGAAACCCTCGCCCGCGCCGTCGCCGCCTCCGACTATGCCGTCGCGCGGCAGGAAGCCCACACCATCAAAGGTAGCGCTCTACAGGTGGGAGCCGTACGTTTCGCGGACTTTTGCCGCCAGATGGAACTGGAAGCTCGTAAGCCTGATCCAGCCGACCTCGCTCCTCTTCTCAGCGCCGCCGTGCGCAGTTTCGATGAGGTTCGCAGCGTGTTCGCCGCCCGCGGGTCCGGAATGGATGGCTCCCCGCACAATGGCCAATGAGACAATCCTCATTGTCGACGACGCCCCCGTCAGTCTGAAACTGACTGACATCCTCCTGCGCAAGGAGGGTTACAAAGTTCACTCCACGACCGACGCCGAACAGGCCCTGTCCATGCTGTATTCGCTGCATCCGGACATGATGCTCGTCGATATCCAGCTCCCCGGCATGAATGGCCTGGAATTGACCCGTCGCGTCAAGCAGGACGCCCGCACGCGCGACATCGTCATCGTCGCCCTCACCGCCTGCGCCATGAAGGGCGACGACGACCGCGCTTTCCAAGCCGGCTGCGACGGTTATATTACCAAGCCTATCGAGACTTTGACTCTCGCCGCCAAGGTGCGCGAGTATCTGGCGCACCGCTCGGCCGCGCCCGCACTTGAGATGGAACCCGTGGAAAACGATCCGCGGGGCTTTCCCGGTGGCATCACGCTCACCCCCAGCGAACTGGAAAGCATCCGCCGCCGCTTTCTGGAGGAGGGTGCCGGCCATTGCCGGCAGTTGCTCGGAAACCTGGAATACCAGCTTGATGTTGCGTCGACCCGCCGCACGGTTCGCGGCTGGATCGATGCTGCGCAGGCGCTGGATTATCCCGTCCTGGCCATCCTCGCAGGCGAAGTGGAGAAGTTGTTGCGCGAACCCAATCCCGATCGCGTCCTGCTGTGCGAGGCGCTTTCCAACCTCAACGTCGGCTTTGTCGAACCGCCCGAAGCTGCCCTGAGTCCGATTCCTGCCGCCGTCGAAGCTGCCCTCAAAGGCAAGAGCGTAGCTCTGATTGGGGTGGCCGACGAGGACGCGGAACGCCTCATGTCAGCCCTTGAACGCGTCGGCGCCAAGCCACGGCGGTTCGATCCAACCGATCGCCTCTCCGCCGACGTCATCGCCGCCAGCCACCTGATCGTGATCCACGTCCGCACTGCCACACTCGGCACCTCATGCCTTCACCCGCTCACCATCGCGGAATGGAAACAGCCAGTGGTGCTGATGGGCATTCGCGACCACATGCTCGATCTCGATCCGAGCGTGCTGCCGCGCGCCGTCGATCTGCTCATCGATGGCTGGCAGCCCGAGGAAGCTCTGCTCCGTTTCGGGCATGCGCTCTCCCGCGTCTCGCCGGTAAAAGCTCCAGCCGCGGCTGCGCCCGTCGAAGTCCCCAGGCCGGTTCATTACGGAATCCCCATGCCGCGTGAAATCACGCGCGAGACCGAAGTTCTGCTCGCCGATGACGACCTCACCGTCCGCATGGTCACCCGTACTTTGATGCAGAATGCCGGCATCAAGTGCCGCATGGCCTGCGACGGCAACGAAGCCCTGCAAGCCATCCGCGATTGCCGCCCCGCGGCAGCCATCATCGACATCAATATGCCCGGCATGGACGGCTACGAAGTGCTCGCCGCGGTCCGCCATGAAATGCTGCCGGTGCGGGTCATTCTGCTGACCGCCCGCCAGCAGGAATCCGACATCACCCGCGGATTCACTCTCGGCGCCGACGATTACGTCGTCAAACCGTTCAATCCGCCCGAACTCCTCGCTCGCGTCAAGCGCTTCCTTTAGCCAGGAACACTCACCTCTTCATTCGGTCGCACTGGCGTTTTGGCGAGTGGGCAGCCGGGTATTTTGGCGATTGCTACTTTTCGGGATGATATCAGCGCCCCACCGTCATTTCGGACGGTTGGCCAGAATCAGCGGCGAAGGGCCAGGAGATTCCACTGTGCGCGCATTTTCGAAACCCGCCAGCCGCAGCCAGCCCGCGATTTCGTTGAAGCTGAAGGTATCGCCATCATCCGTGTTCACTAACATATTGACCGCGAAGATCAGCCCGCGGGTATTGGCGGCGCGCGCGTCATCCACCAGGAATTCGGCAATGGCGATCGTGCCGCCGGGAGCCAGCGCGTTGAACACCTTTGAGAGCAGCTGCCGCGAACGGGTTTCGCCTTCGCTATGGAGAATGTGGCCCAGCGTTGCCACCTGGTAATCGCTTCCGAAATCGGCTTCCGCCAAATCCCCCGCCACCGTCTCCAGCCGGTCGCCGACACCGAACCGTCCGGCGACGCGGCGCGTCACGTCCAGCACACCGGGCCAATCGACCGCGGTCACTCTGACCTGCGAGTACCGCTGCGCCAGCACAATCCCCCACACTCCCGAGCCGGCTGCGATGTCCAGGACGCGCACCGGCGCCGCGGCATCGTCCAGCGCCAGAGTCTCGGCCAGAACTTGCGCCGAAGGTAAGCTCATGGGAAATATATCTTCCACAAACTCATGGAAAAAAGCCGCGCCGCCGGTTTCGTCATTCACCGCCTGCACCGGCTTGCCGGTTTCCACCACTTGCCGGAGATTCATCCAGCGGGGCAGCAACTGGCTGCTGGTGTGCTTGAACATTCCGCCCATGAATCCCGGTTTTGTGCTCACCAGGAACGCCGCGCTTTCGGGCATCAGTGAGTAGCGTCCGCCGGCATCCTTGCGGAGCAGTTCGATGCTGGTCAGTGCGTTGAGAACGGCGCGCGTGCCGCGCTCCGAAATGGACGCCTGCGCGGCAAGCTCGGCGGCGGTTTTCGCTCCACTCTCCAGGGCATCGAACAAACCGCACCGTACGGCACTCTCGATCATCAACGGGACGGTATATCCCCAGGCAAATTGCATGATGCGATCCGGTGTGACGGAAACGTGTGCGGATGTGGCCATTAAGTTCCCCTCCCTCGTTGCCGCTTCCGTATCGAATGCAGGGCGGCGGTCGCTCCCCAGTATATACGAGTGCCGGGCCGGCGACCCTCCTTGAACGCGATCGCAACCCCTCGCGACCCAGACCGCTGCGAAAACGCTAAGCTGATGTAAGGGCACTCCGGGGGTGGGTACGATCGCCGCGGCCATCGAAAGAAAATTTAACCTGGCTCTCGACGGGCTGATCGCGCAGGTGAAGCTCGACCGCGCCATTCTCGCCGCCGTCCTCTGCGGCAGCCTCTCCCACGACCGCGTCTGGCAAAAATCCGACATCGACCTCGTGCTGATCACTATCGACGACAAGGCCGTCCCGCGCAGTTCGCTTGCCATCTGCGCCTCCGGCGTCAATGTCCATGCCTCGCTCATGCCGCGCGCGGAGTTCCGCAAAACCGCCGAGGGCGCAATCCGTAACTCGTTCATGCATTCCCTGCTGGCCAAGGGCCGGCTGCTCTATACGCATGACGAGACCATCGCCGCTCTCTGCGCCCGCCTGCACGAAATCGGCCAGCGCGATAACCAGGTGCAGCTTCTCTCCGCCGCCTCCCAGGCGGTTTACTGCGCCGACAAGGCGCACAAGTGGCTCCTCACGCGCGGCGATCTCCACTACACCGCGCTGTGGATTCTCTACGCCGCCTCGCCTCTCGCGCGCATCGAAATCATCGACGCTGGCGGGCTTGTGGACCGCGAAGTCATCCCTCAGGCGCTTCGCCTCAATCCCCAATTCTTCGACACTGTCTACACCGGTATGCTGAACAAGAAGAAGACCCGCAAGAGCGTCGAGGGAGCGCTCTATGCGGTCGACGAATATCTCGCCGACCGCGCGCCGAGGTTGTTCGCGCCCGTGCTCGATCATCTGCGCGAGGTTGGCGAAGCCCGCTCCGCCACCGAACTGGAAGATCATTTCAAACGCAATTTTAATATCGAAGGCGTTACCATGGCCTGCGAATATCTCGCCGGCCGCAAGCTCATCGGCAATGCTTCCGTTCCCGTCCACCTCACCCGGCGCAGCACCGTGCAGGTGCAGGAACTTGCCTTCGTCCATTTGGGAGATGCGCCCGATGAGTTCTAAAGCGGTGCGCGTCGCGGCCCGCACCACCGTCGCCGTCCACGGCGCGCGCGTCCACAATCTCAAAAACATCTCGCTCGAAATCCCGCGCGACAAGCTGATCGTGGTGACCGGCCTTTCGGGCTCGGGCAAGTCCAGCCTTGCGTTCGACACCATCTACGCCGAAGGACAGCGGCGCTATATGGAATCGCTCTCCACGTACGCCAAGCGATTTGTCGCGCAGGTGGCCAAACCCGATGTCGATTTCGTCTACGGCCTCTCGCCCGTCATCTCCATCGAGCAGAAAACCATCGGCAGCAACCCGCGCTCCACCGTCGGCACCATGACCGACATAGCGAGCTATCTGAACCTGCTCTACGCCACCATCGGCGAGCCCCACTGCCCGCGCACCGGCGAATCGGTCCCCAGCCGCACCTCCAGCCAGATTCTCGAAGCGATCCTCGCCCTGCCCGAGGGCGCCCAAATCGAGCTCCGCGCTCCGGTCTTCCCGCAGTACGGCGAGGACCTGGATTTCGTCTGGACCGAAATCCGCAAGAAAGGCTGCCGCACCGTCATCGTGGACGGCAAACTCGTCGACCTTTCCGCCGAAATCGATCTCGATGAATCCAAAATCCAGTCGATGGACGCGGTGGTGGACCGCTTCATCGTCGGCCGCAAACACGAAAAGGCCATCAAGGCCGGCATCGCCGCCACGCTCCTGGTGGGCGATGGTTTGCTCCAGGTAGAGGTGCTCAAGGGCGTCGGAAGAGCGGAAACCGAGCGCTTCTACCGCGCGTTGGCCAGCCGCACTCACCACCTGACCTACGGCGACATCGAGCCCGAATATTTCATGTTCAATAACCCCGAGAGCGCCTGCCGCACCTGCGGCGGACTCGGGGTTCACAAGCTCACCCACCCGGAACTGCTGGTTCCCGACCCGCGCCGCAGCATCGCCGGCGGCTGTTTCGTCAAAGAGGCCTTCAAGTACAACCCCGACACCTGGGACGGCCGCGTGATGTACAGCCTCTCGAAGTCGCTCAACTTCTCGCTCGATACGCCGTGGGAAAAGCTGTCCGAATCCGTGCGCCGCGCCATCCTCGAAGGCATCCCGCGCAAGCTTGTGCTCACCGTCCCGCCCGAGGCCAAGGTGAAGCGCGAAGAGGCGCAGGGCAGGGAGGTCGGCTTTGGCGGCATCGCCCGCCGCATCGAGCGCCACTATCGCCGCTACCGCCAGCGCGGCGAGGCTAACTCCGGCATGGAAGCCTGGCTCGACAAGGTGATGGTGGAACATACCTGCCCCGATTGCAAAGGTGCCCGCGTCCGCGCCACCCGGCTCTGCTTCACCGTCGGCGGCAAGACTATCTACGACATGGGCCAGCTCCACTTCGACGAGCTTTCCACCTTTCTCGACACGTTGAAGCCCACTGGCCGAGGCGCCGATGCCGGCCGCCACGTGCTCGCCGATGTCCGCGCCCGCGTCGATCTCCTCCTCGGCATCGGCCTCGACTATCTCAGTTTCAACCGTCGCTCCAGCACGCTCTCCGGCGGCGAAGCGCAGCGCATCCGCCTCTCCACCCAAATCGGCTCGGGCCTGATGGGCATGCTCTACGTGCTCGATGAGCCCAGCATCGGCCTGCATCCCAAGGACAACGTGAAGATGATCGCCACGCTCGAAAGCCTGCGCGACATCGGCAACACTGTCATCGTCGTCGAGCACGATGAGGATACCATCCGCGCGGCCGATCACATCGTCGAGATGGGCCCCGGGCCCGGCATTCACGGCGGCGAAGTGGTCGTCCAGGGGACCCTCAACGACGTCCTTAAATGCAAGGCGTCGCCCACCGGCCAGTTCCTTTCCGGGAGGCGCCGCATCGCGGCTCCTGCTGTCCGCCGCAAGGGCAATGGCCGCGTGCTCACACTGCGCGGCGCGCGTGAAAACAATCTGCAGAACGTCGATGTGGCGTTCCCGCTCGGCAAGCTCATCGCCGTCACCGGCGCTTCCGGCTCCGGCAAGAGCAGCCTCATTAATGAGGTCCTCTACAAGGCTTTATGGAAGCGCCTCGTCGATACCCGCATCCTGCCCGGCGACCACGACTCCATCGAGGGCGCCGACCACGTCCACAAAGTCGTAAACATCGACCAGACCGCCATCGGCCGTAACAGCCGCTCCAATCCCGCCACTTACATCGGCTTCTACGACACCATCCGCGACCTGTTCACCGCCGCGCCACTCTCGGCCGAACGGGGATATAAAGCCGGCCGCTTCAGCTTCAACGTCAAGGGCGGGCGCTGCGAGGAGTGCCAGGGAGAAGGCGTGATCACCACGCAACTCTACTTCATGCCCGACGTGGAAGTGACCTGCGGCGCCTGCAAGGGCGCACGTTTCAACAGCGAAACACTCGACGTCACCCTGCGCGGCAAGACCATCACCGACATCCTGAGCATGCCGGTGGAAGAAGGCGTCGCGTTCTTTGCCTCCGAGCCCGCGGTGGGCAAGAAAATCGAAGTGCTCAACGATCTCGGCCTCGGCTACCTCACGCTCGGCCAGTCCGCCACCACGTTATCGGGCGGCGAAGCGCAGCGCATCAAGATCGCCGCCGAGCTCAGCAAGCTCCAGCGCTCGAAGCACACCGTCTACATCCTCGACGAGCCCACCACCGGACTGCACCTGGCTGACGTGGTCCGCCTGCTGGAATCGCTCAACCGCCTGGTGGATGCCGGCCACACCGTCATCCTGATCGAACACCACCTCGACGTCATCAAGACCGCCGACCACGTCATCGATCTCGGCCCGGAAGGCGGGCATGCGGGAGGACAGGTGGTCGCTACAGGCACCCCCGAAGAGATCGCCGCCTGCAAAGCGTCGCACACCGGCCGGTTCCTGAAAGCGCACCTGAAGTAACGGAGTTAGAATAACCGCGTCGAGGTTCAGATGGATATCTTCTACGGAGCGGTTATCGCCTTGGCGCTAATTACTAACCAAGCTACTCAAAGTCAGCAACCAAAAGCGGCCGGAGCAAGAGTTTTTCGCGTGGGAGGGGGAGTAACACCGCCGGTTCTTATCTCCAAGACGGAGCCCGAGTACTCCGAGGCAGCGCGCAAGGCCAAATTTGAGGGAACGGCGATGCTCTACGTACAGATCGATCCCTTGGGGCAAGCCACAAACATCAAGGTGGTCAGGCGACTCGGTCTTGGATTGGACGAGAAGGCCATGGAAGCAGTCGCCAGGTGGCAGTTCAAACCCGGCTTGAAGCAGGACAAGCCGGTCACAGTCGAAGCCACCGTCGAAGTCAATTTCCGGCTGTTAGGCCAGGGTTGGTCGATCACGCGTGAGGCGTTTCCCACCGCTGTTGGAGCCCCCCAACCAGTGCTGCGGGATGTGCCAACGCCGCCAAAGTGCAAATCCGACGGGAAACTGACCTTGTCTCTGACCGTAGATTCCGACGGAAGCGCGCGAGATGCGCGGCTGGTAAGCGGCAGCAGCAATTCGTCCCTCAATCACGCCATCATGGACTCGATCAGGAAGTGGACTTTCGATCCCCTGCCACAATCGGTGAGCGGACAGATCGACATCGTCTGCCACGCGCACTGACCCCCAGGCTGCTAATCTCGGTCTAGGATGCGTTGGCTATCCCCCACGCTATGCGCTATGGCGACGGGTGCCTGGATCGCTGCGGCGCAGACGACGCCGGCTCTACTGCCGTCGCCCGTACGGCTAGCGGGAATTGTGACGGATTCCGCGGGTCAACCCGTGCCGGACGTATGGATCTGCCATAGCGGGCTTACCCTTGCGAACACCAAAACAGACTCCCGCGGACGGTTTGACCTCCGGACCCGCGCGCCCGCGATTGTCTTTCGAAAGGGAGGGTCCCAAAGCAAATACCTGCGGGTCGCTGACGGCAACGAGAACCCGCTCACCATTGTTCTCGCTGGTCCGCCGCCTCAAATGAAAGCATGCCTCGCCGAGTCGCATCAGCTATCCCTCCGCTACTTCGGCAGTGCGTTTGGCATACCGAAAATACGTGGCGTGAGCATTGGTAAACAAAGTAACGATGTGGATTACGGCTGTCGAGCCTTCTGGATCGCCACGCCGGTTGGCAAAGCCGCCGGCGAGCACTGCTCTGGAGCTATGTGGGGTTCCGGCTGGCCTCTGGACGACGTCGTTTGGGCCTCTACGGAGTACCGTGAGAACTCCTACCAGGACCACGACGGAGGCATGATTACAGATGCACGGGGCAGAAGCGCGGACGGTACTCGCTGGCGCGTTTTAGGGCATTGGGCGGAAAGTGTGTCGTATCGAGGCGTATCGGAGCGAGACGCCGCGGTGCTCGACCAGGTAATCGACGACACCTGTGTGATGGCGACGCGGTTTGGGCTGGATCGGCCTAAATGAATCCGCGGCTGCCGCGCGGGAGTTATCATAAGCTCCATGCGAATCGCAGCCGGTACCCTTTCACTCTTCCTGGTCTTCGGCACACCAGTATCTGCGCAGCGCGGCGGAAGGCGCGGCGGCAACTCCGGCGCCATCACCGTCCTCCGGCCGGCGCGCGTGTTCGATGGCGGGGCGATGCAGGAAGGCTGGGCCGTACGCGTTCGCGGCGACCGCATAGAGGCGGCGGGCCCTGCGGCGGGCATCGATACCGCCAATGCCAAGGTCATCGATCTTCCCGGTCTGACGGTGATGCCGGGGTTGGTCGAGGGCCACTCCCACATGATGCTCCATCCCTACAACGAGACGCCGTGGAACGATCAGGTGGCGCATGAGGGGCTGGCGCTGCGCGTTGCCCGAGCCACCAATCATCTGCGCGATACCTTGATGGCCGGCTTCACCACCATGCGCGATCTTGGTACCGAAGGCGCCGCCTACGCCGACGTCGAACTGAAGCAAGCCGTCAACCAGGGCATTATTCCCGGACCGCGCATCCTCGCCGCTACCCGCGCCATCGTCGCCACCGGCAGCTACGCCCCCAAAGGCTTCGCGCTCGAATGGCACGTGCCGCAGGGCGCGGAAGAGGCCGACGGCGTCGATAGCCTCATCCACGTGGTGCGGGACCAGATCGGCCATGGAGCCGATTGGATCAAACTCTATGGCGATTATCGTTGGGGGCCGAACCCCGGTTCCCACCCCACGTTTTCGCTCGAAGAGATGAAGCTGGCCGTCGAAACGGCGCACAGCGCGGGCGTGCCCGTCGCGGTCCACACCACCACGCCAGAAGGCATGCGGCGCGCCACGCTCGCGGGTGTCGATACCATCGAACACGGCGATGGCGGCACGCCGGAGATCTTCAAGCTGATGGCCGAGCATCATGTGGTGCTGTGTCCCACCCTGGCCGCGGGCGATGCTACCGCGCAGTACGCCGGCTGGAAGAAGGGGGAATCGCCCGAGCCGGCGGGCATCACCCGCAAGAAAGCCAGCTTTAAGGCCGCGCTCGACGCCGGCGTCACCATTCTGAACGGCAGCGACGTAGGCGTGTTCGCCCACGGCGATAACGCGCGCGAAGTGGAAATGCTGGTAGCTTACGGCATGCCTGCCGTGAACGCCCTGAAGGCTGCGACATCAACCGCCGGCGATGTCTTCCACCTGGACATCGGTCGAGTGAAACAGGGAATGTTCGCCGACCTGATCGCGGTGGATGGCGACCCCACTCAGGACATCTCCGCCATTCGCAAAGTCAAACTGGTGATGAAAAGCGGCACCATCTACAAACAGTAACGTCAGTGCGCCGTTGGGCAGCCCGTTGTCTCCTCGGTATCGAGAACCGCCGCCACTTTCCCACCATCGGCCGCGTTCACCAGGTTGAATGAGTCCACACCGCAGTGGGTGAATTTGCCGGCGCGCAGGAATTCGTACTCGCCCCAGACGTTGGCAATCGTCCCGTGAATCGCGACCGTGGGCGCCCGATGCGGTTGGCCCACTGCTCCGCCGGCAGGGCGTAGGCGGCGCCGTTGCGGACGCCGAAAGGCCGCGCGTCGGCGGTCATCGTAGCCAGGATTCCGGCGACGTTGTTGGCGGCCATTCCGGCGAAAGTCTTTTGCACGACCGCGCGCACGTCCTTCTCATCGGAAGTCTGGGCGGCGAGCGGCAACAGAGCCACGAGGCAAGCGATCGGTGAGTTTCCGGCAAGTATGCGTGGGGCGGCTGATAATGAATCGTGAAAACTACACCTATTCCGGAACCAGTCGCGCAACTGTAGCGACAGTTGGAGCAGTTTCGAAGCAGTCAGCCGGGGCGGACGAAGCTGCCGGAATCGCTATGGCAGGCTGCGGCCGAACGGTCTCGGCAACACGGCGTGCATGCCGTCTCCCATCCACTACGGTTGGACTAAACGAGGTTGAAGCAACGCCTCGGCGCGGCCGGCTGGGTGTTGTTGGGCAAGACGACGGGCCGAGGCGCCGGCGCAACATTCGCTTCTGGCGCACAACACGCCGGACTCATCGTAAGTAAAGATCGTGCGCTCGATCGCGTGACCTAGGCGCCCTACCGCGGGGCGGTCGTGCGACGCCAGGTAGCGGGTGTCGTGATGCAGCATCGCGGCCACCGAGTAGTGGATGCTGCCATCGATCATGGCGCTGTAAAAGCGGGTCTCCAGACGATGGGTATACCCGTGAAATCCCACTCCCCACCGGGTGGGCGCATGCCCGATGTGATCCAACAGCGCCGTGCCGAAAATATGGAGCGCCGGCTGGGTACCCAGGAATGTCTCATGCAGATACCCATGCCAGCGCTCGTGACACGTGAGCGGTCTGTATATGTCGCCCGTTGTGACAGCGGCCACCGGCGCCGTCTCCGGCGCGATCGTTGGCGATGGAACCAAATCGTGTCCACTCGCTTCCGGAAGATCGCCAGAGCCAGCGGGAAGAAGGACTAACTCGGCCAGTGCCGCCATGATGTTCCCCTGACTGCTGAGAATTCCATCGCTAAGTTTCCTCGACTATAGCCGGGACAAGCTAGGTTGGCAAGGATTTCGATGGAGATCTTTTGTGGGTCCCCTTAATGAGGGTATCGGAGTGCCTGCTTAAACGCCTCCAGCGAATTGTAGACGATGGGGCAATAGCAGGCGCGGTCGATGAACTGCCACATGCGGCTGGCCAGCGATCCGTGTCCCCGCACCAGGTGCGGAAAGCGCTGGCAGGTATCGGGACGGGCATCGTAGACCGAGCAAAGCGCGCCATCGAGGAACACGCAGCCCGACTCCTCCGACCGCCGCAGAATCCGTCCCTCTTCCAGGGTTTCTTGGGTGTATTCCGCAAGGAACTTCGCCGGCGTGGTCCGCAGATAGCGCGCCAGGCGCTCTATATCGCGCTCCGCAACCGTGACCGTAGCCACCTTGCAGCAGTTGGCGCACTGTGTGCAATCGATCTGCTCCTCGATTTCCTCGGCAAGGTGGCGCAGGTTGCGGTCATTATGACTGTGAGTCTTCAAAAAGCGCCGGAAGCGTTCGTTCTCCGGCCTTTTCTTTTCTCCCAGCAGGCGGATCTGCACCAAATCGGTAATCATGTAATTCCCAGCGTAATGCAGACGCAATGGAGCGATAATCAGGGGCATGAATCGCCGCCTGTTTCTCGAAGGCGCGGCTGCCGCCGTGTTCGCCGGCATGGCGCCGGGCCAGACCTTCGAGTTGGAAGAAGCCAGCATGGCCGATCTGGCGCATTTCTCGGCCCGCGAGTTGACCGAGCGCTACCTGGCGCGCATCCACGAGATCGATCCCGCCCTGCGCTCAGTGATCGAGATCAATCCCGACGCCGTGAGCATCGCCGCCGAGCTGGATCGCGGTCCGAAACGGGGGCCGCTACACGGCATGCCCGTGCTCATCAAGGACAATATCGACACCGCGGATCGCATGCACACCACCGCGGGATCGCTCGCCCTCGTGGACTCGCCCACGCCGCGCGATGCCGGCCTCGTAGAACGATTGCGCGCGGCTGGTGCCGTCATCCTGGGCAAAACGAATTTGAGCGAATGGGCCAATTACCGCTCGACGCGGTCGGTGAGCGGATGGAGCGGGCGCGGCGGGCAGACCCGCAATCCCTACGCGCTCGATCGCAGTCCCTGCGGATCGAGTTCCGGATCGGGCGCGGCGGTGGCCGCCAACCTCTGCGCCGCGGCTGTGGGCACTGAGACCGATGGCTCCATCGTCTGCCCGTCTTCCATGAATGGCATCGTCGGCATCAAGCCGACCGTGGGTCTGGTGAGCGGCACTGGAATCATCCCCATCTCGCACAGCCAGGATACCGCCGGGCCGATGGCGCGCACCGTGCGCGATGCCGCGATGCTATTGGGCGGGCTCGCCGGCGGTCCGCATGCGCAGGCCGATTACACCAGATTCCTCGATGCCGACGGCCTGCGCGGCGTGCGCCTGGGGATCGCGCGCAAGTTTTTCGATCTCGCGCCCGACGTGCAGAAGCTGATGGAGAACTGCCTGGCGCGGATGAAACAAATGGGTGCGACTCTGGTGGACCCCGCCGATCTGCCCTCCTTCGGCAAGTACGACACCAATGAAAATCTGGTGCTGCAATACGAGTTCAAGAACGACCTGAACGCATACCTCGCCGCGCGCAAGACCGGCCTGACCTTGGAGAAACTCATCGCTTTCAACCAGGAGCATCAGCGCGAGGAGATGCCTTATTTCGAGCAGGAGATCTTCGTCGAAGCGGAGAAGCGCGGCACCTTGAACGATGCCGCCTACCTCTCGGCGTTATCCGGAAATCACCGCCTCGCGCGCGCCGAAGGCATCGATGCGGTGCTCAAGAAGTTCAAAGTGGATGCCATCGTCGCGCCCACTACCGGGCCGTCCTGGCTCATCGATTGGATCGCCGGCGATCACGATACCGGCGGCTGCTCCACTCCCGCCGCGGTAGCCGGCTACCCGCACATTACGGTACCCGCGGGCTTCGTCCACGGCCTGCCGATCGGAATCTCGTTCTTCGGAACGGCCTGGAGCGAGCCGGTCCTGCTCCGCATGGCATATTCCTTCGAGCAGGCTACGAAAGCCCGCCGTCCGCCACGCATGCTGAAGACCGTGGAATGGGGATAGCAGTTCTCTGCCAGGCAAATCCCTAAGAACTGGCTTCAGAAACTACGCCGCTGGTTTTTGCAGGCCGGCATGGCACAGTTCGGTCGACCAGGTGATGACGGCGTGGCTTCAGTGGGTGAGGAGGCAAAAATGGGTCGGCTGGCTCCGGTGGATGGGTTGTTCGTGCCGCGAATCTCCCCGTGGCTCCCGACTCACTCCAGCGCTTCCCCTTGCACCGCCCAGCTCACCGAGCTCACCCCCGCTTCCAGCGATAAGCGCACCACAAGCTGCTCCAACGATTCGTCCTGCCGGCCAACCCCCGCGATTCGCGCCGTCACCTTCATCTTGTTCGTCCCCTCGATATCCTCGCTGCGCAATGCCGTGAGCGTAAGCCCGCTCCGCGACATCCCCTGCACCATCAGCGCCCGCATGTGCGCCTCATCGTCGGGACGGCAGATCAGCTCGAATGCGTAAGCGGTCTCCTGGTCCCCGCCGGCGGCTTGCACCGGATGGAAGCGATACGCGATCGGCCGCAACACCAGGTTCGTCGCCAGCACCGCGGCGGCGAGAATCAGGGCGTGCAGCGGCTGCCCCAATCCCGAGATCGCACCGATGGCGGCGGAGCACCAGATGGTTGCCGCGGTATTGAGCCCGCGAACACTGCCGGCGTCCTTAAAGATGACGCCCGCTCCCAGGAATCCCACTCCGGAAACCACATACGAGACGATCTGCGCTTCGCTACGGGAGGTGTCGCGCACCATGAAGGCGCACATCACGAAAGCCGACGCTCCCGCCGCCACCAGCGCATTGGTGCGCATGCCGGCCATCCGCTGCCGCCATTGCCGCTCCAGCCCAACCGCCGCTCCCATGAGCAGCGCCGCGCCGAGCCGCCAGAGAAAATCCAGTAGTGTGAGCGTCATCGGTTTCTCGCCTGGTGCTGAAACATGTCCTTGTCGAGCGCGATGTGCGAACGGAGTGAGGGAATCCAGACCGGCCCGCGATCCTGGTTATAGGCCGGGATCACTACGCGCTGTACGTCCAGTGTCGCAAAAAACCCGCGGGAAGATCCGGGCGTTGTAACAGTTATCCCACACATATTCCGGCGCGTAATTCAGGCCGCCCTCGCCGATGCTGAAGCCGAGCCCGCCGCGCGCCAGATCCTCGCGGTTGGAAGGAATTCCGTGAGCTATTCGAACCGGATGTGTTTGCGAGGCCCGACGTCCAGCGCGACTCGATGGCTCATATGGCGTTCCAACAAGCGGGCGTGTGCCGCCGGAAAGTCCGCTCGGCGCCAGGCCGTATTTCACTCAACCGGCGCGCAGCACCGGATTCACACCGGGGGTTGTCCGGGTCCGGCTGGCAAGCTGAAGCGCCGCACCATGGCTTCCGGAACCGGTATGATTCAAAAAGAGCAGCCGGACCACCCCGGCGCACTTGTCCAAATGGAACCGCCGCTGGACTTCGAACATATCGCCGCGATCTACGATGGTGTGCCGATCGGGCAGTCGCCGGCAGGTTGTTCTCTTCGCTCGATACCGTTGCGCCAGGCGCGAAATCGTGCTGCGCGCTGCCGACGCCTGGCGAGCGTACCTGAAATAGCGTGCCGGCCGAAAAACCAAGCCAACGATGAACCGGTGATCTACGTCTAACTCCTGAATCACTATGCGCTACTGCGCCTTTCTCCTGCTTTTGCCGCTCAGCCTGCCCGCGCAGCAGCCGGCCCGCGCCGGCCGCGCGGGAAGTCCGCAGCCGGGCAACCCCGGCTCTAACGCTACCACGCCTCCGCCTCCACCCACCCCCGCGGCCGATCTCGCCAGCCTCGAAGGCACGGTCTTCAACGCCCTTAGCGGAACCCCGCTGCGCAAAACTTCGATCACCATCAACCGTCAGGGCGGCGGCCCGATAGCGCCCGGCGCCCGCAGCAACTATTCCACCACCACCGACGCCGCCGGCCACTTCGTCATCAAGGGCATCGAGCCCGGCACCTATCGTGTCAACGCCAACCACACCGGATTCCTGAATATGCAGTACAACGCGCGCCGTCCACAAGGTCCCGGTACGCCCCTCGATCTGACCCGCGCCCAGTCCATGACCGGAGTCGATTTCCGCCTCACGCCTCACGGCGTGGTTGCCGGCAAAATTACCGACGAGGACGGAGATCCCCTGGAAGGCGTGCAGGTTCAGGTTCTGCGCACCGTCTATAACCAAGGCCATAAGCAACTCCAGGCAAACGGCGGCGAAAGCACCAATGACCTCGGGGAGTATCGCATCGCCGGCATCCTTCCCGGCAAGTACTATCTCTGCGCCATCTATCGCCGTCGAATGATGGGCCCCGTCGATGCCGCCGAATCCGCGTCGCAGGAAGATTACGTCGCCACTTACTATCCCGGCGTCACCGACATCTCCGCCGCCTCCACCATCGAGTTACAGCCCGGCGACCAGATGCTGGGCGTCAATCTTCGGATGAATAAATCCCACACCGTGCGCGTCACCGGTCACGTCGTCGATAACACGGCGCCGCCTCCGCCTGAAGGCATGCCTGGCAACGTGGTGAGACCGGATGGCTCCCCGGCAAACGTGCTGCTGCCACCCGTAAACGGCCGCATCCAATTGCGCCTGCAGCCGCGCAATTCCCTCACTCCCAACGGCATGAACCTGATGAATACGCCCGTAAGGGCGGATGGCAATTTCGCGTTCCCCGATGTGCCGCCCGGCTCGTATAACCTGATTGCCACCAACAATCAGGGCGGCAGAGCCGGTGCCCACGCCGCCAAGCAGCCGCTCGAAGTCGGCGACACCAATCTCGAAGGCGTCAGCATTGCGATCAATCCCGGGGCCACGGTGACCGGGCATGTCCGCTACGATGGCGACCCGCCCTCGCCGCTGCCGTCCCTCAGCGTCCGCCTGACGGCGCGGGAACCGAACATCGGCTTTCCACCCCCGCCGCCCGCGAAAGTCGAAGACGACGGCAGCTTTCATTTCGACAACGTCAACCTCGACGTTTACACGGTCAACATCAATACTCCGCAAGGCCTGTACCTGAAGGCGGTCCGCTCAGGTAATAACGACGTAATGATCTCCGGCCTCGATCTTTCCGATGGCGCGGCGCCTCTCGACATTCTGATGGGTCTGAATCCGCCCCAGGTCGGAGGCCAGGTTGTGAATGCCGAAAACGGCCAGCCCGCCGTCGCCGTTACCGTCGTGCTCATGCCGCGGGAGAAGGAACGGCAGGGCGAGGTCTATTTCTACTCCTCTACGAACAGCGATCAATACGGCAACTTCACCTTCAATCGCGTGATGCCCGGCGATTATCAGGTCTATGCCTGGGAGGACGTGCAATACGGCCAGTGGTTCGACCCCGACTGGATGAAACTCTACGAAGGCAAGGGCGAAACCCTTAGCGCCAAGGAAGGCAGTCCCGTGAATCTCAAGCTGACCATGATTCCCGCGAAGTAATCGGTGAGGCGGGCTTCCGCCTGCGCGGAGATTTGCGAGCGTTCCAGAATCAGCGTTCCGCTCCCCAACTTTCGCGGGAGTCCCGTTATGCGGAAGAAGATCGGCGAGGCGGGTGATGGGGTGGGCGACGAGAGGGGACAGAACATCCTTGAGCCAGTTGAACCGATCCACTACGGTCGCTGCGTCGGCGCGGTCCGCCTGGAGTCTCGAGTGAAGCAAGTACTCAACTTACCCAGGGTCGGCTGAGATTGGAGTTGGCGCAGGCGGAGCCGATCTTCCGGCGCCAAGTCGGTCGCCGGTTTTCTCGCAGAAACTGTGAGTCCGGCCGGGCAGACTGGGATAAACTGTAGACACGGGATGCGGTTCTAAGAACACGCTCAAGAAACTAGCTCTTCTGCTATCGATCGCCTCGCCTATGGCCGCGGCATGGGCCCAGGAATTACCCCAGCCAACCACGCCAACATTCCGAACGGGTGCCCGGATGGTGCTTGTCCCCGTGATCGTGCGAGACCGCGAAGGTCACGCGGTGGCAGATCTGCGTCAGCAGGATTTCCAGCTCTTTGACAAGGGTAAGGAGCAGCCGATCGCGTCGTTCTCGGTGGAACGTCGCGAGCCTACCGCCTCAGGTGCGCCGCCATCGCAATTCCTCGTTTACTTCTTTGACGATGTATCCCTGCGCGATTTCGGCACTGTCATGTCCATCCGCACGGCGGCGCTGCACCAATTGGCGAGCCTTCAGCCGGGCGATCGCGTGGCCGTCTTTACGAGTTCCTGCCAACTCGCCATCGACTTCACCGGCGACCGGACGAAATTGCAGGAAGTGGTGTCGAAACTGGTGCCCAACCCGGTCCACCTCTGCCGCGTCGCGCCCGACGTACAACTGCAGATCACGCTGCTCGAAGCCGTTGTCAAGCGGATGACGCACCTTCCAGGCGCCAAGCGAATCGTCGTAGTCTCGGCGGGATTCGGGGTGAACGCTGCTGAGAAACCACTGCTGGAAGCATTGATCGACGAAGCCGCGGAGGCGAAGGTCACCATCGACTCGCTGCACATCACGGAGGCCACGGGGGCGCAAGCGGGTATGACGGGCAGCGATAGTCCGCGCTCCAATCCGAATTCCAGTATTCTCGACAATCCAGAAGCACCCGCATCGCTGGGCGCATTGCGGCATGCGGAAGGGGGCGCCGGACAGGGTCCTGGCACTCGCGAGGCCAACTCCGAAAACTTGTTCACCGTAGCCCAGGGCACGGGTGGAACGGTGATCGAAGCGGGGAATAAGCCCGAAGAGAGCCTGCGGGCGTTCTCGACCCCGGATTGCGTTTACACGCTCGGTTTTGTGCCGGCGGAGAAGGCCGACAGGACTTATCACAAGCTGAAGGTCACGGTCAAGGATTCGCGCAAACTGAATGTGCGCGCTCGACCCGGCTACTACGCCACGGAAGGCGCCGGAGGGCCGATGACCGCCGCCGCGCCGCCGGAAACTCAGGAGAAAGCCGCGGAAAAAACGGTCACGACCAGCGAAGTGACTCCGCCATCGCCACTCCCGCCTACCGTGAACGCTCTCGCCGCCGACGCGCCGGAACGCGCGGCATTCAGCGGTCCGGTATCGTTCCGCGCGCGTACCAACCTGGTGCAGGTGCCGGTAGTGGTGCGCGATAAGAACGGCAACCCGGTCGGAGGATTGCGTAAGAGCGATTTCCAGTTGGCGGATCGCGGACAGAAGGAGGAGATCGCGGCGTTCAACGAGGAGAAATTGGACCAGCCGGATAAGGTGGGGAAAACGGCGACGCCGTCGCTCCCCAATGAAACGGCCGTAGCGGTGAAAGCCGCTTCGAACGTAGTCCCCGACCGTTTCACCGCCTACCTCTTCGATGACATACACATGCGCCGCGGCGATCTGGCGCAGGTGCGCGATGCGTTGTGGAAGCACCTCCAGGAATCGGCCGGCCCGTCGGAGCGCATTGCCATCTTCACTACCTCGCGCCGGATCTTTACCGATTTCACAGACGATCTCGACAAGCTCCACACGGCGCTCTACAAGATTAATTCGACGTACATGTATCGCGTTCCAACCTGTCCTCAAGCGCCGGCGCCCTGCACCGATGTGAGCTTTTATCTCGCGTACCAGGTGGACAGGGGCAATACCCTGGCGTTGTCAACCGCCAGCACCCTATTGGGGCATCCAATGCCTGCCTTGAATAGCGGCGGACTGAAGCAACCCGATCAGATGGCCGGCGGCGGGGGCATGTACGCCGAAACAGTAGCGACTAACGATCTACGGATGGGCGAGCAGGAAACCTCACTCTCGCTCGATGCCGTGCGAGACGTGGCTCGACGGATGATGGCTCTGGCGGGACGCCGAACCCTGGTGATGCTGTCGCAAGGGATGTTTGTGCCATACGAACAGGAGGCCGAACTGGAACGGACGATCGACTGGGCGCTCCGCTCTGGGGTGGTCGTGAATACCTTGAACAGCGCAGGCCTCGTCGCGCCAATGGAAATGGGCGTCACGGGAGCCGAAGACGATACCGTCGAGCCATCCGGCCAGACCACCCCCTTCACCAACGAGGCGCGTAACGCCGAGATGGAAAATCTGGTGTTCCTTGCGGAAGCCACGGGCGGAACCGCCATCGCGAGATCCAACGATTACCTGGGCGGCATCCGGCGCATCGCATCGCCGCCCGAGTCTCGTTACATCCTGGGATTCTCGCCGCGCGATCTGGCGGCCGACGGCAAATTCCACGCCCTCAGCATCAAGCTGACCAATCCCGCCGACAAAGGCTACTCCGTCCAGGCGCGCAAAGGGTATTACGCG
>Ga0335073_10001755_pt1 | contig 29246 bp, 25 predicted proteins | sample Lox_Sample_22_FD_207093 | JGI IMG/M metagenome (GOLD analysis project Ga0335073, IMG submission 207093) | Soil microbial communities from Loxahatchee National Wildlife Refuge, Florida, United States - Lox_Sample_2.2 | ecosystem: Environmental > Terrestrial > Soil > Wetlands | place: USA... | reverse complement strand
CGATCAGGCGGCTGACTTCGACCATGGAGGTGGCCGGCCGGATTTCGCCGAAAAATTCGCCGTGGGCGCGGCCGATCTGCTGCCAATCGGCGATACGGGTGACGTACATGCGGGTGCGAACGACGTCCGCCATGGTGGCGCCGGCTTTGGCGAGGGCGGATTCGATGTTGCGCAGCGTTTGCACGGTTTGGGCATAAGGATCGTTTGGACCGACGATGTGGCCATCGGGACCGGTGGCCGTGGTGCCGGAGACGTGAATATACGGGCCGACCTTTACGGCGCGGGAGTAGCCCACGATGGGTTCCCATTTTGCGCCGGAGGAGATGTTTTGGCGTTTCATACTTGTCAGTGCAACCTCTTCCACGCCAGGTTCGCAGAATGATCTACGCTCTTAATAGTACGGCTCCAGGAAATTTGATTTGGAAAGCCGAGTCGAGGGTCACAACCGTCAGACCGCCAGCAAGTGCAAATGCTGCAAGATACGAATCGGCCCAATCCTTCGGCGCCGGACGAGACGAACGAGAGAGCGTACGGAAATGTGTCTCCAAGTCGGCCGGTTCAGCCATGATCTCGATACGGTCGTCCTCGAGCCAGGTATCGTACGCGGTCCAGGCCGCCTGTTGATTCTTGACGCCGTCTACACCCATCACCGCTTCCGCGGTCAGTAGGCGCAAAAGCCCGAGCTGAGTGAACCGGCAGAAGAACAAGCGCACAGTCGGCTCTAAACCGTCAAACCACCTGCGCGCAACAATATGGTGGACGTGGCGCTCATAGGTAAGCGCCACCCAAACATTGGTATCAGGGAAAAGAAATAATGTCGTAGATCTTCTCATTGTCTAGGTCAAGCGTTCCTGGCTGCTTGGACCGAATAATAGGAAGCGATACTCTCTTACGGGGCTTTCGACGGTTCTCCTTCAATACCTGGTGAACACCGCGAAGGATCAGCTCTCGCGTAGAGCTTCCCTCACTGGCAGCGCGACTCTTCAGCCGCCGATAGATGGGGTCGGGAATATCGACCGTCGTTCTCATGGTGCCATTATGCCATATTTATGGCCATGGATTAGAGATTGTGGCCTCAATTGAGGAACCGTTTGCGGAGAGACTCGGGAACGACCGGGCATAGATCGCCGCGGCGACCGAAAATTGAGTAGCGAATGCGAGCGATGACGCCGTAGACGACGTCGCGGACCGGGCGCGGCACGACGGCTGAGATCGTGGCAAACGCACTCCAGGCGCCGCCTAATTGACGGAAGATGTGAATGAATGCGTCGGAACGGACAAGCAGGCGACCATCGGCCGTAAGTAACGCGACGCTATCGGGCAAGGACGCGCGTTGCTCCGGCGCGATCTTTTGCGCAAATGTGAGGCCTTGAAGAGGAGCGAACCGAAATTCGCCCGCGCGGTCGCGGCGCAGGACGAATTTCACAGCGCCGTGGCAGAGGCCGCAATGGCCGTCGTAGAAGAGAATATCGGTCGAGGGCACGGATGGGCTCAGCGAGAGCATAGCATGCGGGCGTATTCGCGGAACCAAGGGAGCCGGGAGACTAACGTCTCGGGGGAGCGCTTGCATTCGCGTCTATGTCTAATAAGATGTTTCTATGCACAAGGTTCTGCGAACGTGAAATGCCAGAACATTCTTGAGGCCATCGGGAATACGCCGCTGGTGCGGCTGAACCGCGTCGCAAAGGACGTGCCGGCCGAAGTGTATGTGAAGGCGGATTACCTGAACCCGGGCGGCTCTATCAAAGACCGCATCGCGGTCTCGATGATCGATGAAGCGGAGCGCAAGGGCCTGTTGAAACCAGGCGGAACGATTATCGAGGGCACGTCGGGGAATACCGGCATGGGCCTGGCGCTGGTCGCCGCGGTGCGCGGATACAAGATCGTCTTCACGATCACCGATAAGCAATCGCGCGAAAAGATCGACATTCTCAAAGCATTCGGCGCCGAGGTGGTGGTCTGCCCGACGGCTGTGGAGCCGGAGGACCCGCGCAGCTATTACTCGGTTGCGAAAAAGCTGGCGCGCGAAATCCCGAATTCGTTTTACCCGAATCAATATGAAAACCAGATGAATCCCGAAGCGCACTACCACACGACCGGGCCGGAAATCTGGAAAGACAGCGAAGGCAAGATCACGCACTTCGTGTGCGGGTTGGGAACAGGCGGGACGATCAGCGGCGTGGGGCGCTATCTGAAGGAACAGAATCCGCACGTGAAGATTATTGGAGTCGATCCAATCGGGTCCCTTTTCTACGAATATTTCAAGACGGGGAACATCGGGAAAGCGCATACGTATGTGGTGGAGGGAATCGGCGAAGACATCCTGCCGACGACGCTCCATTTCAAGGTGCTCGATGACGTGGTGCAGGTGAATGACGAAGAGTGCTTCGTATGGGCGCGGCGGCTGGCAAAGCGCGAAGGAATTTTTACAGGAGGATCGGGCGGCGGATGCGTTTCTGCGGCGCTGCGGGTGGCGAAAAGCTGCAAAACGGGGGACGTGGTTGTTGCGTTCCTGCCGGATGCGGGCAGCCGTTATCTGAGCAAGATTTACAACGACGGCTGGATGCGCGACCACGGCTACACAGAAGCCGAAGTGACGCTTACGGCAGCGGACGTGATTCAGGTGAAGCGGCAAAACGGCAAAGCGCGAGAGCTGATTACGGTGAGCCCGAACAGGACCGTCTATCAGGCGTTGACGACCATGCAGCAGCAGGACATTTCGCAATTGCCTGTGTTTGAAGACGATGAGCCGGTGGGCACGATCTTCGAGGACAAGATTTTCAACGTGGCATTGCAAGGGAAAGACTTGCGGAAATTAATCGTGCGCGAGGTGATGGGACCGGCGCTGCCGCGCGTCCCCGGAAACGCGCCGGTCGAGCGCGTGACCCATTTGCTGAGCCATGAAAGCCCTGCTGTGTTTGTGGCGATGGACGACGGAAAGCTGGAAGTGCTGACGAAATTCGACTTGATGGATACAGTCGCGGGACTTGCCGGACGCAAAAGGTAACCGGGCCTGACGCTGCGAAACGACCGCTGCCGCGAGAATACGGGCGGCGCGCTCGGCGTGCTAATCTGATCCTACCGGATACTCCTGAAAACCTTATGCGGATTGACGATTTCAACGAACGGCTGCGACAAGGCGTCCTTGTAGCAGACGGAGCCATGGGCTCTGCGCTGTATGACGCGCTTGGTGCGCAGCGTTGCCTCGACGAGCTGAACGCGACGAACGGCGAGGACGTGTTTCGGGTTCACCAGGCGTATATCGAAGCGGGCGCGCAGATCATTGAGACGAATACCTTCGGCGCGAACCGCATGAAATTGGCCGCGTTCGGACTGAGCGAGCGCGTGACGGAGCTGAATCATCGCGGCGTGAAGATTGCGCGCGAGGCACGAGAAGCGGCGCGGCATGAGGTGTTGATCGCGGGGTCAATCGGTCCGCTGGGGGCGCCGATGAATGGAAGACCCGAGGCACGCGATGAAGCGGCAGCGACGTTTCGCGAGCAGGCCGGCGCGCTGGAAGAGCGCGGCGTAGACCTTTTTTTCCTTGAGACTTTCAGCGACGCGAATGAAATCGCGGCGGCGATTGACGCGATTCGTTCGTTTTCGAAACTGCCGATCGTGGCGCACCTTACGTTTTCCGACGAAGGCGTCACGTTGGGCGGGATGAGTCCGGCGGATGTGTGGAGCGCGTTGCGGGAGCGGCAGATCCAGGCGATTGGCGCAAACTGCACGGTGGGGCCGCAGCTCTTGCTGCCAGTGCTGCGCGAATTCGCCGCGAAGTGCGAGTTGCCTCTTGCCGCGATGCCTAATGCGGGCTTCCCCAAGCGAGTAGGCGATCGAGTTGTTTACCCGCGATCATCTCCGGAATATTTCTTTGCGTTTGCGCAGGAAGCATCGGTAATTGGCGCGCGCGTGCTTGGCGGCTGCTGCGGCACCACGCCTTCGCACATCCGCGCAATCGTAGAAGCGGTGAAAAAGCGACACCCAGAAAAGCATGCTTCAGGTGCGGCCGCAGCGGGAGTGGAAACGCCGACCGTGGATGCAGCTGAACGCGCGCGGCGAATTGCGGCGCGCCCGCCAGAGAGCAAACTATGGGCAAGCATTCAGGCGAAGAAATTTGTGATTTCGGTGGAGATCGATCCGCCGAAAGGGGTCGCGATCGACCGCGTGATCGAGCAGGTGCGGGTGGTGATGGCGTCCGGGCAAGTGGACTGCATCGACGTGAACAGCGGCACGCTGGGGCGCGTCGGACTGGATGCGCTCGCGATGGCGGGGGCGCTGGAGGCGCACGGCTTCGAGACGATTCCGCACCTCACGGCGCGCGACGCCAACATCATCGGCTTGCAGGCACAGCTGCTGGGCGCGTGGACCGTGGGCGGCGTGCGAAACGTGCTGGCGATTACCGGCGATCCGCCTTCGGCGGGAGGCACTTCAAACCTGACCGGCGTCTATCAGGTGGATTCGATCGGGCTGGTGCAGATCCTTTCCAAGCTGAATCGCGGGCTCGATTGGAACGGGAAAAATCTGGGCGGCGCGACGAATTTCACGATTGGCGTGGCCGTGAATCCGGTGGCAGAAAACCTGGATGAAGAGCTGCGACGATTTGCGGCGAAAATCGAAGCGGGCGCGCACTTCGCAATGACGCAGCCCATTTTCGACCCGGAGCATTGGTACGCCTTCGTGGAAAAGCTTGGCGGCGCGCCACCGATTCCGACACTGCTCGGCTTATGGCCGTTGACGAGTTACAAGCAGGCTTTTCGATTGAACAATGAGGTGCCGGGAATCGTGATTCCGGAGCCGGTGCTGCGCGAAATGGAGAGCGCGGGAGAAGCGGCGCGCGATCGCGGCTTTGCGCTGGCCCGGAAGATGCTGGATTGGGCGCGCACGGCGCGCGACAGCGGAGTAGCCGGCGCTTATTTGATTCCGCCATTCAAGAGATATGAAGAGATTCTCGATCTGTTTCGCTGAAGCGGTGGCAGGTTTTTCGCCCCAGCCTAGAAGAACCAGAAGCGCTTGCGGCGGCCGGATTGGGCGGCTTCGAGACTTTCTTTGTCGAGAAGCTCCGGGACGAATGGCAGCGGCTTTCCTTCGAACGCGGCATGCGGGTTCGCGACAAGCAGCGCGTGGGCCAGATCCTCTCCGTAATTCTGCGTGACGGATTCGTAGGTTTCCTTCAGGCGAAGTGGGCGGCTAGTGACGTTGTGCGCGTCACTGGCGATAAAGTGAAAGACGCCGGCGCCAAGCCAGCGTTCCGCGGCTTCCTGAGCCGTGCGGCCAAATTTTCCCGCGATTGATTGTGCCGTCACCTGGGCGTAACACCCCTGCCGCAACCATTGGAATAAACGCTCGGGTTTGGTGCGAATCAGCGGATTGCGCTCGGGATGAGTGATGATCGGTGTGAGTCCGGCAAGCTGCAGATTGTGAAGCGCCTGATCAAGGGCGGGCGGAATGGAAAAATCGGCAAATTCGACGAGCAGATAGTTCTTCTGGTTCAGCGTGAAGCGCGTGGGATTTTCGCGAATGGCCTGCAGATTCTCGAAGCTGAGGTGAAAATCGCAGCCCGTGCCGAAAACGATGAGGCCTTCGAAGCGCGACTGGAGCTCTTCACGGCGTTGCTTGATCAGTTCAGGCTGAAAGGCGTAACGGGCATTCGAGTGGGGCGTACAGATAATGTGAGACACACCATCTTCGATCGCCATTTCCGCCATGGCGAGGGAGGTCTCGACCGAATCCGCACCGTCGTCAAGGTTGGGGAGAATGTGGCAATGGATGTCAATCATGAAGGAGGCAGAATATCGCATCAGGGACAGTGAAAGAAACGACCGTTGACGGCTAGGCGCCAGGGAAGTATCTACATGGTTTCCCCGAACACGCTGATATTGGGATACTTGCTATACTTAAGAGCTTTTATGCCGCACTTTTATCACTGGGTCTGATCGTGACTGGCACAAGGAGAGAGCATGGCCGCGGAGCGGACGCCGGATTTTTTTGCCGGGAAGAGCGTGAAGGTGGGAATCATCGGTTGCGGATACGTGGGTCTGCCGCTGGGATTGCGTTTTGCGGAAATTGGTCACCAGGTGACAGGATTCGACCTGGACGAAAGCAAGGTGAAGCAGCTGAATGCGGGGAAATCGTACATTCAGCATATTCCGGCGGATAAAATCCAGGAGCACGTGAAGAACGGGCGGTTCGGGGCAACGACGGATTTTTCGAAGCTGCGCGGAATGGATGCTGTGCTGATCTGCGTGCCCACGCCACTCGACGAACGGCGCGAGCCGGATTTGAGTTACGTGGAGCAGACGGCGCGCGCGATCGCTCCCCATCTGCAACGAAATCAGCTGATCGTCCTCGAAAGCACCACTTATCCGGGCACGACAGAAGAGCTCGTGCTGCCGATTCTGGAGGCGGGCGGTCTGCGCTGCCCCGCCTCGACGACGGAGGTGGCGACCGATTTTTATCTGGCATTTTCGCCGGAGCGCGAGGATCCGGGAAACAAGCACTTTGGCCTGGCGCAAATTCCCAAGGTAGTCGGCGGCGTGAATCCCGCGAGCGGCAAAGCAGCAGCCGGGCTCTATGCGCAGATCGTGTCGCGCGTGGTTCCGGTGAGCTGCACGCGCGCGGCCGAAATGGTAAAGCTGCTCGAAAACATCTTCCGGTGCGTGAATATTGCGCTGGTGAATGAACTGAAGCAGCTTTGCCTGCGGATGGGTCTGGACGTGTGGGAAATTATCGACAGCGCGGCAACCAAGCCATTCGGCTTCATGCCTTTCTATCCGGGGCCTGGATTGGGCGGACACTGCATTCCGGTCGATCCATATTATCTGTCGTGGAAGGCACGCGAATATGATTTTGCAACTCGGTTCATCGAGTTGGCCGGCGAAGTAAATACCGCGATGCCTTATAACGTGGTGGAGGCGCTGGCAACCGCGCTTAACGACCGGCAAAGGAGCATCAAGGGGTCGAAAATCCTGCTGCTTGGCGTGGCTTACAAGAAGGACGTGGACGATTTGCGCGAGTCGCCTTCGCTGAAGCTGCTGGAGCTGCTGACGCAGCGCGGCGCAGTGATCGATTACAATGATCCCTATTTCCCGGCGCTGCACAAGATGCGTCATTATGATTTTTCTAGCATGCGCTCAGTGGAGCTAACGCCGGAGAAGCTCGGGGGTTACGATTGCGCGCTGATCGCGACGGATCACTCGAGCTATGACTACGACGCAATCGTTCGCGGGTCGAGGCTGGTGGTGGATACAAGAAATGCGACGAGGCGCGTGAAAGAGGGCCGCGAGAAGATCGTTCAGTGCTAGCTTCCCGAATTGGTACAGAAAGGGCCAGTATTTACTAGAAATAGCGCATAGGCCATTGGTTCCATTGCGCTGGTACTGCCCTACCGCTATGGTGTGGGGTATGCCGACCCACACTATTCCGCAGAGAGAAAAGAGCCCGCTGGTTACTGATCCGGGCAGGCGGCGCAGCATGCGGGTGCTGCTGAGCGTGCCCATCGTGGTGAGCGGGAAAAACGCAGATAATCAAGCATTTACGGAAGAGGCGCGGACCCTGGTGGTGAACGCCCACGGGGCGCTGATCGCACTGGCGGCCAAAGTGATCGCGAATCAGGTGATCACGATGGCAAACAAGGCGACCAGGCAGTCGCAGGAGTGCCGCGTGGTTCACGTGGGAAACGCGCAGGGCGGCAAGATGCAGCTCGGTGTCGAGTTCGTAAAACCTTCGCCTACGTTCTGGCAGATCGACTTCCCTCCTGACGACTGGGTCGTGCCCGAGAATTAGCAGCCAATCCCGCAGACGTCCTATTTGCCTGCGGACGGACCTGTACTATCCGACGTCAGCTCGACCCGCAAGCTCCCGAACGGTAAATCGGCAAGCATGGATATGGGTGTATGGGATGCATCGTTGGCATACCAAATGGTGAAATGAAGGCCAGTGCTTTCGCTATCGGTCTGGGAGACCTCGATTGAGATGCGCGACGCGATGAAGCTGCCGGCGTCGACCTGCACCTGATCGGATGCGGCTTCGAGATGTGCGACGGCCTGATAGAGATTCTGGCCGTCATAAACGGGCACACGCAATTCCGGGGTGCGTTGCCAATCCGCAGCGCGGAGAGTGAAGAGCATACCGAGTGGGTCGCGTGTGCCGGGCAGCACCACGACGGATGGGCCTGGGCCTCGCCGTATTTCGCCTTTTGGTACCGGATGCAGAATCTTCGTTTCCGTCTTGCCAAGTTCGTCCATGTACATTTCGAGCTGGCGGCACTCAAGGGTGGCGGCATCCGTGTAGGAGTCGAACTGATCGTCGATTTCGAAAAGATCGCGCACGGAATGAACGGTGTGGAACGCGGCGCGGAAGTGCCAGGTATGCCAGCCGAAAAGGTCGCGCCGTTCGGGAACGCTCAGTTCGAGGTTCGCGGCATCATTGAAACCAGACCAGGCAATCCGGTAATCGAGTTTCTCGCCCACGTGGAAAGGCATGGCGGCTTCAACGGGCGTGGCGGGTGCCAAACGCACGCCGGGCGCCTCGTGCAGACGGCGAACTTGGGCGAAAGCGGGAGCGTGGGGTATGGCTATCGCTGCAAAGCCGAGCGCGATGGTCAGAATGAGAGTCGCGATTGACACGGCCATGTGCCTGCGTTGCGGTTTCATCATGTTCGCCCAATCCGCAACGAGGCTTCACTCTGGTGCAAAGCTCGCTTGCGCGCCTGATTCTTGCGTGCCGCGGATTCGGCACGCTATATTCAAGCGTACCTGAAAGGCTTCGCTGAAACAGCTTCCGCGAGCGGGCAACACTGTAGCTGGCGATCCATTGTCGAATTCCCGTAGGAGGAATTTTCTCGTGCGTTATCTTGTAACAGGCGGCGCCGGATTCATCGGCTCGAATATGGTGGACGAGTTGCTACGGCGCGGGCACCATGTCGTGGTCCTGGACGATCTTTCCACTGGTAAGGAAACGAATCTGGCGCATGTTCGCGGGGAAATCGATTTTCGCGCGGGCACAATTACCGACCTCGGCATGCTGCGGGCGTGCTGCGAAGGCATGGATTACGTGATTCATCTGGCGGCGCGAACGTCCGTGCCGAAGTCGGTGGCGAATCCCCTGGAAACGAACCATGTGAATATCGATGGATCGCTAAATGTGCTAGTCGCGGCGCGAGACGCCAAGATACGCCGCGTTGTTTTCGCAGCTTCCTCCGCTGCGTACGGTGAAACGCCGACTTTGCCTAAAGTGGAAACCATGCAACCGGCGCCGATCTCTCCTTACGGCGTGACGAAATTCGTGGGCGAACTCTACAACCAAGTGTTTTCGCGCATTTATGGTCTCGAGACAGTTTCGATCCGCTACTTCAACGTGTTCGGGCCACGACAGGATCCTTCTTCGCAGTATTCAGGCGTGCTTTCGCGGTTCATGCTGGCGGTCATCGAAGGACAACCTCCGGTGATTTTCGGCGATGGAGAGCAATCGCGCGATTTCACATACGTCGATAACGTAGTGGACGAGACGCTGCGTGCCTGCGAAGCGAAAGAAGCGTCGGGGAAGGTGTTTAACGGCGGAACGGGAGCCCGGATCACGCTAAACGGTGTGATCGCGCTGCTCGAGAAAATCACGGGGCGCAAGATCGAGGCGCGCCACGAATCGCCGCGCATGGGAGACATTCGCGATTCGCAAGCGGACGTTTCGCTGGCGAAAAAAATGCTTGGGTACGTTCCCCTGGTCAACTTCGAAGAAGGGTTGAGGCGCACCTGGGAGTGGTATAGCAAGGCATACCAGGCGCGCTGAGAAGAGCCTTTTCGCGCGCGCTTGCACACCGCCGGCAAATGGCACAGAAGGAAGCCGAGGGCGTCTGGACGATGATCACCTGTCTTCTGCGAATCGGCGGTAAGCCTGTCCCCGCAACCGATGGCGCGACATTCGAGCGCCGCAATCCCGTCAGCGACCAAGTCGTAACAAGAGCTGCCGCCGCCACCAAACAGGACGGTGCGAGCGCGATTGAAGCGGCCGCGGCGGCGTTTCCGGTTTGGTCGGGATTCGGCCCCAATAAACGGCGCGCGCTGCTCTTAAAGGCTGCGGACCGCCTCGAGGCAAAAACGAACGATTTCATTGAACGCGTGGGAGCAGAAACAGGCGGCACAGCGCCGTGGGCCGGATTCAACGCGATGCTCGCCGCCGGCATGCTGCGTGAAGCCGCGTCGCTGACAACGCAGGTCGCCGGTGAGGTGATTCCGTCGGACACGGCGGGCTCGTATGCGTTTTCGGTGCGGCAGCCCGCGGGAGTTGTGCTCGGGATTGCGCCGTGGAATGCGCCGGTGATCCTGGGAGTGCGGGCGATCGCTACGCCGCTTGCCTGCGGCAACACTGTGGTCCTGAAGGCATCGGAAATGTGCCCGGCGACACATTCGCTGATCATCGAGGTCCTCGAAGAGGCCGGGCTTCCTGCCGGAACCGCGAATCTGATTACGAATGCCCCTGCCGACGCACCGGCGCTCGTGGAAAGCCTGATCGCGCATTCGGCCGTGCGGCGTGTGAATTTTACGGGATCGACAAAAGTCGGGAAAATCATTTCGGAAATTGCCGGGCGTTACCTCAAGCCCGCACTGCTCGAATTGGGAGGCAAAGCGCCACTCGTGATTCTGGATGACGCGGATTTGGATGCGGCGGTGAACGCGGCGGCGTTCGGAGCATTCATGAATGCAGGGCAGATTTGCATGTCGACCGAAAGGATCGTAGTCGATGCGAAGATTGCTGACGCGTTCGTGGCGAAATTCAAGGCGAAAGCCGCCTCCTTGCCCGCCGGCGACCTGTCTGCAGGTAACGTGGTGCTCGGACCGCTGGTGAGCCAAGCGGCTGCCGCGCGCGTCGAGGATCTTGCGCGAGATGCAGAGCAGAAAGGTGCGGCAATGGTGCTTGCACCGAAGCTCACCCATCGCAGCGTGATAAGCGCGGCCATCGTCGATCGCGTTACGCCCGGGATGAAAATGTACTCCGAGGAGTCTTTCGGGCCCATCGTGGCGATTGTGCGCGTGAATGGAGATGAAGAGGCAATTCGCGTTGCAAACGACACGGAATACGGCCTTTCTGCCGCTGTTTTCAGCCAAAACATTACGCGGGCCCTCAAAGTGGCTTCGCGAATCAATTCCGGAATCTGCCACATCAATGGCTCGACAGTGGCAGACGAAGCGCAGATGCCGTTTGGAGGAGTGAAGGCCAGCGGCTACGGCCGCTTTGGCGGCAAAGCCGGCGTGGCCGAATTCACCGATTTGCGCTGGATCACCATCGAGACAGACCCGCACTATCCCTTTTAGTTGAAAACACGGGCGGGCTCGCCGATGCTAGCGCGCGGCGGCCTTTTGTTCCCCTGCCGGAGCTTTCTGCTTGAGGATCTTCACGAATTCGCGCATCCAAGCCGGGTGATCGGGCCATGCGCGGGCGGAAACCATCACGCCATCGACGACCGCTTCGCCATTCACGAACTCGGCGCCGACGGCGCGCACATCTGACTCAAGCGCCGGATATGCAGCGGTGCGGCGGCCCTTGAGGACGCCGGCGGCGGCCAGCGCGAGGGGCGCGTGGCAGAGTTGCGCGACAGGCTTTCGGGCGTCGAAGAAGTGCCGAATGATGCGCGCGAAATTCGCGTCGTTGCGGATATATTCCGGCGCGCGGCCGCCAGGGATCACGACGGCAACGTAATCGCCGGGGTCCACATCGGCGAAGGCAATGTCGGCGTCCCAGCTGTAGCCTGGCTTTTCGGTATACGTGTCATAGCCCGGCTCGAAGTCGTGGACGACGAAGTGAAGCTTCTTTTTGGTGGGCGCTGCGATGCGGACATCGTAGCCTTCCTCGCGCAGACGTTGATACGGATACATCACTTCAAGGGATTCGGCAGCATCGCCGGCAAGAATCAGGATTTTCGGTTGCGCCATTTATGCCTCCTTCGAACCAAATTGCGGACTCATTGTAGACCAAATTCTGCGCGGCCAAACTCTTGCGGCCCGTCACGCGTCAGGCGCCGTGACCATTGAGATGGGAGGGCAATTGCGCCAGATTATCGAGCATCAGGTCAGGAGGCTCTGCACGCATGCTTTCGAGGCCAAGGCCATAAGTGACACCGCACGACCAGATGCCGGCGTTGCGCGCCGTGCGAACGTCAACGGCGGAGTCACCGACCATCATGGCCTGATCGGGCGAAGCGGCGAAACCGCGCAAAAGAGTGTTCACGCCGACCGGGTCCGGCTTTTTGCACGCGAAGCTATTGCCGCCATAGATGAAGCGGAAATACGGCGCGATGCCGAGGCCTTTGAGAATGTCTTCGCTGAAGCGAACGGGTTTATTTGTGAGCACGGCCATGTCCCGGCCGCGCAGAGCATCGAGCGCTTCGAGGACGCCGGGATAAATGACCGTGTTATCGAGCATGTGCTCGCGGTAATACGCGAGGAAAAACTTCTGGCCGCGATCCACTTCCTCCTCGGTTGCGCCCGGGCCAAGACAACGGTGGATTAGCACGGAAACGCCGTTGCCGACGTAGCCTTCAATCGTCTCGTGCGGCAGGGGCGCGCGGCCGAGGCGCTCGAGCGTGGCGTTGACCGAGTGAACGAGATCAAGACGCGAGTCGATCAGCGTGCCGTCGAGATCGAAGATCAGCAAGCGGACAGCCTTAAAACGGCCCTTCCCGACTTCGTTGGCGGACATTCGCTTTTGCGCCATATTGTGAGCCCTCAATTTTAGCGTATCGAGCGGAAGAAGCGGCGCAAGAAAAGGGGCGCTGATACAGAGGTTTTCAAAGAATTCGGAGCTTTGGCGGGCCGGGATTGTCGTAGATAATGAAACGCGATCGACGTGCCGTAATTTTGAACAAAGGAGCGTGAACTTGCGCGCAGTCGTCACGGGCGGAGCGGGATTTCTGGGATCGCATCTTTGCGATGTGCTGATCGAACGTGGCTGGGAGGTGCTGTGCCTGGACAATCTGGTGACGGGCTCCGACGCTAACATTTCTCATTTGCTCGCGCATCCGCGATTCCGATTCGGGCGGCAGGACGTCTCGCGCTATATCGAAGTGCCCGGTCCGGTCGATGCCGTGCTGCATTTTGCATCGCCGGCAAGTCCGCCGGATTATCTGCGGCTGCCGATTCAGACGATGAAAGTCGGCTCGCTTGGCACACACAACACGCTGGGTCTTGCGCTAGCGAAGAAAGCCAAATACCTGCTGGCGTCCACGTCCGAGTGCTATGGAGACCCCAGCGTGAGCCCGCAGCCGGAAACATACTGGGGCTACGTGAACTCGGTGGGACCGCGAAGCGTCTATGACGAAGCGAAGCGGTTTTCCGAGGCGCTGACGATGGCCTATTACCGCTATCACGGCGTGGATACCCGAATCGTGCGCATCTTCAATACGTATGGACCGCGCATGCGACTGAACGATGGGCGGGCGCTTCCCAATTTTCTTTATCAGGCGCTCGTGGGAGAGCCGATCACCGTCTACGGCGACGGTTCGCAGACGCGGAGTTTCTGTTACGTCTCCGACCTGATCGAAGGCATCTATCGCTTGCTCGAATCGGACGAGCATCTGCCCACCAATATCGGTAATCCACACGAGATCACGATTCTTGAATTCGCAGAACGCGTCAACAAGCTCGTGGGACGCGAAACGCCGATCGTATTCAAAGAGCTCCCGCAGGACGATCCAAAGCAGCGATGCCCAGACATCGCCAAGGCGAGGCGGATTCTGAAATGGGAGCCGACGGTGAATTTGGAAGAAGGTCTGAGGCGGACATACCAGTACTTCCGCGAGCGCGTCATGACAGAAAATAGCGCGCGCTGAAAATTCGAACCCAATCACTCGAAACGAAAAGGGGCGCCCGGCTGGTGAGCGCCCCTTTTTATGCCCTGCGGAGAATTGGCAAAAGCTTAGTTGCCCGAACCACCGCCGGCGGCCGGAGGCGCGCCCTTGGTTGCGGTCCAGTCTCTTGTGTTCTGTCCCATGGTGAGGGTGCCCTTCATCGAATCACCACTGACCGTGCCGGTATAATCGATTTTGAAATCGCCATTCGGCGTGGAACGAGTGACCGAAAAGGTGATGTTATTGCCGGAGATCGTGCCGGTGAGTTGCGCTTCACCGCCACGGCCACCCGTCAGCGTGCCCGTGAGATTTTGACCGTCCTGCTTCAAAACGAGTGTGCTGTTCTGCATGTTGCCACCGCGACCTGCCTGGCTCAGCGTCCAAGTTCCCGCTACCTGAGCATCCTGGGCTGAAGCGATTCTCGCCATTCCGAAAATCGCAAAGCACAGTACTGCAAGCAAAGCGATATTTCTCTTCATCGATGCGCTCCTTGAGTTGACTTCGAAAAATGGAAAAGGAGGGAACATGCGATCCCCGGCATTCCCGGGCCGATCGGGAGATGCCGCCTCCCTCGCTTCCTAAGAAGACGTGCGCGGCCTGATTCGCGTTACATGCAGGTCCAGCTGGGGAGGGAGTCCCAGAAGGCCGTTGCGATGGCGCGTTTTGGTAGTAGAATCCGCCGTAATTTCCAGGGCTGCGTCAGGATCACGAGTTCGGAGAGCGGCGGATATGGATATTCTGTGGCCCGCGGTGGGCATTTCGATCATCGTCGGCTTCGTTTTCTACGTGATGGCCGAGCGCTGGGGCCGAATCCTGCGGCAACAGGCCGGGACCATCCGGCGCCTTTCTGACCGGGTGCAGATGATCGAGGAAGTCGATAATCCAGTTTTCCGCGAGCGAATCAGCGAATCGGCGCCAGCACCTCTCGAGCAAGTATTCACGTTCTCTTTCCGGTTCAGCGACCAATTCTGGCAAGAGACGCTTGGACTTTTGGAAAGCGATTGGGATTACGTGCGGCGGTTCGGCAGCTTTGTGGGCACAGTGAAACTGGAGCGCTGGCGCAGCCACACCGTCGCGACAATCACAGAGATCCTACCCGATCGAAAGACGGCAGCGTGGCAGATGCGTTCGCTTGACTATTTCCACGCACCCGGCGAAGGTGGCGAACGGCTTAAGCTGTGGGAACTGCCGCTGGCGCGGCCGGAGTTTGGGCGTAAACCGGCGTCTCTGGATCTTTCGCTGTGCGGAAAAGCGATGGAATTGGCCGTCAACTCGGTGGGAGGCGATGATTCGGAAGTGCTCTTTCGCGTGCCACTCGATTTCCGTAAACTCCAGGAGTTTCGCAGCGAAGACCCCGCGGAAGCGGCGAACGGCGGCGGATCGGCAAATGGCAATGGATTGGGCGCCTGGCGGGCGTTCTATGCATGGCAAGACGAACACTTAGGAATCGAGTGGCAGCTTCGAACGGTCGACATCACGCGCAAAATCGACTGGGACCGCTGGAAGATCCTGGAATCAGCGACGCCGCAGGCGATGCGATAGAAGGGCGCCGCTAATCTAGCCCGTCGGGTGGGGCGCGATACGGAGACCAGTCCACACATTGAGCAGCCCTAGATACTCGCGAACTACTGCGAAGGCGTCGCGAGTGTTGCGCCACCAATGGTCGGCGTCGAAGGGGTCTTCCGGCGCCGCGTGAACAATGGCCTTCGGCCTGCCACCAACTAGCTTCCGCCAAAGGTCGCCGGCGCGTCGGGTGTGTTCCCGCGACGTGACGATAATGACGCTCGACTTCCCTTCCCGCCGCATTTCCGCAGCGGCTTCTTCGACTTCCTGCTCGGTATCGACAATTTGGTCCGCCAGGACATGAATCGCCGATGCTGGCACGCCGTCATGTGTCAGCACTTCGGTGTCGTATTCCTCGTCGGAAACGAAATGAATCCCCATCGAAGCTAGCTCCGATGCCGGGCTGACGGGATGAGTAAGCCATATCTCCGGCGCATACCCTGCGAGATAGACCTTCGCCGCCTCTTCGGCGCGATAAGGCATGCTGCCGCTGAGGACGAGGATGACATCTGCGTGAGAAAGAGGATCTTGCCGGATCAACCAGCGGCCAGCGTTTCGAAACGCAAATATGCCGCAAGACAAAAAGACGACAACGATCGCGAAGGCCACCAGATAGCGAGAGAAGCGATCGCCGGTAGGCATCCGCAATCCTACGGCTGAGGCGGAGCAATAGAACGACGCCGCATGATGAGACCGCGCAATCCCAACCATAAGAACATCGGCTGGCGCAGACAAACGCGCGAAAGCACTTTCCACACTTCGTCGCGCGAATACTCAGCAAGCGATGCCCGAGCGGAATCGTTGAGCAAATCGACCAGACGGCTGTAATCGGATTGCTTGAACTCGTGCATGGTTCGGCGGAGCAGCAGATGCAGATCGAGCTCGAGGCGGAGCGCGCGAAGCTCGCGGCTCGCTCCCCCGCTCAGAATCGCTTCCGCAACGCCTCGCGCGCCGCGCAATCCGGTGACAATCCCGCCTACCGTGGTCACTTTCACCTGTCCCGCGGCGTCGCCCGCGAGATATACCGAGCCATGCCCCACGCGCCGGTGCACGGGAATCCAGCGCGAATATACGGGAATGCGCGCGCCCTGAAATTCGATCGGATCAAGGCCTTTTTTCTCAAGGAATTGTTCGAAGGCGCGGCGCATTTCCGGCCCGCTTTCGCCAATTACCCCCAGGGCTCCCCGCGTCGGCGATTCGGGAACGAGCCAGTAAAAATAAGGCGTGTCCTGCGGCACGAACCAGACGCGCGATGTATCCTGCGGCACGTCTTTCGGCAGTTTCACAATGGCCTGCATCAAAGGCACGGTACGCACCGGCGCCCAGCCCGCGGCCCGCGCCACACGGCTAGCAACACCATCGCTGCCGATCACCGTATCCGCATGAACTTCCTCGCGTGAGCCGTCGGAGCAACGCTCCACTTCGAGCACGAGTCCCCGGCTATTCGGCTGAAGTGAATGGAATCGCTTGCCGAATTCAAGGTCGGCGCCAGACTGCCGAGCTTCCTCGGCCAGACTGCGAATCAACTTGCCACGCTCGATGATCAGGTCGGGATTCTTCAGAGGAACAGTTGCGGAGCGTCCATCGGTGAAAATTTCGAAGCGGCGGATTTCGTTGACGACGCTCGCCTCACCGGCCGCGCCCAAAAGGTGGCGCATTCGATGCGTGACGATCAAGGTGCGCGGCAGCGGATCGAGCGTTTCATTGCGCTCAAAAACGCGGACGGAAGCGCCCCTACGCGCGAGCAGCGAGGCGGCAAAATATCCGGCAGCGGAACCGCCGACAACAGCTATTTTCTGATTCGTTCCGCTTGAGCTGGATTGGCCGGCGGACTTTGATTGAGAGTCTTGGGACGCCATCTATTTTTGCGTACAATCCTGCGCACAAATTTTGAGCGCAGCTGCCTGAATCTGGCCTGAATTCCACTTATTATTTCGGGAGCGGGCTGCGGCGGAACCGAAGAGAACCCATGCCGCAGACTAAGGACAATTCCCTCACTGAGTATAACGTAGGAAGCGAATTCATCAAACGAAACCGAGCACGTGGAAAGCGAAACTCATGCTGCGGGCGACGACTTAGGTAGTTTCACCTGCCGCTCGAACGGAACGCCTTCCAGCAGGAAAACACCGCCCAAACCAGCCAGAACGAGCACGCCGACGATAGCGAAGGCAAGCTCAGCGGAAACGCGCGACACCACCAGAGAGAGCGACCCGGAAACGATCGCAAACACGTACAGCGTCAGCACCGCGCCGCGATGCCCAAGGCCCAGATTCGAAAGGCGGTGCGCGGTATGGTCCTTGCCGGGCGAGGTGAACGGCAAGAGACCGCGCCGCGAACGGGAGATCGAAATCAGCGCTGTATCGAACACCGGCACGCCGAGAATCAGGATCGGCACGAACCAGCTGACCGGAAACGTGGTTCCTTCCGGCCTGATTTTCAGGCCGAGCGTCGCCATCAGGAATCCAAGGAACATAGCGCCGCCATCTCCCATGAAAATCTTGGCCGGATTGAAATTCCAGCGCAGGAAGCCGAGTGCCGCACCGAGTACGGCTGCGCCGAGCACCCGAACCATCGTTTGCCCGCTGAAGATTGCCGTCACAGTGAAAAAGGCAGCGGCAACGGCGGCGATCCCTGCGCACAGGCCGTCCATGTGATCGAGGATGCTGAATGCCGCCGTAATACCGACGACCCAGAAAATCGTGAAGCAAGCGTCGAGCAAAGCGCCGGCAGCGCCCGGAATGAGTTCAGAGAAAAGATCGGCGCGAATGCCGGAAACGAGCAGGATCACGGCGGCGATGGGCATGCCGATAAAAAGCTTCACTTGATGGTGAAGCAATCCGCCATCATCGAGAAATCCGACGATAGCCACGAGCGCGGCCCCGGACAAGATGCCAATGATCTGTTCGTAAGGACCGCCGTGACGCGTGAGGAGCACGGCCAGGGCAAAACCGAGGAATATCGCGATTCCGCCGAGCAGCGGTATCGGTTTCACGTGTACCTTGCGAGGTCCCGGCTTATCGACCATCCCATAGCGCAAAGCGAGATGACGGATCGGAATGGTCAAAAACAAGGAGCCGCAAAGCGCGATAACGAACGCGACAAGGTCGGCGGGGATCTTCGTCATGAGCGTCTACGTTTTCCCAGCAGCTTCTTCCAAAACGGCCGCGAAGCGGTCCAACTCATTGACTCTAGCATACCTAGATGCGACTTCCCGCGCTCGCGCCGCCATGGTGTTCAGGTTGACAGGTTCATCGCGTAGCGTGCGAATCGCCCGTGCGACTGCGGCCGGATTGTCCGGGTCGGCTGCGAGACCGCATCCTGATTCGCTGACGATGCGAGCCGCATCGCATTCTGAGGGCGCAACCGTCAATACTGGGCGACCAGCAGCCAAGATTGAATACAGTTTACTTGGTACAACAACACCTTCGAGGCCCCTACGCACCGTGACGATGTGAACGTCGCCAGCCATCATCACGTGCGGTATCTGCCCCGGCGGGCGAAAGGGCAGAAAGCGGACGTTCTCGAGTCCGTTCGCGGCAGATTCGATTGCCGCGCGGTTCGCCCCATCGCCTATAAACACGAAGCCGATATTTTCGTTGCGAAGAATCTTTGCCGCCTCGACCAGCGTCTTCCATGCGCCGTAAAATCCCAAGTTGCCGGCGTGAATCGCAACGAAAGAGAACCCGCAGCGCAACTCCTGCACGACTGAATCGCACCGATCCGGCATGGACGACGGAAACGTTGTACCGTCACGGACGACCACAACGCGTTCCGGCGCGATTCCCTTTGCCAGTATGCGGTCGCGCATATCTTCGCCAAGAACGATCACGCGAGCAGCTCTGCGCAAAGCGCTACGGTGCATTTTTTCCCAATGTTGCACCCATTTGCTCGGCCGCACGATATCGCCCCCGACGGCCATATCCGGGTAAAGGTCGCGAATGTTATAGACGAACGGTCTCCGCGCCATACGCGAGATGAACGCGCCCGCGATTCCTGCGATGGGCGGGTCCGTCATCGCGATGACAACGTCTGGACGGAGCGTGATTGCGCGCGGCACAGCCAAGGCCAGATAAGAAAGATAATTCGCCACGCGGCGCTTCATCTTATGGCGCGGGTAGGCCGTCGAGCCAACCCGCTCGACGATGACGCCGTTTTGCACCTTACGGCGCAGAAGCGCGAAAGGATAATACTCCGTGGGATCGTAGGAAGGTCGACCGGCGACTACCGTGACCTCATGGCGCTTGGCGAGATGTTCGGCAACGATCGCCGCCATTTTCGCGGTCGCGGACGTATCCGGAGGATAGTATTCGTTGAAAATCAACACGCGCATGCGGGCTATTCAGCCCCGCCGGCGGCCACGGCGGATTTTTTCTCGAGCAGAAAATTCCCGATGGCGAGCGCATCCATTTGCGTGCGGCGGAAACAATCGAGCGCCTCTTCGGGACGGCAGACGATCGGCTCATTGTCGTTGAAAGAGGTGTTCAGCACGGCCGGCACCCCTGTAAGATCGCCCACCGCTCGCAAAAGCCGCCAGTACAGGGGATTTGCCGTACGGCTGACGGTTTGCAGTCGAGCCGTGCCGTCGACATGCGTGGGCGCCGGAATCTGCGCGCGTTTTTCCGGTTTTACCGGATATGCAAAAGTCATGAAGGGCGAAGGGTGCGTCTGCTCGAAAAATTCGCCGGTCGCTTCTTCGATGATCGACGGCGCAAACGGGCGAAAAATCTCGCGGTGCTTGATGCGGCGGTTCAAAATGTCTTTCATTTCCGGCCGGCGCGGGTCGGCCAGAATGCTGCGGTTCCCGAGCGCACGCGGACCCCATTCCGTGGCGCCTTGATACCAGCCAACGATTCTTCCGGCGGCGATGTGACGCGCGGTGGCTTGGAGCAAAGGCTCTTCGGATAACTCATCGATTTGCGCGCTGCCATTGCTTGCGTGCGACTCGGCCACAGCCGCGCGAAGTTGGGGCGCTGTGAATTGCGGACCCCAATAGGCATGATCCATCTGGAAAACACGCGGCTTTCCCAATATGCCGTGATAAACCGCGAACGCTGCGCCGATCGAAAGACCAGCGTCACCCGCGGCCGGCTGCACGAACACATGCTGGAAAGGCGACTTTTCGAAGATTTTGCCGTTCGCCAGGCAATTGAATGCAACGCCGCCGGCGAGACACAGATTTGTCTGGCGTGTTTTTGCCGCAAGTCCCGACCAGCATGTCGCCAGGACTTCCTCGAGGGCAGCCTGCATACTCGCCGCAAGATTGTAATGGCGCTGGCCAAGAGGCTCTTCGGCTTTGCGCGCGGGACCAAGACGTTCTTCGAGATACGAAGAAAATAGACGGCCCTGCACCGGCGTGCTGCTTGCATCGCGCCATGTCATTTCGGCGCCTTGCGATGGGTGAATGAAGTATTCAAGGCCGAGACGAAATGAGAGCGGGCCATCGGCGTGGACGATGCGGCGGAATTCCTCCAGAAATTCCGGCTGGCCGTATGCAGCCAGGCCCATCACCTTGTATTCGTCCCCAAATTTCCAAAAGCCAAGGTACTGGGTCAGAGCCGTGTAGTACATCCCAAGCGAATGCGGAAACGTGACTTCGCCGAAAGGCTGCAGCTTCGCACCTTCGCACAGGGCCCACATGGCGCTGGCGAAATCGCCGAGGCCGTCCGTCGAGAGCACCGCTGACGCCTCAAACGGCGAGCAGAAGCAAGCGCTTGCGAGATGTGAGGTGTGATGTTCGACCCGGTGGTATTGCGCACGGATGCTTTCGGGCGCGAGATCGAAGGCTTTGGCGATCTCTTCCTGGATACCCGCGAACTTCTTCATCACGCGGATACGGTCCAGCGCAAATCGAGGCATGCGCATAGCGAAGCGGAGCTTCGTTCCGATGCGCGCCAGGGGGTCGCGCGGCACGGCGATATGATCGACTTCGGTCAGCTTGGCGCCGGCAGCGTCCAGGCAGAACTGGATGGCGCGTACGGGAAGACCGGCGGCGTACTTGACGCGGTTGAGGCGCTCCTCTTCAACGGCCGCGATCAAGCGACCGTCAACGACGATCGCCGCGGAGGAATTCGCGTGGTAGGCGTTGATGCCGAGGATGATCATTGCGGCTGAAAAAACCGTGTTTCTTCTCGATTAGGGCCAAAATATTCACTGATAAAACTGGACTTAGCGCCATTTCTAATCGCGGCTTCTCGATTAGAAATCGGAGGCGCGGCGCCGCGCGAGAGGCGCATCCCACGGTTGGCACCGGAGCCAACGGTCGCAATTCTCACCCAACCATCATAGGAATTAGACGGCAAAAAACAAGGGTCTATTTTTGTAAAAATTCCCGTATCTCACCTGGAAAGGTGATCAAAGGGCGAACGAGGGGGGGAGGCGCAGGATCTTTCTAGCGACAGTGGCTTGCTTGCGTTTACACCTGATGCTAACTTGCCTTGATCCAAGGCGATGGCGTTCGCGCCGCTGTGAGGGAGGAAATGCTTGGCAACAAAAAGCTGGAGTTCCAGCGCGCCGGCTGGTGAGTTCCGCCCTTACACCGCCCCGGAGCAGAACCTCCGCGAATTCACGCTGCGCGCCGTCGTGCTGGGCGCGCTTTTCGGGATCCTCTTTGGCGCGGTGTCGGTTTATGTAGGGCTGCGCGCCGGCCTGACGGTTTCCGCTTCGATCCCCATCGCGGTTCTTTCCATCAGCATCCTTCGCGCATTCGGCCGCGGCACGATCCTGGAAAACAATATCGTCCAAACCACCGGATCGGCGGGCGAGTCGGTCGCGGCCGGCGTGATCTTCACGATTCCGGCGCTAATCTTTCTGGGATTTTCGCTGAACACCGAATACTGGCGCGTCTTTTTCCTCGCGCTGCTCGGTGGGACACTCGGCGTGCTCTTCATGATTCCGTTGCGGCGGCAATTGATCGTCAAAGAGCACGGGAACCTTACCTTTCCCGAGGGCACAGCCTGCGCGGACGTGCTGGTGGCCGGCGAGCGCGGCGGGTCATTTGCGAGCCGGGTTTTCTGGGGCCTCGGGCTCGGCGGCATTTACACGATTTGCATGAACACATTTGGCCTGTGGCCGAGCCAGCCCGATTATCAGCCGAAGTGGCTCCCGGGAGCCTCGGCACGCTGCACCGTCACTTCGGAGTATTTGGGCGTGGGATACATCATCGGGCCGCGCGTGGCTGGCACGCTCTTCGCTGGCGGCGTCATTTCGTGGCTCGTGCTGATGCCGGCGATTCGCTTTTTTGGATCGCTCGCGCCGAATCTGGCGCTTTATCCGAGCACTGTGCCGATTCCTCAAATGACGCCGGATATGCTGTGGGCGAGCTACATCCGGCCGATCGGCGCTGGCGCCGTCGCGGCCTCGGGATTGATCACGCTGATCAAGACCACGCCGACGATCTGGTCGGCGCTGACGGCCGGGTTAAAAGATGTTCGCGCGCAGCGCGAGGCGTTGCCCGCCGCGAGCCGCACCGAACGCGATCTTTCAATGCGCGTGGTGATCCTTGGTTCGATCGTGATCATGGCGATGATCTGGGCGCTGCTCACGTTCAAGCCGATTCCCGGCGCGCAGAGCGGAGTTTTCGCGAATCTGGTGGCGGCGCTCTTTATCATCGTGTTCGGATTTTTGTTTGTTACGGTGGCATCGCGCATCAGCGGGCTTATCGGCAATTCATCGAACCCGATCAGCGGCATGACAATTGCGACCCTCATGGCGACTTGTGCAGTCTTTCTTGTGATTCACTGGACGACGGGGCCCTACGCAGTCTTGGCGCTGACCATCGGGGGTATCGTTTGCATCGCTTCGGCGATCGCAGGCGCGACGTCACAGGACTTGAAAACGGGATATCTTGTGGGTGCAACGCCCGCGGCACAGCAGGTGGCGCTCGTAATCGGCGTGCTGGTTTCCTCGCTAGCGATCGGCGGCACCCTGATTCTGATGAACAAGGGGCTTGAAGACTACAAGCCCGTCACGATTCCCCTGAATATCAATCATCTGCCGGATGGAGTGACGCAGCAGCAGAGCAGCTATCAATACAACGGCAAAGAATACGTGCTGGTTAATGCGATTGGCTCGTCCGTGATTCCGGACGGAAAATATTTGTACGATCCATCGACGCGCGAGATCGAAGTGCAGTGGGAACAGGGAATCGGCAGCGCGCGCGCGGCGGCTCCCCAAGCGCGTTTGATGGCGACCGTGATCAACGGCATTTTGAACCGCCGGCTGCCGTGGCGACTGGTGTTTCTTGGCGTTTTTCTGGTGATCGCCGTCGAGTTGCTGGGCATCCGCTCGCTTCCATTTGCGGTAGGGACTTACATTTCGATCGGAACAACGATGGCGATGTTCGCGGGAGGAATGGTTCGCTGGATTGCGGAGCGGGGTCAGGGCCAGAGAACCGCTGCCGAGAGCGAAGTCAGCCCAGGTTCGCTCTACGCCAGCGGCTTGATTGCGGCGGGAGGCGTTTTCGGCCTGCTCGCGATCGTGATCAATTTGCTGCAGGACCCGGAGCTTAGTCCGCACGTGCCGCACTGGCTTGCCGTTGTGTTGCACCTGCCCTGGAACCCGGATTTGTTCGCATTCGGTGAAAGATTCATGCCGCATCTGAGCCAGTCGCAAGGCCTGGGCGTGGCGCTGTTTGCGCTGCTGGCGATTTCGCTATTTATTTCGGCCAGGAAAAAACTGGATCAGCTGTAAGCCTGTTTCTGCGCTCACCGCCCTTTGGCGCTTACATCAATTTTCGAATCCACAATGATTTGCTGAGCGCCGCGGCGCACATGCACTTCGATGTTCCAAATGCCCGGCTTTGGGACGTCGAGAGTGGCCGCTTCGAGCAATTTGTTCGAGGCTGGTTGGGGAACGGCTCCGGTGGGATGAGCCCTGCCATCCTCCGGCTCGGCGGAAATGTCCACGTCAGAGTCGAGGATCGGCGTTTCGGAGACAGCATCTCGCACGAGCACTGCCAAATCATTTGCACCGGCTGAGAGCTGGGGATCGGCGAATAGCGTGACATCGACCTGACGTGAGCGGGCGTGGGCGAGGATGGCGTCCCCGTCAATGTCGACTGAGTCTTTCGTCCCAAAACCGTAGCCGAGAGCGGCTAGAGGCAAAGCGCAAATCAGCACAGGAAGCACAGTGCGGTGCATGCGAGTGACGGACGCGCGCTGTCCGCGGCGTGGCTGCGCGATCGGCGGCGCAGGCGAGAGCAAGTTGACAGCAATCCCTACCGCCGGAATAAGAAACGCAAGTGACCCAACCACCCACATCACAGCGCCGGCGATCACCTGATCGTTTTGAACCGAGAGCGCATTGATGCGAGGAAACTCCAAATAGTACGGGTAAAGGGCACGCCCGGAGAAGACGAGGAATGCGCAGAGAATGCTGTTTGTGAAGTCAGCGAGCAGAAGATACGGAATCAGGCCCCATCGCGGCAAGTGCGCGCGGCTGGGCCACGGCTGAATCACAGGCCACCAGAAGAATAATGACGTGATGAAGAAGGATGCGTGTTCCACGTCATGCCAGGCGGGCGAGCGTAGCGCGAGATCGTAAGGACGCGGCAGATGCCATGCGAGCATCGCGATTGCAAAAAGAAGCCAACAAATAGCAGGGCGCGTGACGATTTGCGCCAGCCAAGACAGCGGTCGGTGCTTGAGGAGCCAGCCTAACACCCGCCGCGCACCGCGCGGAAGGCCGCGCATGACGGGAATCGCGGGATTGCCCATCAAGATGAGCGGCGGAACGAGCATCATGAGCAGAAGATGCTGAATCATGTGGTCGGTAAGAAAAAAGGAATCGAAGGCGTCGATGGGCGAAGCGAGAGCGATTTGAAGCGTGGCGATACCGGACAGAAACGATGCGAGACGCCAAGCGGCGAAGCGGTCGGGAATCAGAAGACGCAGAGAGAGCCAACCGCGAATGTAAAGCAGCGCCGCGAGAATGTTGAGCGTGCTTACAATCGGCGGAAAAGACCAGGAAGCGAGCGCGGCTTCAGAAGGCGAAAGCATCGTCAAATTCCGGCTGCGGAGGCGCCGTCATAGCAAGACCGCCGGCGATACCAACGAGTGCGGCGCATCTAGGAAGGATGGCCGGCGCTTTCGTCGATCACGCCAGGCGTATCAACGCCGGCACGAACCGCGAGGGGATATTGCCACGTGGGAATGCGGTGCTGCCGGACGACGACGAGGCCTGCGACAAGGCCGAAAGCGATTTGCGAGGCCAGGAACCAAAGCCAGTCGATATTTTGGTTGAGCGCCGGATCGACAATGTTGAGCACGCTGTGCAACAGGCCGGTCCATGCGAGGGGCGCAAATAGTCCGCCCAGCAAGACAGGACGGCGCGGAAGCATCGGCAGAATTGTGCCGTAGAGCAGCCCGACCAGCAGTGACGTGGTGATGTGCAAAATGACCGCGACGAGAAGAAGCCCGATGTGGAAGGCTTCCATATCCTGCGTGGTGACTTGCGTGCGCGCATAGACCACGGCGCCGAGCAGGTTGATGGGATACCAAACGCTGCGATGGCTGACGATGCCATAAAACATCGCCATCAGCGCCATCGCCACGGCCCCGGCGAGACCTCCTTTTATGCCGGCCGAAATGGGATAAATCTCGAGTGGCAGACGAGCACGTGTGGGCATCTGCGGCGCGGCGATGCGGGCCACTTCGCGGCGCGAGCTTGCGATTTCGATTTTTGGAGCGACCACGGGAATCGCTTCGTGGCGTTCGAAAGGCAAGATTTGCGAAAACCAGCCGACGCAAGAAACGATGAAGAGAACCGCACCGATAATGCTCACCACTTCCTTGCTCACCAGACCGGCGGCCATCAGGGTGATGCCGGAAGCGAGCAGGAGCGGCCAGACCGTTGGCTTCGGCAGCTGAACATTGCCGGGCGAATCAGGTGCGTGCTCGCTCATGAATGTCTCCTTCCCATCATCGCCCAAGCCCATAGACCACAGTGAAGACGACGACCCAAACTGCATCGACAAAATGCCAGTAAAGCGCAAGGACTTCGCAGCGCTCGGCATGTTCGGCCTTTACTTTGCCCAATAGAGAGAGGATCGCGACGGTTCCGAGCGCGATCAGGCCGACGGCAACGTGCGAGGCGTGCAGGCCTACAAGGGCGTAAAACGTGGTACCAAAAAGGTTCGTATTGACCGTGAATCCTTCCTGAAAAATCAAGTGATGCCATTCACGTGCGGTGCCGCCGAGAAATATCGCGCCCAGAACGAACGTTGTAATCCAAGAAAGGTTGAACATGATCAGATTGCCTTTGCGGAGCGCGGCCGTGGCCCAGTGCATCGTGAGGCTGCTCGAGAGCAGGCAAATCGTGGTGATGACCGGCACGGTGAGAATCTGATCGGGCGTGGGGCCTTCGAGGCTTTTACCAATGTAAAAGATATAAGCCGCGACGAAAATCGTGAAGATCGCGGACTCGGCAACAATCAGACACCACATGCCGACGCGGCCACGCGAAAGAGGCGCAGCGTCGGATCTTTTTTCGGGCAATTCCATCGGAATCGCGCTCATTACTTTGCCAAACCTCTCATTCGTATTTCCAATCCGGATCCTGGGGATGCTTGATGTCCCACAGCGGCCGGCGGCTCCGCACTTCCGGAACGACGGCGAAGTTGTAACTGGGCGGCGGCGAAGTGGTGGCCCACTCGAGCGTCCACGCGTCCCAGGGATCGTTCCCAGCAACAGCACCTTTGAAATAGGAGTGAACCATGTTGTAGACGAAAATCAGGATGCCGGCCGCCTGAAAGATCACGCCGATCGACGAAATCATGTTCCATACTTCCCATCCGCGGCCCGGCTCGTAGGTATAAATGCGGCGCGGCATGCCGAGCAGACCGGGCACATGCATAAAATCGAAGGTCAGGTGGAAGCCGATCAAAAAGATCCAGAAATGCCAGCGACCGAGCTTTTCGCTCAGCATGCGGCCGGTCATTTTCGGGTACCAGTAATAGAAGGCGGCGAAAATCGCAAAAAGAATGCCGCCGACGATTACGTAATGGAAATGGGCCACCACGAAATAGGAATTGCTGAGCTGCCAATCGAAAGGCGCGTCGGCAAGCATGATCCCGCTCAAGCCGGCAATGAGGAATTGGAAAAGAAAGCCGATACAAAACATCATCGGCGTGGCGAAGCGGATTTTCCCGCCCCACATCGTCGCCAGCCAATTGAAGATCTTTATGCCCGTCGGCACGGCAACAAGCATGGTGGTGAAAACGAAAAACGCATTGCCGTAGGACGGCATCCCGACGGTGAACATGTGGTGCGCCCAGACGCCGAGGCTTACGAAGCCGATGCCCGTGGTGGCCGCGACCATCGCGGGATAGCCGAAGATCGCTTTGCGCGAAAAGACCGGGATGATTTCGGAGATGAACGCGAACGAAGGGATGATCAGCACATACACTTCGGGATGGCCGAAGATCCAGAAGAAGTGCATCCACATGACGACCGAGCCGCCGGCAGCCGTATCGAAAAAGTGGCCGGACATGTAACGGTCGATCATGAGCATGATCTGCGCGGCCGTGAGCGGGCTGATGGTGACGAGAACGAGTCCCCCCATGACGAGATTCATCCAGGCGAGCAACGGCATGCGATTGAGCGTCATGCCCGGGCAGCGGAGGCACAGGATCGTTGCGACGAAATTAATGGCACCACCGATCGAGCCGATGCCTGCGACGAGCAGCGCGAGCGTCCAATAGTCGGTACTGTGGCCGGGAGAAAAGACCGGCGACGTGAGCGGCGCGTAGGCGAACCAGCCGACGTCCGGCGCGCTGCCCGCTTGCGAGAGAGGCCCGCCCGCGAAGAAGCTGGCGTAAAGCAGAAAGCCGCCGAAGGCTGTCATCCAGAAGCTGAATGCATTGAGTCGTGGAAAGGCCATATCGCGCGCGCCGATCATCAATGGGACAAGATAATTGCCGAAGCCGAAGAGAATCGGCATTGCCACGAAAAAAATGCCCGTGGTGCCGTGCATCGTGAACAGGCGATTGAACGTTTCGGCGGAGAGGAAGGTATTGTTTGGGCGCGAGAGCTGAATGCGCATCAGCGTCGCTTCAATGCCCATGATCACAAGGAAGAGCAGGGCATAGACGATGTACATGATGCCGATCTTTTTGTGATCGACGGTGCAAAGCCAGTCGACGATCGCGGGCCGCGATGACGCTTCAGGAAGCGGTAATGAGATTGAGTCGGTCGCCACTTTTCGCTTCTCTCCTTCCTTCGGGCTGCTTCGCTAGCGAAGCGTCGTTAGATAAGCCGTGAGTTGGCTTGCTTCATCATCCGTCATATCGATTACCGGCATTTTCGATCCCGGCTTGAAGGCATCCGGATTGCGAATCCAGGCGCGCAGATTTTGCGGAGTATTCGCCAGCGTGCCGGAGGCGATCGTGTCGCGGCTCATCAGGTGTGTAAGATCGGGGCCGATCGTGCCCATAGCGGCGGTGCCGCGAATCGTGTGGCAGGCGAAACAGGTTTTCGTCACGAAAAGAGCGCTTCCGGCCGCGGCAGAGGGGTCGGACGCCGCAGGCTGTTGCTGCTCTTTTACCCAGCGATCAAAATCCGCGCGCGTTTGCACGTAAACGCGAATTAGCATTTTGGCGTGCTGCTCGCCGCAGAATTGGGCACACTGACCCAAGTAGACGCCGGTTTCGTAGGGATCGATCCACATGCTGTTCGGATGATTCGGGATCAAGTCCGTCTTTCCCGCGAGGCGAGGAACCCAGAAGCTGTGGTCCACATCGTCCGAGAGCAGGGCGAGATATGTGGGCGTGGGACGCCGCGGATCGCTTACGGGCACGTGAAGTTCATTCGCCGTGACAAATCCGTATTGCACATAGCGATACTCCCAC